>Ga0068714_10004839_pt1 | contig 14735 bp, 8 predicted proteins | sample MTBNYHSulfiMetaG_FD_62988 | JGI IMG/M metagenome (GOLD analysis project Ga0068714, IMG submission 62988) | Enrichment culture microbial communities from rom New York Harbor, USA that are MTBE-degrading - MTBE-NYH (New York Harbor Sulfidogenic)... | ecosystem: Environmental > Aquatic > Marine >... | reverse complement strand
ATCTCAAATAGATACATCGAGTTTGAAACTATTTTCCGAGGTGCCGGTTTGTAACCTTTGCCAGGTGGGGAATCTTTGGCGTTCTTCACCCTTCGGGCGAGCCGATTTGGCCGCATCTGCTTCGTTGCGTGACACTCGGCATAGGGTGACTATAGCCTCGTGTCCCGCGCCTTGCATCTGCGGCCAACTCGACTCGTGTAATATCCGGGCTAGCACCCGTCCCGCCGCTCGTCTCCTGGCCTGTCTCGAAATATAACTATCCTAATATATTGAATTATCATTCCAACATGGCCTGGGTCCCGATCAGGTCCGGGGCGTGTCTAATCGGCCGGGTCCTTGCCTTTACCCGGGTTGATCCAGGTCAGGAGGGCCGGGGTGAGGACCAGGTCGGCCAGGAGGGCCAGGATGACCGCCAGGGCGGTGAGGAGGCCGAAGCAGCGGATGTTTTTCAGAGAGGCCAGGGCAAAGACGGCAAACCCCAGGGCCAGGGACAGGCTGGTGGTGACCATGGCCCGGCCGATGGTCCGGAAGGTCTCCCGGACGGCCAGCTCCCGGCGGCCGGTCTTATCCAGGTTGACCTTGAAGTGGTGGAAGAAATGGATCGTGTCGTCCACGGCCAGGCCGATGGCCACCGAGAAGACGAGCATGGTCGACATGTCCAGGGGCCAGCCCAGCCAGGACATGAGGCCCAGGGTGGTCAGGAGGGGGGCCAGGTTGGGGATGAGGCTGAGGAGGCCCAGCTTCAGGTCGCCGATCATGATGACCATCAGGACGGTGATGGAGACCAGGGCCAGGAGGTAGCTGCCGGCCGCGGAGCGGATGGCGGCATGAAGAGTCCGGCTCAGGACGGCCATCTCCCCGGTCAGGACCAGCCCCGGCTCCGGCCCCAGGGACTCCCGGGCCAGAGTCTCGACCCGGGTCATGAAGGGCGGGTAGAGGAGGGTGTCCATCCAGGGGACCTTGACGGACAGCCGGGCCTGGCGGCGCCGGGAATCCAGGAGGCGGCCGCCCTCCAACAGGCCGCCGCTTTCCAGGAGCAGGAGCTCCTGGGCGGCCAGCTTCCGGCTCCGGGGTAGGGAGTAGTCCCCGGGCCGGCCCTGGTGAAGGGCCAGATGGAGCTCCTTGAGCGGATCGGCCAGGGAGAGGACCTTGGCCACCTTCTTCTGGTTCAGGTCCTGACCTCTCAACCTCTCGGCCAAGCGGTCCAGGCGGCCCAGGAAGGCGGGGTCGAGAAGGCCGTCCTCTTGCCGGCTGTCGATGAGGACCTCGAAGAGGACCGTTCCTTTGAGCTCCCGATCCAGCTCTTCGGTGCTCCGCCTGGCCGGCAGGTCCGGCCTCAGCCAGGCCAGGGGATCGTGGGAGAACCTCAGGTTCAGGGCCCCGGCCAGGGCCAGGGCGGTCAGGGCCAGGGCCGCGGCCAGCATCATCCGGGGCCGGCCCAGGGCCAGGGAGGCGGTCCAGGACAGGAGCCGGTCGAAGCGGTTTAAAGGGGCGGGCGCCCGGAGACGAACCGGAAGGGGCAGGAGGGCCAGGAGGGCCGGCAGCAGGGTCAGGCTGAAGAGGAGGGCCAGGCCCACCCCCAGGGCGGCGAACGCCCCCAGGGCGGCCACCGGGGCGATCTCGGCAAAAACAAAGGAGAGCAGGCCGGCCGCGGTGGTCAGGCTGGTCAGGATCAGGGCCAGGCCCGAGAGGCCCATGGCCTGGACCAGGGCCTCCTCCCGGGAGCGGCCGGCCCGGAGCCCTTGATAAAAGAGGGTCAGGACGTGGACCGAGTCGGCCACCCCCACAGCCAGGAGAAAGACGGGGAGGATGGTGGTGGGGTGCTTGATCTGAACCCCCAGAAGGCCCATGGCCCCGAAGGTGGAGGCCAGGGCCAGGCAGACCACGCTCAGGGGCAGGACCACCCCGGCCCAGGTCCGGAACATAAACCCCAGAACCAGGGCCATGATCAGGAGACAGATCCAAAGGAAGAGCTTGATGTCGCGCAGGGTCAGCCTCTTGAGGGCCTCCCTGATGACCGGCTGGCCGGCCAGGGAGACCTTCAACCCCTCCAGAGGCCTGGCCTTCAGGATGTCTCCCACCCGCCGGACCGCGTCCCCGCCCCCGGCCTCGAAGGCCGGCGGGCCGGGGGAGGACCAGGGAGGGAAGGCGCCCAGATCATCCTCCAGCCCGTCCGCCTTCCCCATGGGGGGCCGGCCACCGGAGCCGGATTCCGAGGGGGGAGGTTCCAGCTCCATGAGGACCGCCGTTGTCCGGCCGTCCTCGGAGAGGAGAAGGTTGCGGAAGACGGGGTGGGCCCGGGCCTGGTCCCGGAGGTCCGCCAGGGGGACCCCGTTGGCCGGCCATGAGGCCAGGAATTTCTCCAGGATCAAGCCGTCCGGCCCGGCCAGGGCCCGGCGGGCGTTGAGGAGGGAGGTCACCCGGACGGCCTGGGGAATCTCCCGGTCCAGGGCCTGGTGCAACTCCTTCAGCCAGGCCAGGAAGGCCGGCTCGAAGACTTCCTTGGGCCGAAGGCCGATGACTATCAGGTCGTCCCGCCCGAACTCCTCCCTGAAGCGCTGGTAGGTCTTGATGATCGGATCGTCGGGCTTGAGAAGCCCCTGGGTGGAAGCATCGATGGTCAGCCTGGGCAGACCGGCCGAGAGAAGGGCGGCCAGCAGGAGAACCCCCAGGAGAAAGGACCAGGGGTTGCGGAAGGAGGCCCGGGCCAGGGCCCGAACCCCCCTCTCGATCCCGACCCTCGGTCTCCAAGCCACCCCAGCCCCTCCGGCCCCCGGATGGGGGAAAGATAACATCCGGGCATAACCCGGCTGAAGGGATTTGGCAAGCCGGATGGAGGAGGCCGCCCACGCTTTGGCGTTGACCGGACCGGTCGGGGGATAGTATCGAGAGTGGACCATCACCGGTGATGAAGAAAAAGAGACGGAGCTTGACCAACCAAAAACAAGCCTATCTCTGGGGCCTGGCCACTGTTCTTTTTTGGTCCACCTCGGCCTCGGCCTTCAAGCTGACCCTGCGCTACCTGGATTTCATCCAGCTCCTCCTCTACTCGGCCCTGGTCTCCATCCTGGTTCTGGGCCTGATCCTGACCCTCCAGGGCAAGCTGGGGCTGGTCACGTCCTGCACCAGAGGCCAGTACCTCAGGTCCCTGGGTCTGGGGCTTCTCAACCCCTTGACCTACTACCTGATGGTCTTCAAGGCCTATGACCTGCTCCCGGCCCAGGAGGCCCAGCCCCTGAACTACACCTGGGCCATCGCCCTGAGCCTTCTCTCGGTCCCCCTCCTGAAGCACAGGCTGACCTTCCGCGACCTGATCGCCACCCTGGTGGCCTACTCCGGGGTGGTGGTCATCTCCACCCACGGCCGGCCCCTGGGAATGAGGTTCTCCGACCCGCTGGGGGTTTTTCTGGCCCTGGCCTGCACCGTGATCTGGGCCCTGTACTGGATCTACAACGCCAAAGGAGACCTGGACCCGGTGGTCTCCCTCTTCTTGAACTTCCTGTTCGGGCTGCCCTTTATCGCCCTGGCCTGCCTCCTCTTCTCCGACTTCGGGGTCCGGGAGCCGCGGGCCCTCCTGGGCGTCCTCTGGGTGGGCCTGTTCGAGTTCGGGATCACCTTTGTCTGCTGGCTGAAGGCGCTTAAATTGTCGGAGTCGGCGGTCAAGGTGGGGAACCTGATCTTCATCGCCCCCTTTCTCTCCCTGGTCCTGATCCGCTTCACGGTGGGGGAGAAGATCATGGCCTCGACCGTCCTGGGGTTGGTCCTGATCCTGACCGGGTTGGCCATCCAGCAGATGAAAGGGAGGCCGGGGAGGGGATAGAGATCCTCCTTCCCAGCCTCACCGGCGGGCAGTATTTCCCCGTCCGGGGGCGACCCGGCCCGGATTTTCCTGCCGGTCCCGACCATCTCTCCGGCCGGCCCGACCCCCGGCCCGGGAGTCAGGGAACAGGGGAGGGGCCGGTTTGGTGGATGATGGTTCGCTGCCGGCCGGGCAAGGCCGGGGGGAATGAAAGGGCGCAGGGTGGCGATCGAGGTCAAGGCGGTGAAAACGGCCGGGGAGCGGCGGGCCTTTCTGAACCTGGTCGGGCCGCTCTACGCCGGCGACCGGAGCTACGTCCCCCCCCTGGGAAAGACCCTCCGCCGGGCCCTGGCCCCGGCCTTCTCCCCGGACCCCGACTCCCCGGGCCGGGCCTTTCTGGGTCTGCTCGACGGCCGTCCGGCCGGCCGGATCGCGGTCTTCATTGATCCCCGTTACCTGGAGCTCCACCGGCGCAGATCGGCCTTCTTCGGCCTCTTCGAGTGCCCCCCAAACCCGGACCTGGCCCGGGCCCTGTTCGGCCGGGCCAAGGGTTGGGCGGCCCAAAGGGGGCTTGAGCTGATCGAGGGCCCCTACAACCCCTTCAACAACGACCTGGGCGGGTTCCTGACCCAGGGGTTCGATGATCCGCCGGTCTTCCTGATGCCCTACAACCCGCCCTATTACCCGGACCTGGCCCGGTCCAGCGGCCTCGAAGAGGTCAAGACCATGGTCTCCTACAGCCTCAAGGCGGGCCAGGTGGAGCAGGAGGTCTGGGAGAACCGGTTGAGACGGCTGCGGGCGCGGAACCCGGGGCTCAAGGTCCGGAACGGACGGATGGAGGACTGGGAGGAGGAGGTGGCGACCATCCTCGAGATCTACAACCGGGCCTGGGAGGGCAGCTGGGCTTTTGTTCCCTTTACCCGGGCCGAGGCCGGACGGGTGGCCCGGGAGCTCCGGCCCATCGTGGTTCCGGAGCTGGTCAAGATCACCGAGCTGGAGGGTCGGCCGGTGGGGATGGTGGTGGCTATTCTGGACTACAACCAGGCCTTGAAGGGGCTCAACGGCGGAAAAAGGCCCTGGGTTTGGCTGACCATGAGGCGGCGGATCAAACGGATCGACCGGGCCCGGGTATTTCTCAACGGCGTTCTGCCCGAGCACCGCCACCTGGGGGTCATGCCCCTCCAGGTCAACGAGATGGTCAAGACCCTCCTGGACCGGGGGCTCAAGTCGGCCGAGATGGGCAAGATCGCCGAGGACAACCTTCTCTCCCGGAAGATCATCGAGCGGCTGGGGGGGAAGGTGGTCAAGAAGTTCGTCGCCTTCGGAGGGGAGGTAGGCTAGCCCGGAGATTTCATGAAGATCGCCGGAAGGTGAAAATAATAGATTGGTAATTCAAGTAGTTATGTTATTTTTTGGCGGCTTTACGGGGTGGCCGTTTGGACCCGTTGCCGGGTGAGAAATTTTTAGCGCTCTTCACCCGAAGGGCTAAGCCGAGTTGGCCGCATCTGCTGCGCCCAAGTGACCCTTGCAAGAGGGTGACTATAGCTTCGTGTCCCGCGCCTTGCATCTGCGGCCAACTTAGGCAAGTGAAATATCCGGGCTAGAACCGGCCTAAAACCTCCCCTTGGGCCCGATGTCGGCGTCAGGCTTGAAGCGCAATCGCCGAAATATTGATATATATTACTTCGGTTACCCTTCTTCACCCTCCTTGATCTCGAATTCGAATGAATGTTTTATGCCCAGCGCTAAGTTAATTGAGAAATATGGCCTTCCAATCAGGGAACAGGAGGTATTTATGGCCAAATGATATTTTAACAAAATTTTATATTTACGTAGTGAAATATTTTAAGTAATAATTTCTTGCAAAGCAATCAATATAATTTCTGGGCGGGGTCTGAAGATGAAATGCTTAAGGGTCGGTATCGGAATAGGCCTGATTGCCTTTTTCATGACAATTGTCCCCGCCCTGGCCGGCCAAACATTTGTTATCCATCACCACGGCCAGGCGGGTCGAGAGGGGCTCGAGCCCAGGGACGCGGCCGAGGAGTTTTGGACCGACGAGAGGCTCCAGAACGCGATTTCCCTGGACGTTCGCCTGGAGCCGGAACAGGCCTCCCCAGACTACCAGGGCCAGGACAACGACAGGACTGGCGGGGCCTGGGCGGAGATGAAAACCATTCCTGCCGCCGTCCCGACCGCCGGTCAGCCCCGATTGAGCCCGGCCGAGCCTTCGGTGGTCAAGAACGATTACGAGCTGGATTGGACCAACTGCCCGGCCTCGGCCTACACCCAGTGGTATGAAAACAACACCACGGAGTATCCCAAAGGAACCATGGGCAAGCTGTTCGTAAACTTCGGCGGAGATGAAAACTTCGTCTGCAGCGCGGCCATGGTTAACCGGAACATGCTCCTGACAGCGGGCCAGTGCGTCAACCACCAGGGCAAATGGATGGAGGAAGCTATATTCATCCCCGGCTACCACCTGGGCCGGGAGCCCTTCGGCAGGTGGGCCTGGCGCTATGTCGTAACCTTCACCGGTTGGATCGAGGACCAGAACTACGGTTTGGATGTGGCCATGGTCCTGCTGTACACCAACAACAACCAGTCTCTGGGCGACATAGTGGGTTACATGGGGGTGGCTTACAACGGAGACCCCAGCCAGATCATCTTGACCCACTACGGCTACCCGGCCGATGCCCCCTTCCCCGGAAACAGGCTGGTGGCGGTGCGGTCCGGGTTCGGGGAATGGGATGCTCATCCCGACGACAACTGGGCTATGGGCGTGGGCAGCAACATGACCCCGGGCTGCGGCGGCGGTCCCTGGGTGATCTGGCTGGACGGGTGGCCCTATGCCTACGGGGTTTCCTCCTATTTTTATACCAACTGCGCCGAGAACCTCTACTCACCCTACTTCGGCCAACACGTCATCGATCTTTATAACTACACCCTGGCCAAGGAAGGCAACAATTCCAGCGATGATGACTCTGTTGACTCGCCTTGGGCCGACTCCCCCGATCCTGATGGTCCGGGAGACGGCCCTGGAGGTGGGCCTTTTTGAGGTTTAATGGCCCTCGCTTTCCTGGCCGACCTGAAACCGATCAGTGGGGCCTGCCAAGAAAAAGATTAAATCTATGCGCTTAAGTCGAGTTTTTCGGCTGGTGTTGCTCGGGCTGTGTCTTCTGTCCCTTCCGGCCAAGACTGTCGCGGCCAAGGAAGGGCCGGGGGAGAGGTACGAGCGATATCTTAAAAGCGTGGTTGTGGTCAAAAGCTCTTTGGGTTGGGGAACAGGCTTCTTTGTCACCCCCAACGGCCTGATAATCACCAACCAGCACGTGGTGGGTAAGGACGCCCGGGTAATGGTTTTACTCAGGGACGAACGGGTCCTGGAGGCCAGAGTCGTCGGGAGGGCCGGGCCGCCGTTGGACTTGGCCCTCCTCTCCACCGGTCGAAGCAGTCCGGCCTGGCTGGAGCTGGCCGGGGAGGGAGAGGGGGCGGTGGGGGAAGAGGTGATCGCCATCGGCACCCCCCAGGGGCTTTCCTGGACCGTCTCCCGGGGAATAATCAGCAGCATCAGGGATCTCGACGAGTTGAGATTTATCCAGACCGATGCGGCCATCAATCAGGGTAACAGCGGCGGCCCGTTGATCCTGGTTGGTTCAGGCCGGGTGGTGGGGGTCAATACCCTGACCATGAAGAAGGACCTGGCCGAGGGGATCGGCTTTGCCGTAGCCGCCCCAGAGGTGACTAGAGCCTTCCCCGGGTTCCTCGGTCAGGGGCAGATCAACCAGGCCCGGCCCAAACAGACCGACACCGAGGTTAAACCCCGGCCGGCCGTTCTTCTCCCGGAATGCAACGTGGGTCAGGCCCAGGAAAGCCTTCGAGAGTTGGGGTTCTACTCCGGTCCCCGGGATGGGGAGATGGGGGTCCAGACCGCCCAGGCGATAAAAAGATTCCAGGCTGGCCAGGGGCTCCCCCTCACCGGCCGGTTGGATAAAGACACCTGCTTCCGGTTGTCCAAAACCAAGCCGTCTCCAGCCGAACCTGCCCGGGCTCAAGCCAAGCCGGTTTCGGCAAGAGCCGGGAGGGACGATTCAGGCGGCTCCTTCAGACAGGAGTTGGAGCGGCTGGCCGGCCAGAGAAAAGAGCTGAAGGAGAAGGTGGCCGCCATCAAGGCCAAGGCGGGCCGGGGGGGAACAGGGGCCCAGGAGGCTCTGGACGAGCTGCTGGAAGTCACCACCAAGATGGAGGCCGTGGACAAGAGAATCAAGGAGCTTGAAGCCAAGGCCGAGGCGGAGTTGAAGGAGGCGGCCGGAAAGGATGCGGCCAAGTACAAGCAGATCACCTCCTCAAAAGGAGGCCGAGATCTCAAGGAAGCGGCCTGGCTGAGCCTGGCGGCCAGATACCCACGCTACTCCAAGGGGCTGGTCAAGGGCGATGTGGAAGGGTTTCTGGCCAGGTTGGAGATGGGCCTCGGATCGGTTCGGGTAACCTGCAATGTGGCCGGGGCGGTGGTCAGCCTGGGAGAGGGCCGATACCAGATCGGGATCGACCGGAAGGTGGTCATCGATCCCGTGGTCGCCGGGGAGCATCTCCTGATCGTCAGAAAGCCGGGCTATGTGGATTGGCAGGGGAAGGTCAGGGTTGAGCCGGAAGGAGCTTCAAGCCTTTCGGTCAACCTGGTCGAGGCCCGTGATCCACCTAAAACATCAGCGCCCCCGGCCAGCTCAAGGGAAGGGGCGGGGGCCCTGACCGGCCCCCCAGGGTTGGCTCAAAAGGACCAGCCGGCGGCTTCCCAGGGCAAGCAAGGCCGGACGGGAATTGCAGGGGACCATTTTGAGGGGAACAGGCCGGAGGATCATCCCGGCCCTCGACCGGCCGGCCGGAGCACCCTGATTGAGATCGCCCTGGAGAGGCGGAGGGAGGAGATTGTCCGGCGTTTCACAACCAACCAGGGCCAGAGCCTGATCCTCCGTTTCAGGGACCAGGAGGTGACCGGAGAGTATGGTCGCGCGGGAGGCAGGATCGAGGGGAGGCTCGACGGCAGCGTTCTCCAGGGCTCCTGGTCCAGGGGCCCAAGCCAAGGGACCTTTATTTTTAACTTCAACCCCGACTTCACCGAATTCAAGGGTGAGTGGGACTCGGGCCAGCGTCATGGATCCTGGACAGGTTGGGACGGGAAGGTCGTGGAACCCTGAGGGTCGCCTTTCAATAAGTTTTCAGGGATGAAAGACCTTGATCCGGCCTCCTCTTTTGGGGAGGGCGGCAACCTTCCGGCTGTTAATTCATCAATCAGCCTCTCTACTTCTTGCCGGCCGTTATCCTCTCCGCCTGAAGCTTGACCTGGCCCGACCAGTTCGGGTCGCGGCCCAGGTAGCGGGCGGCCAGCTTGTTGTACTCCCCGGCCTGATCGAGGTTGCCTTTTTTAAGCCAGGCCTCGGCCAGCCAGTAGTAGTTCTCCCCGTTGCCCGGGTTGAGGCCGGCGGCCCGTTCCAGGAGGCCGATGGCCTGGTCCGGCTGGCCGCTCTCCAGGGCCTGACGGCCGGCCTCGGTCAAGCTCAGGGAGGCCTGGGCCCTGGGGGTGGGCGGGGCCGCCTGGGCTTGGGGGGGGGGAGAGACGACGTCCCGGCCGGGCTCGGCGGGCGGCCGGGCCGGTTGATCCGGCCGGGCCGTCTCCTGGTCGGCCTGGCCCGGGGAAGGAGCGGGGGCGGCCTCCTTGGCCGAGGGCTTGGAGGGGCGCTGGGTGGGGGTCGACCTCACCGGCGGAAAGATATCAAACCCGGCGCAACCGGATAAGGCCAAAATCAGGGCGGCCAGGATAAGGGGCAGGGCCCCGGCCGGGCGGTGGACCGGCCGGGGCCTTTGGCGTCTGGTCAAGCGGCTCGCTCCTTCGGTCGTCCTCACGGGCTGGTCCTCAACCTGTCCGCCCGGCGCCTTTCGGGGCCACCCGCGGGTGGTTTCACGGGTCCAGGGACCCTCTCACCCGGGGGTGGCCGTAAGGGGTTTCGTCCTTTTCCCGGGGCTGGGGGCTCCGGAAGGAGCCGGATTGCATCTCCGGGGCCTGGGACCTGGCCTGGGCGGCCTGCTGCGATCCGGCCAGGAAAAGCTCGTTGATCCTCCGGGAGCAATCCTGGCCGGAATCTCCCTCGGCGCAGATCTCCCTGGTTTCCAACCCGGGGGGCATGGTGAACCAGCCCCCGGAGTGCTGCCAGGGGATGGATCTCATCAGCTCGGCCCAGATGGGCAGGGCCGACCCGGCCCCGGTGGAGTGGAGAGAGGTCCCGTCGTCGAACCCGACCCAGACCAGGGCCAGCAGCTCGGGGGTGTAGCCCACGAACCAGGCGTCCCGGGAGTCATTGGAGGTTCCGGTCTTGCCGGCCACCGGGAAATCGATCCCCTGGTTGGCCAGGCTCCTGGCCGTACCCTGGGTGACCACGCTTCTCAGGAGGGAGCTCATGAGGTAGGCCTTGGCCGGGGTGGTCACGGACTTGATGGCCACATGGTGGCGTTCCAGGACCCGGCCGTTCTCATCGACCACCCCCCTCAGGGACATGGGAAAGGGCAGGACGCCGTCCGCGGCCAGGGCGCAGTAAGCCCGGGCCAGCTCCAGGGGGGTGACCTCAAAGGCGCCCAGGGCCAGGGAGGGGTAGGGGCTGAGGGGGGCGGTGAAGCCCAGGCTCCTGGCCGTCTCGACCACCTTCTCCAGCCCCAGACGGGTGGCCAGGTCCACGGTGGGGAGGTTGATGGATTGGGCCAGGGCGGTCCGGAACCGGACCTGTCCCCCGGCGCGGCCGTCGAAGTTCTTGGGGGTCCAGCTTTGGCCGCCGACCCGGTAGGTCTTGGGCTCGTTGGAGAGCCAGGAGGCGGGGGTGAAGGAGTCCAGGGCGGCCAGGTAGACAAAGGGCTTGAAGGTGGACCCCGGCTGGCGGCGGGCCGCCACGGCCCGGTTGAACTGGGTCTGGCCATAGTCCCGGCCGCCGACCATGGCCAGGATCTGGCCGGTCTTGGGTCTCATGACGATGACCGCGCCCTGGAGGCGCTTCTCTCCCGGCCTGAGCAGCCTGGGGTCGGCCTCCTCCAGCCGCTTGAGCCCGTGGCTCAAGGCCGTCTCAGCCGCTTCCTGGACCCGGGGGTCGAGGGTGGTGTAGACCGACAGGCCCAGCTTCACCAGATCGGAAGCCGGGTAAAGGGCGGTCAGCTGCTGGGAGAGGTAATCGGTGAAGAAGGGGGCCGAGCGGCCGGCCGAGTCGCGGCTGGTGGTCCTGACCGGCCGGCGCCAGGCGGCCACCAGCTCCTGTTGGCTGATCCAGCCCCGCTTCCGCATGGCCGAGAGAACCTGGTCCCGCCTGGTCCGGGACAGCTCGGGGTAGTGGATGGGGTTGTAACGGTTGGGGGCCTTGATCAGGCCGGCCAGGAGAGCGGCCTCCGGCAGGCTCAGGTCCTCGGCCTTCTTGCCGAAGTAGTGATCGGCCGCCTCTCCCACCCCGTTGACCGAGGCCGAGCCGTTCTGGCCCAGGTAGATCTCGTTGAGATAGATCTCGAGGATGGTCTCCTTCTTGTAGCGGGCCTCCAGGACAAAGGCGATCAAGAGCTCCTTGAGCTTGCGGGAGAAGGTCCGCTCCGGGGTGAGGAAGTAGCTCTTGGCCAGCTGCTGGGTGATGGTCGAGCCCCCCTGGACCACCGCCCTCTGGCGGAGGTTGGTGTAGGCCGCCCTGAGGATGCCCCAGGGATCGATCCCGGGATGCCTGAAAAAGTCGCCGTCCTCGGCGGCCAGAACGGCCCGGATCAGATGCCGGGGCAGCCGGGACAAGCTGACCAGCCGCCGGCTTTCCCGCTCCGGGCCGAAAAACCGGCTGATCTCCTCCGGCTCCAGCTCGATGAAAGGGGCCGGCTGGAGGTTGTCCAGCCGCTGGATGGCGCTGATCCCGGTCTCGCCGAAGGAGACACGGACCGGAAAACCCTCCCGCTGGTAGGAGGGCAGCTGGAGGTCCCGGAGATAGACCTCCAGGTCCTGCCCCCTGGCCCTGACCTGGCCCGGAGCCCTGGGACCGGCCTCCACCTCCTGGTACCCCAGCCGGCGCAGCCGCCGGCCGACCTCGGGACGGGAGTAAAGCTGGCCGGGGTAGAGGAGGGTGGTGTCGGAGTAGACCCGGGAGGGGATGGACCACATCCGGCCGGAGAAACGCTCGCCCACCTCGGTCCACAGAAAAGCGCCGGCCACCAGGAGGGCCAGGCCCAGCAAGGCCGACCCGGCCAGGCCGGCCAGGGCCAGCCGGAGCCAGAGCCGCCCCCTGGACTTTTTCGCCTTCCGGGCTTTCTTTTTTTTCCTGGGGGCCAAACGGCCTCCTTTTTCAGGGTCGCCCCCGGCTCAAGACAAGACAACTCCGCCCGGCCGGGCGAGGCCGGTTCCGACGCCGCCTCCAAGTATACTGCTCCGCATTCTATCTCAAACCGCCTCTTATATTGAGACGGACCCCGGGGAAGATAAAGCCAAATCTCGCCCCCCGGGTTGGAAAAGAAAGGGCCCGTTCCCCGGGCGGGCCCTGGTCAAGAGGGGCGATTCTTGACAACCGGCTAGATTTTATGCTATTTATAACCTGACCCCGCGACCGGGCCTCCTAGGATTCAGCCCAGGCTGGTCCAAGGCCCGGACCAGGCCCGGCGGCCCCCCAACCGCCCGGCCGGCTTGATCAAAAGCCCTCCGTCTTCCTGTCCCGTCGCCTGGACGGCGGCCTCTTCCAAAGGAGGTTGCCGTGCCGGAACTCTGGGCCTTTTTATCCCTCACAAAGAATGCCCCCCGCTGGCCGGACCGGGTCCGCCGCCCCCCTGACCTTGGTCCTGGATCTTGGGGGGAAGGCTGATGGCCAGGCGGAGGAACAGCCCGCCGGCCCTGCCTTTTTTTGTGACCGATTTCCTAGGCGACTACCGGGTCCGGCGGATGAGCGGCGAGGCTACCGCGGTCTACGCCCTCCTTCTCCTCAACATGTGGGAGTCCAAGACCAAGTACTCGGTTCCCGACGACGACCGGCTGATCGCCAACATGCTCCGGATAGGGCGGGAGAGGTGGCTCCAGCTCAAGCCGGAGATCATGTGGGAGGGGGACCCTTGTCTGATTCAGCGAAACGGCCATCTGGCCTCCCGGCGGCTCAAGCTGGAGCTGGTCAAGCTGCGCAACTATCAAAAAAAGCAGAGTGAAAACGGGAAGAAGGGCGGCCGGCCAAGAAAAAGCCCGGCTGAACCCGGCTCAAACCCAGGGCTTAGCCCCCCTTCCCATCCCTCCCCCAACCCTGGTTCTTTTAAGACCGGTCTTGGGCCGGGGTTCAAGGGACGGATCGTCCGCATCCCGGCCCCGGCCCTGGGCAGGCTCTCCTCCCGCTATCCGGAGCTGGACCTCCAGGCCGAGCTCAGGGCCATGGACCGTAAGGCCGGGGAGGACCCGGCCTTTGGCCGGAAGAAGGACTGGGTTCTGGCCGCCCACGCCTGGTTAAGGAAGGCCCGGACAAACCGGGTCCATCCCCGGGGAGGCCGTCTTGGCCCGGAGGGGATGTCCCCGCCCGGCCCGGAGGACCTGGAGGTCGAGCGGCTGGTCAAGGAGACCCTCCTAAAGGGGAGGGCCGGCCGTGACCGCTGAGCCGGGTCTCAGGACCCCGCCCCACTCCCGTCAGGCCGAGGCCGCGGTTCTGGGAGCGGCTCTGGTCTCCCCGGAAGCCCTGGAAAGAGCCCTGGCCCTTCTGGACCCCAGGGACTTCTACCACCCCGGGCACGTCCTCATCTTCCGGATCATGACCGATCTGGCCCGGGAAGGGGGGCCGGTGGATCATCTGACGCTGGTCCAGCGACTGATGGCCGAGGGCAATCTTGCCCGGGCCGGGGGGGCCGGGTACCTGGCCGAACTGGACCTGGCCGAGCCCAGCAGCGCCCACCTGAACCATTATGCCGAGATCGTCCGGGCCCTGTCCGTCCGCCGGCGGCTGATCAGCCAGGCCGGCCGGATAATCGGGGAGGGGTTAGACCAGCAGGAGGATCTGAGCTCGATCCTGGACCGGGCCTCGGCCTTCTTCCTGGACCTGGCTCAAGGCAGGTCCAGGCCTCGACCCAAGAACCTGGCCGGGATAGCGGAGCGGACCCTGAGGCGGATCAAGGGGCGTTCGGAGGGCCGGGGCCGGGTGGCCGGGCTGATCAGCGGCTTCACCGACCTGGACGCCAAGACCCTGGGCTTTCAACCCGGGGAGCTGGTGGTCATCGCCGGCCGGCCGGGCATGGGCAAGTCGGCCCTGGCCTGGCAGATGGCCGTCGGCGCGGCCCGGGAGAGCGGGCACACCTCCCTCTTTGTCTCGGCGGAGATGTCGGAGGTCCAGATGGGGGACCGGGCCCTGGCCCAGGCCGGCCCGGTGGCCCTCAACTCGATCCGGTCCGGCTTTTTAAGTCCCCGGCAGCTTGAGGACCTGGACCGGGCGGTGAAGAAGCTGGCCGGCATCCCGGTGGTCCTGGAGGACAGCCCCGGCCCCGGTCTGGACCAGGTCAGGATCGCGGCCCGGCGGATCAAGCGCCGGGAGCGGTTGGGGCTGGTGGTGGTGGACTACCTCCAGCTCATGTCCGGCCCGGCCAGGGAGAGGCGGGAGCAGGAGGTGAGCTCCCTCTCCCGGGGGCTTAAATGCCTGGCCAGGGAGCTGGAGGCGCCGGTGGTGGCCGTCTCCCAGCTCAACCGGAAGGTCGAGGACCGGCCGGACAAAAGGCCCCGGCTGGCGGATTTGAGGGACAGCGGCTCCATCGAGCAGGACGCCGATCTGGTCCTGTTCGTCTTCCGGGAGGAGGTCTACCACCCCCGCTCGGACGCCTCGGGGACGGCCGAGCTGATAATCGCCAAGCACCGCCAGGGCCCCACCGGAACGGTCAGGCTGGCCTACGACGGGGCCCTGGTCAGGTTCGACAACCTGAA
>Ga0068714_10004838_pt1 | contig 14738 bp, 14 predicted proteins | sample MTBNYHSulfiMetaG_FD_62988 | JGI IMG/M metagenome (GOLD analysis project Ga0068714, IMG submission 62988) | Enrichment culture microbial communities from rom New York Harbor, USA that are MTBE-degrading - MTBE-NYH (New York Harbor Sulfidogenic)... | ecosystem: Environmental > Aquatic > Marine >... | reverse complement strand
AGACCGAAAAGGTTTCACTTGCGTGGGCGGGAGTTAAATCGGAAAATTTGGCATCCGTGCGCTTGATGTCTGAACTCACAAAACACCTCAATCTGCGTGAATTCGAGATTGTCGCGCGGGCGGTCGGACTCGCCCCGCATGAAGAGGAAACCTACAACGATTACGTTCGCAGAATCAGAGACAGGCACGGTGTCATCGTCAACGATGAAGCGATGTTGGAAGCCGCTTTCATCGAAGCCAAAACGTCGATACGCCCTGAAATTATTTTCGCCGGCTATCCCGACACCCATGGTCTGCTCGAAACCTTGGACAGGCTTCACTTCCGGATAGACAATGCATTGCTGGACAAAGACGAACGAAGAGACCTGAAAAACGTGTTTCCGTTCAACTACGAACGCATGTCCGCATGCAACCGCCGGATGAAAGAACTCCAAGCCTTTGGAAACCCGGACCGTTTGGTATTTTACCGGATGGATGGAACAAATGCCGGAGGCCGCATAGCCTACATAGAAGACATGTCCCTTGCGCCCGGGCGGGGCTCCTTCATTCCGCTTGAATCGGCGAGCGGTGCGGATGCCTCAGCGATATGGGTGGACGGACGCCTGCCCTCTCGGGTCCTCGACACACTGGAGCGAAAAACCAGGGAAAATTTCCGTAAAATCAAGGACAAACCACGGTATAGCATGGAAGTACTTAAAAGCATAAAAAATTTTAATATTTTGGTCAATCTGCACTATGTTTTAAAACTCGCAGAACAGATGGGAATTTACACTGAAATGGAACCAGCGCTTTCTTTCCCGCTCGGTGCCCATTCCGTCAGCATCATGGAAGCGGCTCTTGCCTATCAAACGATGATGACCGGAGTTCGAACGATCCCCTTCCCCGAAAATCCGGACCTGGTTCCGGTCATCACCAAAATAACCGACCGCGATGGAGAAACGATCTGGGAATACAGCCCTTCCTCCCGGCGAATACTGAGCAGGGAGGTATCCTCGCAGATAATGGAAATTTTGAGGCTCGTCGTAACGCACGGCACAGGGAAGCGTGCAGAAGAGGCGGTGCGCTTTCAAGTTGAAGGAGAACCCGATTCCGATCTTGCCATACCGGTATATGGAAAAACCGGAACCGCAAACCGATTTATGAATTCCAGCTTCGCGGGCTGCATTCCCGGGCCGGATGCGAAAACAGGCGTTCTGACACTCAACGAAGGATACACGATCGCCGCCTATATAGGCTACGATGATAACAAACCCATGAAGTCCTCCAATTTTTCCATCTATGGAGCCACCGGGGCATTGCCGGTGTGGATAGACACAGCCAATGCAGTGGTATCGGAGCCTCGATGGCGAGAGCTTTTCAGGCCGGCGGACCTTGTATTTTCCTCCTCCGACCCGCATGTCGATCCAAAACTTCTGAAACAGGTGACGGTATCTCCGATAAGCGGTCTTCCTGCCGAATCCGGGGTTGCATTTCATGCATTGTTGGGACGTGGACGGGACAGTCACAACCCTCTGCGCCTGTTCGAACCGATAAAGGAAACACGATGAAAAAGTATTTGTTTTTCGTTTTGTTGCTGGGGAGCGCGGCTTTTTTTCATAGCTGCGCCGGGATGATTGAAGATGTCAGACTTGAACCGACCCGAGAAGAGGTAAAAATTTCCCCCCGGGTGCTTGATACCTCCATAACGGATATCCGAACCCTTATTGAAAAAGGCAAGCTTGATGAACAACAGACACGGCAGGCCCGGAGCCTTATCGAGTCGATTGAAGACCTGCGGCATATTCCACCTCAGGGAGGTTACGTCCTCTCGAAAAGAGTGGAAACCTTGCTGGGAAGGGCTTCCGCCTTGATTCATTCAAGCCTCGGCATACCTGGGGCTCCCGAAGAAAGGGAAACCGCGCGGGAAGGCGGATGGTTCGAATTAAATCAAAAAATCTTTTCCGCATTTCGTGTGGGAGATCACAGGGGTGTCCTAGAAACGGCGGCCGAGATCGAGAAAGCTTACGGCAGGCATGCCCTCGGACCCGGGGAAAAGGCTGCGCTGGCTCTTTCTTTGGAAGCCGAAGGCAGGACGGAAGAGGCTATACAAGCCGCCCTTGACGCAGCCGCAGAGCTTGATGAGCTTCCTGATCCCCTGGTGCTGAACGCGACCCTTGCCCGCCTGTATTCCGAACGTGGGAAACCCCATGAAGCTGAAAGACGGCGTCAAAAACTTGAACAGGAATTGAAGGAACGCTCCTTGCTGTTGGCGGCCCTTGAAAAAGAAATGGAGGCGGCAGCGCCGGGCGATAAAGACTTTAAAAGCTGGGCCCGAAATTTGTCCACCGGGCGGCCTGCCACCGATCAAATAATCGATGCCATCCAACAGGCCGCTGACAAAGTCGAGGAGGAAAAATTCTCTGAGGCAAGGGAACTGCTGAACCGAACACGCCAGTGGATAGAACCTGCCGAAGGCGGCTCCGAGCTCATCGAGGAAGCGATGCGCAGGCTGGAGCAGTCTGAAGAGGTTTACCTGGAAAAACGTATTACGATACTTTCCCGTGAAGATCTGGATCTGTCTCCCATCGCCGATCTTCTCGCCCGCGAGCGTTACAAAGAGGCGCTGTCAAGACTTGAAGCAATCGAGAGGATCAGCGGTTCTTCCGCGGAGGTTGATGAAATCCGTGAAACCGCTGTAGAGCGGCTGATCACCCATGAAACCACGCGGGCGGCTGAAATATTTCTCGCTGCCGGCAAGGAACAAAATCCGGAGCGTAAACTGGCTTTGCTCGAAGAAACGCGGAGTATCCTGAGAGGCCTTCTCTCTGCCTACCCCAAGGCCTCTTCCGCCGACAGGATAGGATCCTATATCAAGAGGGTCGATAACGAAATCGAGAAACTCAATGCCCAAGGGAAATGAAAGGAAAAATTTTTGAAGCGAAATCTGGAGAATGTAAAGGTCGTCGGTTTTGGACAAGCCAGCTTTGATTTTCTGGGTCACCTGTCGAACTATCCTGAAGAAGACCATAAATGTGAACTGAATGACCTTAAAACCGGGTGCGGCGGGCCTGCCGCAACGGCCATGGTGACCCTTTCACGGCTTGGTGTTCAGACGTCCTTCATCGGGGCTGTTGGAGATGACCGCTGCGGTTCTGAAATACTCCACTTTCTGGAAGCCGAAAAGGTCGATATCTCCTTTTTAAAGTGCATTCCCGGCTGCCTGTCTCAGGTGGCCTTCATAGCTGTTGCCTCCGGTGGCTCCCGCACGGTCTTCTGGCACCCGGGAACGGCACCTTCACCCGAACCTTTCGAAATCGATCTCTCGCCGTTTACCCGCGCACGTGTTCTGCATCTGGATGGTCTCAAGATTGAAGCTTCGATCGCGGCGGCACGCCAGGCGAAATCGAGGGGGATCACGGTGGTGCTTGACGCAGGCACATTCCGTGAGGGAACCGTTCGTCTCTTACCGCTCGTCGACATTTTGATAGCTTCCGAGCGCTTCGCACGACCCCTGGTGGGAGATGCACCTGGAGCCCAAGCGCTCAAGGCCCTCGTGCCCTTCGGGCCCGCCCAGGTTGTCATAACGCAAGGGGCGGGAGGCAGTGTCGGGGTCGGGATGGACAGAGGCGAAATAATCCATCAACCGGCCTTCCATGTAAAAGCCGTGGACACGACCGGTGCAGGGGATGTTTATCACGGCGCCTATATTTACCGATTTTTGGAAGGAGCGGAGATCGCTGAGTGCATGAAATTCGCTTCTGCGGCGGCGGCGTATAAATGCACCGTTTCCGGCAATAGAAGGGGGGTACCGCACCTGGACCAGGTGTTGGAAATCATGAACCAAGCCCCGTGAAACAGCCGGAGCCTCCTATCGGGTGCAAGCAATAGAAAAGGGGGTGCGAACCGTTTCGCAACCCCCGAATTTTCTGGTAGGCACGAAGGGATTTGAACCCTTGACCCCTACCGTGTCAGGGTAGTGCTCTCCCCCTGAGCTACGTGCCTGAAAGAACCTGTTTACTACCAGCGTCGAATCAGATTGTCAAGATCCTATTGGTGGATTCTTTTTCGGGCGGTAATCACCCGAAGGGCTCTAGTCGACAGACTGCCTGATCCTGATGGTGTTTTCTCCGTCAAACGCGGATTCAACCGTAAAAGGCGCCCATCCAGTTGCAAGTTTCCCGGCGAGCTCAAGCAGATCCCCTTGAAACGCGATCTCGAAAGCAACACGGGATTCAGCAAGCCGGGAGATCCGCACCGACTCCACGTCGGATACGTTCTCAGACAGATACCGTTCGAGCATCAACGAATCAGCAAGAGCCCCGTTCCCCTCATATACGACCGAAAACAGTCGGACCCGGCTGGAATCCATGGTGTGCGGCTGGTAAACATGGGCATCTCCGCCACTATCGAGCGGGATCCCGGATTCCCGGAGCAGATTTTCAACAAGCTCCTCGTTGAATTTTACGCTGAGAAGCACTGAAAACCTTTCCCCGGTGCTGTCCTCGGACAGGACCAAAAAATTTTGCATCAAATCTTCAGCCTCCGGGACGATTTTCTTATCGATGCGAGAGGCGTATTCCCGCATCACCTCTTCCCCAAGGCCTTCCGAAAGATATTCGACCAGGGCCTTGGAAACGGCATCAAGGATTGCGTTTTCTCTCCCCTTCACTTCATTTCCTTCAAGGATTTCCCCGGTTCCGGCTGCTTCTATTTCATACGGGAACTTCGGCTCCGTCGACGAGGCAACCGCAGAAATCAGCCCGATCGAGAAAACCACGGCGGATATATTAAAAACCCATTTTCTCATCATAACATCCCAACCCGATCGACGCACAGGTCAATTCTTCACGCGGCGCATGCTTCTTTTCACTTCTTTCAAAGCCCACTCCGCTTCCGGATTCAGGGGGTTGTCAGTCTCCATCACACGTTCGAAGGCTTCTACAGCCAGGGGAAAATCACCGGCCGCCTTGAAGGCCACCCCCATATAATAATATGCATCCGGCAGATTTCTGGTGTAAAGCAACGCCTTCGCAAAACTTTCCACAGCCCTATTCACCCACATACCGCCTTTCTGTTCCGTGTAAAGACGGATGAAAGCTACATAAACCAAGGAGGTCACCCTGTCCGAAGGCGAATAATCTATCGCCTTTCCGAGCGCCTTAACCGCGCTTTTGTAACGCCCGCTCATGAGATAAACAAGTCCAAGTCCTCGATGGGCCTCCGCAAATGTAGGCTCGAGTTCCAGCGCGGATGAAAATTCCCTTTCAGCATCCACCAGATATCTTTTCTCGATGAACGTAAAGCCGCTTCTGACATGCTGGCCCGGCGTACCGAGAAGACCAAGGGTGCCGTAGGTTCCGGAAGCACACGACAATGTCCAGGAAAGAAAAATAACCAGGGACAAAACCTTGAGCAATCGTTTGGTTCCGACGAGCCTGTACATCAATAAAACTCCTGTTGCCTTTGCTCTCTGTTTCTAAATAAGCACACCTTTCAACATATTACAATGCTTCGACCGGCAAGTGAAGGAAAAACACCTCGTCCACGAAAATGAAGTGCTTCATGCATTTAGATGCCGTCTGACCTCACAGAGTATAGGATCGAAATCATCCGCGGCCACCCAGATTGCATCAGGCACCTTTCTGAACCATGTCATCTGCCTTTTCGCATATCGCCTGGTATCCCGCTGCAGGGTCTTCAAAGCTTCATCAAGCGTCAGGATTCCCTTGAGGTAATCCACCATGTGTCTGTAGCCCAGACTTTTCATTGCCTTCAGCTCCGGGCTGAAACCATCCGCCAGTAATGAAGATGTCTCTTCGACCAGTCCAAGTTCCAACATCCTGAGGCTTCGCAGATCAATACGGCGATACAGTTCCGATCGATCGACATCCAGGCAAAGATACAGCGCTTGAAACCTTCGGTCTTCAAACCTGTGGGTTTCCGCAAGATGGGATGGTGGCTGTCCTGTCAAATGGATGATTTCGAAAGCCCTTGTCACCCTCACCTTGTCGTTCGGATGAACCCTTCGAGCTGTTTCCGGATCATGCTCTTTCAGAAGGGAATGAAAAGCCTCCGGCCCCAATTCCTCGTATCTGGCGTTAAGTTCCGCCCGTAGCCCCGGGTCGGAGGGGGGGCAATCAAAAATGCCTTCCGTGAGCGCCTTGATATAAAGGCCGGTTCCACCGACCACCAGAGGTGTGAAGCCCCTTCTCGCAATGTTCTCTATGACCGGAACGGCCATCCGCCGATAATCCGCCGCGTTGAATTCCTGGTCCGGATCCACCACATCCAGCATGTGATGGGCCACTTTCGCCCTCTCCCGCCGGGAAGGTTTGGCGGTGCCGATATCCATGCGACGGTATACCTGCATGGAATCCGCATTAACCACTTCCCCCCCAATCGCCTCGGCAATCGTCACTGCGACGTCGGTCTTTCCACTCGCAGTCGGGCCCGCAACCACAACAATTTTTGCACCAGCGGCCATCAGACCACCCGCTTGAACATTTTTTCTATTTCCCTGAACGTAATAAGATTGAAAACCGGGCGGCCGTGAGGACAATTCCCCGGGATCCCGGCATCCCGAAGTCGAGAAACAAGGGCTGAAATCTCTGAATCCGTGATCCGGTCCCGCGCTTTTATCGCACCATGGCAGGCCATTGAAGCAATCGCAGCTTCAAAAATTTTTCCTTCATCAAAACCAACGTCATCCACCGAAGCAATCAGTTCCGGGAGGAACTCGCGCCAGTCCGCCTGCTGCAGCATCGAAGGGATCGATCTTAAAATGTATGTGCTTCCACCGAAATGCTCGAGCTCGACACCGAGCTTCTGCAGAATATCAGCCTTTTCATCCAGAATCCTTTTTTCCCCGGTAGACAGCTCGAACTGAAGGGGCAGCAATAATGCCTGGACCTGGATCCCCGAATCCTGAACCTGCCGTTTCAATTCCTCATATAAGATGCGCTCGTGCGCAGCGTGCTGATCGATCATCAACATGCCTTCTTTCGTCTCGCAAACCAGATACGTTCCACCAATGGAGCCCAGAAGCCTCGGACCATCGGCAAATGAAGTCTGCTCCGGGGTTTTCCAGCCGGAAACCAGGTCGGGACCCACCCAACCATCAAGACGTTTTTCGTATCTCCATTCAGATTCCGAAACCTCTCGATCAGCCTGCAACGGTCGAATCTCAAACCCGCCGACTGGGTTAGAATCCTGGGGAATAGAATAGGAAGAGGACCCGAGGCATCGCTCCACTGTGGCAACCAAGGCTCGGAAAACAGCGTTTCCGTCATGAAAACGGATTTCCTGTTTCGTCGGATGAACGTTCACATCAACGAGTCCCGGTTCCAAATCAATAAAAACAGCAGCCTGCGGATAGGTCCCTTTCATCAGTCGTTCGCGGTAGCCTTCCAGCAGCGCCTTTGTAAGAAGCCTGTCACGGATGTACCTTTTGTTTACATACATAAAAAGCCTGTCGGCCCGAGAACGGGAAAACGCTCCTGGTACCAGGAAGACCCGGACGGTGAATCCCTGGAACTGCTCCTCTCCATGCAACATGGCATCCGCGGCATCGCGACCCAGAAGCGAAACAAATCTGGGAACAACATCCGATGACGGCGGGGCATTGATGATCTCCCGCCCTCCCTCCTGATACTTGAAAAAAACATCCGGGAAGGCTGGAAGCATCCGGCTTACGGTTTCCGCCACGTGTCCGGCTTCCGTTTTCGCCGCCCGCAAAAATTTTCGACGTGCAGGCATAGCAAAAAAAAGATCCTTGACTTCGACGATCGTTCCTTCAGGCGTTCCAATCTCTTCGATAGTTCCCAGCCGGCCGGCCGAAATGGAAAGCCGGTGTCCTCCCAACTCGCCAGAAAGCCTGCTGGTAATCGTCATCCTGGAAACCGCCGCGATACTCGGCAAAGCCTCCCCCCGGAATCCCAATGAACGAATTGAAAATAAATCATCGGCCGTTCGGATTTTGCTCGTCGCGTGCCGCTCAATGGAGAGCAGCAGGTCGTCCCTTCCCATCCCCCTGCCGTTGTCAAGCACCCGGATCATCCTCCTGCCGCCCGACTCCGTTCGGACAAAAATTCTGTCAGCCCCGGCGTCCAGGCTGTTGTCGACAAGTTCACGCACGATCGAAGCCGGCCTGTCCACCACCTCGCCGGCCGCGATCTGGCATGCCACGGCTTCGGGTAATATTCTGATTCCGTTCATCTCAATATCAATTTTTCTTCATATAAAATGGAACGACCCTAATATTTATTATCACATAAATCACAAAAGATATTAAAAGGAAGGCTCCTAACAATTTATCACTATTAAATTTTATTATATAGGCTAAAATAAAAACTATGATAAATCCTACAACTATTACTACTATTCTTGGTAGTTTAGAAATAATTATTCTACCAAAGTGTATAAACTTAATATGGCTGGCCAACAGGAAACACACAAACACAACGATAGGGGAAATGATCCACAATCTGTCCCAGAATAAGCTCGTTCCGAGCACGACCATCGCACCTGCAGGGCTTGGCAGGCCTTTGAAAACTCCCGGAGGAAGGGAAGAATCGTGCTTGTCAACGGCAAGGAAGCGCCACAAACGAAAAGCAATGGCAAAAAAATAAAGCATACCGACAAACCCGGCGGTGTTGCTCATTGAACCCCTGAGAAAAATCATCGTGGCCGGGCAAAGTCCGAAACTCACCATATCCGCAATGTCATCCAACCAGGGACCGACCCTTGTTCCGCCATGTTTTTCAGCCATCCGACCATCGAACAAATCAAAGATCTGGCCCGCCAGAATGGCTATGGCGGTGTAAACATACATCCCGTTGAACAGCAGAATCATGCCGATACTTCCGCACAAAAGATTCAGGATAGAGAGAATATCGGCATAATACCTGTTCGGAATACTTTTGAAGACGATAGAAGCAATAGACATGATGATGCATAACTGCAACATCTGGTTCGATATATCGGGTATTTTTATATCATCTTTCAAAATAGCGCAATATATTATCAATGAAAAACACAATACTGCTTTTATTTTCCCAAAATTATTGGCTGCAACAGAAAATTTGGTAAATTTTTTGATGATATATCGTACGAGAAACTGACCGCTCGCTTCTATCAAAATAAGCAACCATACGGTTTCAACATTGAGCCGGCCTTCATAAGCGAAAAAAAGCATCGGTGGCAGATAGGTCAACTTGTCGCAGAAAGGATCTATTTGTTCCCCGAACTGGGTGACCAGATCGCATTTTCGTGCAACCAGACCGTCAACACCGTCAAGGACAGCGGAAATCGTAAAAAGCAGAATTCCTAACGTATATTGACCGCTTACAAAGTAGAGAAACGTGCCTGCAAGGCCGATAAAAACTCTCCAAATGCAAATAGCATTGGGATGATAATACCATCTGCTTCCAATATATGCTTTCCCTCTCTCCGTATTGAGGACGAACACAAATCCAAAATACATTAAAACGGAAACGAACAAAGAAAATAAAATAGAGAAATAGTGTTCCAGTTTTTATCTCCTCAAATTTTTATGAAACAGCCGGCAGAAGGATTCTCCCCTGCAGACAAAAAATTCAGAATGACCCTCTCGGCCTCCGGCTCGGCCTGCACGGCCTCGGAAGCATGTTGCGCAATCCTCGCGATAAATGAACCTATCTACCTGAATAGTCTGAAAGTTCTCCTTCAAACTGCTTTTATGCAGGCAGGCGGTTCCACGAATCGTTTTATAATAAGCTATTATGATGCCAAAAGCGACGATGATTTTCAAGACAACCCAATTCTCCCCTGATCCACCATCTAATATCTCCATGAGAAATACCAAAGCTGGATTCAGGGCCACCGGAGATCAAATTCGGCATCCGCAGCGTTACATCCTTTCATTTCCTTCCGGATCCTGGTATATAGCGGCATCCCTCCCTTTAAGCGACCGCCTTGTCCATTTTACCGGATTCCGCATCGATCCCGATATTTTTATCCGGGTCATGGCATGCTCATGAATCTTTAATCGGGATCCCAGGCGGCTGTTTGGGAGGTACTATTCAATGACTGAAGGCACAAATCGGGGGGACGGTCACCGGGCTCGCCTGAGAGCAAGATTCCTTTCTGCCGGGCTCAAAGGGTTTTCTGATGAAGAAGTCGTCGAATTCCTGCTCTCGTTGGGAACGCCGAGAAAAGATGTAAAGCTTGCGGCCAGAGAGGCGATCACAAAATTTGGAACGATTTCCGGAGTGCTTTCGGCATCGCTGAAAGACTTGACTGCAATTAAAGGGATAGGGACAAAAAACGCTCTTTACCTGAAATTTGTACACGAAGTCGCGGGCCGTTATCTAAAAGACAGGGCCATTGGCAAGCCTTTCTTTGGTTCGTCCAGAGATATTTTCGATTACCTTTTCCACTCAATGAGAGACCTGACCAGGGAAATTTTCCGGGTGCTTTTCCTCAATCGGAAAAACGAGCTTATCGGAGATGAAGATCTTTTCCTGGGAACCCTTACCGGCAGTGCGGTTTATCCGCGGGAAATCATGATCCATGCGCTCGAACACAACGCAGCCGCCGTGGTCTGCGTGCATAACCACCCCTCCGGGGACCCATCTCCTTCCCCCGAAGACAGGCGGCTTACCCGGGATCTTGTCTGGACTGGGAGGCTTATGGGCGTTCAGGTTCTCGACCACGTCGTTATCGGGCATAACACGTATTTCAGCTTTGCTGACGATGGTTTAATAAAAAAATTCAGTGGAGAATACGCCCAGCGCTTCCCGGGTTCCTGACCCGAACGGGAAGCGCTGTCCGGGCCGGTATCGCAGGTGGTTCGGCGACATATTCAGCCGTATACCGATTTAGACGACAACAAGATAAAGGTGACACGTTCTGCGGGGACATCAAGCCTGAGGTTGAAATACCGTTTTCAACTTCAATCCCCGAAAAGGCTCGTGAAAAACGAGTCCAGGTATGCAAGGGCCCGCTGGAAGGCGTCGTCGTCCATATTCATAAAAGACAGCCTGAAACACGACCTGTATTTCGGAGAAAATGAAAACTCCTCGCCTTTGCTCCAGGGTACATATGGCGAATCGATCGGGCGGTTCGAGTGCACCCAGAGATTGTAGCCGTGTTGCGGGAGATGGACGTTCAGCTCAGGTTGCTTCTCTATGATCGACAAAAGACGCCTCTGTCTCTCTGCGACACGTTCCCTGGTTTCAGCGATGTAGGATTCATAGTCACCCCGAACAATGAATTCCATCAGAAACTTCTGAAGAACGCCTGTGCAGACCAGGTCGGAAGTGTATTTCGTATAGACGAATTTATCGTAGAGTTCGCCGGGAACCACCATAAAACCCAGGCGCAGGCCCGAAACGGTCGTCTGCGTAAGAGACTTTATATAAATCGTCCGGCCGGGGCATATGTCGACAAATCTCGGGTGGGGCTTTTCTATGAACTCGCTGAGGAAATCATCTTCTATGACGTAAAAGGGATGTCTTTCCGCCCTTTCAGCCACAGCCTCCAGCTTATTCCGGCTGTAAGATACTCCGGTGGGGTTGTGTACCGCAGGCATTGTATAGAAAAGACGAACCTGGTCGTTCAGTTTGCAATCCAGCGTGGACAGTTCAGGGCCGTCATCCTCCATCGGCACAAAATGTTTCGCCCTGAAAAGTGAAATCGCTCCGTGATACGTTGGATCTTCAAAAAGGATCGAATCTGAAATCCGGGCGGCGAATACCTTCGCCGTCAAATCCAGCCCCTGTTGGGCTCCCGAAACGATCAAAATCCGATCCGCCGGCAGCCTGTACGTTTCCCCGAGCACATGGATCAACCGACGGTCCCCTTCGACCGGGGTTGATGACAGGGCCGCGCCCCTGTCTCGGTCAAACAGACCGGAAAATATCTCTTTTGCTTTCAGATACGGGAAAAAGTCTTCCGATATGTATGACGTTCTGAAATCGAATAAATGGCCTTTTTCATCGATTCTCTCGGGAAAACGTACATAGGTCCCACTGCCGACCACGTTGTCTATGAGACACCGTTTTTTCAGCAGTTCAAATGCCTTGTGAACCGTAAGCTTATTGCAGGAAAACTCGGAGGCGAGACGACGGATTGATGGAATTTTTTCGCCCGGCTTATATTTGCCGTTTCGTATCTCCCTCTCTATCCGGTCTGCAATTTCTCTAAAAAGACTCATAGCAACATTCCTGTTGACATTTTTCGTACATTGTGACTAGTGTACTACTACGATATAGAAAAGTCTTGGTTCTTTTTAGGGAGTGTTTCAAGGGTTCGCATTCCCCGGTCACGTTCTACGAAACCATCCGTAGAACGTATATCACAGAGCGGTCTGAAGCGCAAAAAGTCCCGCTCGACCCTAACCCGACTTCGGGTCACAGCACAAGGAGGCTAAAGATGAGCGACAGGGAACGTCTAAACAAAGGATTTGCAGAAATGTTCAAAAACGGTGTCATCATGGATGTAACCAATCCTGAACAGGCAAAAATAGCCGAAGATGCCGGAGCATGCGCTGTCATGGCGCTCGAAAGGGTTCCTTCCGATATCCGCGCAGACAAGCAGGTGGCCCGTATGAGCGATCCGGCGATGATAGAACGGATCATGGCTGCGGTATCGGTTCCTGTCATGGCCAAAGTTAGGATAGGGCATTTTATGGAGGCAGCCATCCTGGAAGCACTGGGAGTGGACTTCGTCGATGAAAGCGAAGTGCTCACCCCGGCTGACGAAGCCAACCACGTGGACAAAACCCGCTTCAAGGTGCCGTTCGTGTGCGGCGCGCGAAACCTTGGCGAAGGCCTGCGCAGAATTCACGAAGGCGCTGCGATGTTGAGAACAAAGGGAGAGGCCGGGACAGGAAACGTCGTCGAAGCGGTTCGCCACATGCGCACGATCAACGAGGAAATCGAGGCGCTCAAGGACTTGACAAATCAGCAGATGTATCAAAAAGCCGTGGAATACCGCGTGCCGCTTGATCTGGTTCAAAAGACCCGCAACACCGGCCGCTTCACGGTTGTCAATTTCGCCGCCGGGGGAATCGCAACGCCTGCGGATGCCGCTATGATGATGGCACTCGGCGCTGACGGGGTTTTCGTCGGAAGCGGCGTGTTCAAATCCGAGCATCCTGCCAAAACCGCGAATGCAATCGTTCAGGCCGTGATTCATTATGACGACCCGGCAAAACTCGCAGGGATTTCGAAGGGCCTCGGCGCTGCGATGCTCGGTCTGGAGATCGGCACACTCGAAACCGTGATGGCGGCAAGGGGCATTTAATGGTGGTCGGGCTTCTCGGGCTTCAAGGAGCGTTCAGGGATCACATAAAACATCTGTCGGCACTGGGGACAAGCTATATCATTGTAAAAAGCCTGGACCACCTAAACCGGATAGACCGATTGATCATCCCCGGCGGTGAAAGCACGGTGATAGGGAAATACCTGAAGGATTTTCTTATGGAAGAACCCCTCCGAAAGCGAATTGTTGCAGGCATGCCGGTGTGGGGAATATGTGCCGGGAGCATCCTTCTGGCGCAAACTGTCAACGGTGCTCCCGGCTCGATTTGCGCACTTCCGGTCAATGCTGAAAGAAACGCCTATGGCAGGCAGATTGAAAGTTCAGTCTATGAAATCGATATCCCTTTGCTTCAACGAAAAGATTTCTTGGCTTTTTTCATACGGGCGCCCAGGCTTTCACCCCATGGGAACAATCTAAAGATTCACGCCGTGTGCGGCCCTGAGCCGGTTTTTGTCCAGCGCGATGCCGTGATGGCCACGACGTTCCACCCGGAACTGACGGAAGACCCTGTTTTTCATCAATATTTCATGCGGCTTTAATCATGGCTCTTCGAATGGATCCAGGGGATATCTTCCGGCCTTGCTACGGAGCCAGTTCGCGCCCCGGAGTACCGGACCCCTTCTCGTCAAGCGGCCTACGATCTTGTGTTTTCCAGGAAAATCGGTCAGCGAAAGACCGATGGCGATGGTTAAAAGACCCTGTCCTGGAAGAACGAGCAGCATCACACCGGTCAGTACAAACAACACACCTATCACATTCTTCCCGACAAGATACGTGCGGCGTAAAATAACGTTTGAAATTTTGTGGGAAAAGGGCCGGTAGCGTTGTGAAAAATAATCGCGTGGCAGATAAACGATGCCGACTGCCGCCAAAAGGATTCCTACCAGGAATGTTCCGATCGAAAAGATGAACATCCATTGCAATAAACCCTCATGTATTTGAATCCACTGTCTGGCCTCTTCGATCATATTTCGCCCTGCCGACAGCATTCGTCGGCTCCTTGATGTTCTTATTGAGATGAAAAAGTTGTGTTTACACCGATTTTGGATGGTTTTCAACGTAAAAACCGGTTCAGGCCGGCGATTGTGGTTCCGGCGTTGCGCGGGGCGTCCTTTTAGAGTAAATTCAGTCCCTGGATCATTTTCAGTTGGAAAGGAACCGGCATTTTGTCTGAGACAGATGCATCCAGTTCGACCCCGCCATGGCGCCGCACACTTTTTGTTACGGCCTTCGCACAGATGTGCGCCATGATCGGGTTCTCGAGTGTCTTTCCCTTCCTGCCGCTGTACGTTCATGAACTGGGGAGCAGCCTGGGTATCGAAGAAGGCATGTTGGCCGGATTGGTCTATTCCGGGCAGGCATTCACAATGATGCTCGCGTCTCCTCTCTGGGGTTCATTAGCCGATCGCTACGGGCGAAAAGTAATGGTCGAAAGATCCATGTTTGGCGGAGCGTTG
>Ga0068714_10004837_pt1 | contig 14740 bp, 10 predicted proteins | sample MTBNYHSulfiMetaG_FD_62988 | JGI IMG/M metagenome (GOLD analysis project Ga0068714, IMG submission 62988) | Enrichment culture microbial communities from rom New York Harbor, USA that are MTBE-degrading - MTBE-NYH (New York Harbor Sulfidogenic)... | ecosystem: Environmental > Aquatic > Marine >... | reverse complement strand
CATGGAGGCCCTGAACAAGACCGGGGAGCAGAGACCGCAGTCGGGACAGGCCAAGGTCCTGATTATCGACGACGACCCAACCTTCTGCGGGATGCTGACCGAGGTGGTGGAGGAGCTGGGCCATCAGGTCTTCTCCAGCCTGACCCTGTACGAGGGCCTGGGCCAGATCCCCAGGGCCCTGCCGGACGTGGTCTTTCTGGACATCAACCTTCCCGACGGGGACGGTCTGACGGCCCTGCCGGAGATCCTCAACACCCCGCCCCATCCCGAGGTCATAATCATCACCGCCGAGAGTGATCCGGAAGGGGCCGAGCTGGCGGTCAAGAGCGGGGCCTGGGACTACATCAGCAAGCCCTCCTCGGTGGGGGAGATGTCCCTGCCCCTGATCCGGGCCCTCCAGTACCGGCAGGAGAAGGCCACCCGGCAAAGGCCGACCCTTCTCAAGCGGGAGGGTTTGGTGGGCAGCGGACCGGCCCTGACGGCCTGCCTGGACCAGGTGGCCGAGGCCGCCCAGAGCGATGGCAGCGTTCTGATCACCGGTGAGACCGGGACCGGCAAGGAGCTCTTCGCCGAGGCCATCCACAACAACTCCTCCCGGGCCGAGCGAAGCTTCGTCGTGGTCGACTGCGCCTCCTTGCCGGAGACCCTGGTCGAGAGCATCCTCTTCGGCCATGAGAAGGGAGCCTTCACCGGGGCCGACCGGGCCCGGGACGGGCTGGTCAAGCAGGCCGACGGGGGAACCCTCTTTCTGGACGAGGTCGGTGAGCTGCCGATCTCCCTTCAGAAGTCCTTTCTGAGGGTCCTTCAGGAGCGAAGGTTCCGCCGGGTGGGGGGAAGCTCGGAGATCGATTGCGACTTTCGCCTGGTGGCGGCCACCAACCGGAACCTGGAGGAGATGACCGAAGCGGGGCTGTTCAGGACGGACCTCCTCTACCGGCTTCGAACCTTCAGCCTCAACCTGCCCCCCTTGAGGGAGAGGAAGGAGGACATCGCCGAGCTGTCGATCTATCACCTCAACCGGCTCAGCAAGCGGGACGAGATCGGGACCAAGGGCATTTCACCGGAGTTTTTCGAAATTCTAGCCGGTTATGAATGGCCGGGTAACATCCGGGAGCTGGTCAACACCCTGGATATCGCCAGAGCCGCGGCCGCCAACTCCCCCATCCTCTACCCCCACCATCTCCCCACCGAGATCAGGGCCAAGGTGGCCCGGTCGGTCGTCGGCCAGGCGGAGGGGGGCAAGGGCCGGAACCTCTCCCAGACGGGCCCGGGGAAGGCCATGCCGAGCCTGAAGGATGTTCTTGAGCCGGCCATGGCCCAGGTTGAACGGAACTACCTCCAGGAGCTGATGGACCTGACCGAGGGGGACCTGAGACAGGCCTGCGCCATCTCGGGCCTCTCCCGGACCGGGCTCTACGACCGGTTGAAAAAACACAACATCCCCCGGAGCAGGCGGGAGGATTGAAGATCAACCTCCGGTCCGGTCCCCCCGGCCGAGGGCGTCAGATTATTTGACCTGAAAACCGCTACCTATCCAATGAGCCAAGGCCAGGCCCCTCCCTTTCAGGAATGACAAAACCTCCATCCTGATAATTGGGACCTTGTCCCGTGTTCCTGGACACATGTCCTGATGTTTGGGATTTATCCCACCCTAGACGTGTCCTACCGTTCACTGTTATTAGATAAATATCCAATATTAAAGACACTTCACCGGGCCCCGGCCAGGCCTCCGATCTGGCACGGCCGTTGCTCTAACCGGGTCCAGTGGGACCACTACCCATGGGAAGGAAGCAGGCCCGTCATGAAAGTTTTTTGTTACTCCAAAAGCCAGAACCTGGGTGCCGAGCTGGCCGATGGGATCAGGCCTCTGATCGGACCGGAGGACCTCCTTCTGTGCATCGGCCGCCAGGCGCTGTCCGAGGCCCTGACCCAGCCCGATCACGGGGTCCAGATCGGCCTTCTGGCGGTGGGAAGCGGGGCGGAGCTGGTCGAGCTATTCAGCCTGAAAAGCATCCTCTGTGACATCCGCCTGGTCATCCTCCTGGAGGAGGAGGACCGGGAGACGATCGCTTTGGCCCACCAGCTCAGGCCCCGCTACCTCGGTCTGAGGAGCCAGAGCCTGGGTGAGGTCAAGATCATTCTGGAGCACATGCTCGACCGCATTCGCCACTCCAACAACGGGAACTGAGGAGGAGCCTTAATGTCGACCCAAACCCATCAGCCTGACTTAAGCTTCGATGACCTGAAGACCAAAGAGGGCAAGTACCTGACCTTCAGCCTGGCCGGGGAGGAGTACGGGATCGGGATCCTGAAGGTCAAGGAGATCATCGGCCTGTTGCCGGTCACCAGCGTTCCCCAGGCCCCCCACTTTGTCAAAGGGGTCATCAACCTCCGGGGCAAGGTCATCCCGGTGACCGACCTGAGGCTCCGCTTCGGGCTGGAGGAGGCCGCTTACACCGAACGAACCTGCATCATCGTGGTCGAGGTCCAAAGCTCCAAGGGCCAGGTCCAGACGGGGATCGTGGTCGACTCGGTCTCCGAGGTTCTCAACATCAGGGCCGAGGAGATCGAGGAGACCCCCTCCTTCGGAACCGCCCTGGAGACCGACTACATCCTGGGCATGGCCAAGATGGAGGGCGGGGTCAAGATCCTCCTGGATATCAACCGAATCCTCAGCCCCAGGGAGATCGAGAGCCTGAGCAACCTTTAAGCCCCCTCCCCCGGGCCGGGGAAGAGCCGGCAGCCAAGCGGGGTAAATGCCGGCCCTCCCCGTCAGCCCCACCGCCCTCCCCGGGGAGGGTGGCCCCGACGCCCGTCTTCCTCCTTCCCCTCCGGCCCGAAACCAGGGCCTTGCTTCCCCGGTCAGGGGTGGTAACCTCATTCCAGGGCCGGAATCCGGAGGGTCGAAGCGCCGGCCCGGGACCGGGCCTCAGACGGTCGACAGACGAGGGGAGACCATGTCCAAGATCAGAGAGATAATGACCTCCGACCCCATCACCCTCAGCCCGGAGACCGAGATCGTGCCCGCGGCCAAGCTCCTCCTGGAGAGGAGGATCAACGGGGCCCCGGTGGTGGACCGGGAGGGAAGGCTGGTGGGAATCCTCTGCCAGAGCGATCTCATCGCCCAGCAGAAGAAGATCCCCCTGCCCTCGGTCTTTGTCCTGGCCGACGGCCTCCTCCCCCTGGTCTCCCAGAAGCACGTGGAGCAGCAGCTGAAGAAGATCGCCGCGCTCACCGTCTCCGAGGCCATGACCCCGGACCCGGTCACGGTGGGACCGGAGATGGAGGTGGAGGAGGCGGCCACCCTGATGGTGGACCGGAACTTCCATACCCTGCCGGTGGTGGAGGGCGGACGGCTGGTGGGGGTGGTGGGCAAGGAGGATATCCTCCGGACCCTCCTGCCCTCCTCCTCCGAGTAACAGGGCCGGAGCCCAGGACCTCGAGGTGGCGCCAGGGGGTCACCCTGGCGCCACGGCTTGCCTCCGATGGTGAAACACCCTGCTTCACCCACCGCCGTCGGGGATTGACCTGCATCTGAAAGCCGCGGTCGCTCACCCATCCTCCGGGGGCTGGGTGTAAAGCCCGTTGAAGTACTCGATCAGGACCCGCTCCTTGAGCTTGGGCGGCAGGGAGTTGAGGACCTGGTTGATGGTCGCCTTGCGCTCCGGCAGCCGGCCGCCCTGGATTCCGACCAGGGAGAGCATCCGCCCCAGCCCCTCCCCTTCCAGGGCGCCTAAGTCCAGGCCGGAGAGAAGAGCCTCCAGGTTGGCGAAAGAGGCCCCGGCCCTCTCCTTGACCCGGGCCACCGAGCCCCTCAGGTCGGCCAGCATCTCCTCCACCCGCTCCAGGCTGACCGCCGAGATGGAGAGGTGGATGTTCTCCCTGGAGCCCGAGTAGGCGAACTGGGGTTGGACGTACCAGGCCTTGTCCTTCATCTCGTCGATGAGCTCAAAGACATTGATCTCGTCGGAGGTGAAGGCCACCAGGGAGAACTCCGGCCGGCCCAGGATCCTGAGCTCCGGGATGGAGCCGAGCCCCTTTTTGACCTTCTCCATGGCCTCCATCATCCGGCGGGCCAGCTCCAGATACCCCTGATCCCCGATGGCGTTGACCGTGGCCCAGGCCGCGGCCAGGGGGCCGCCGGTCCGGCCGGAGAGGAGGGAGGGGTTGACGATGGTGTAGCCCGTCCACTCGGCGCAGGCGAAGAACTGGTGCTTTCTAAGCTCCCGGTCCCGGTACATGACGATGGAGGCCCCCCGGGGGCAGTAGGCGTACTTGTGAAAGTCCATGGAGATGGAGGTCACCCCGGGGACGGAGAAGTCAAAGGCGGGAACCTCGGCCCCCAGGCGGCGGAAATAGGGCAGCAGCCAGGCCCCCACGCAGCCGTCGACGTGGAACAGGATCCGGTTCTCCTCCGCCAGCCGGCCCAGCTCGCCGATGGGGTCGATCACCCCGTGGGCGTAAGACACGGCCGAGGCGACCAGGAGGATGGTGTTTGGGCTTAAGGCCGCCTCCACCTTGGCCGGATCGGCCTTGAAGGTGGTCTGATCCACCTCCACCAGGACCTTCTTGACCCCGAAGTAGGCGGCCGCCTTGTGAAAGGCGGCGTGGGCGGTGACCGGGAGGATCATCTCCGGCTGGGTGATCTCCGGCCGGTGGACCTTGGCCCAGTCCCTGGCCGCCTTGACCGCCAGGAGGCAGGACTCGGTCCCGCCGGTGGTGAAGTTCCCCACGGCCTTCTTCCCGCCGCCCAGATGGGCCGCAGACAGGGCGATGAGGTCCCTTTCGAACCGGAGCAGGGAGGGGAAGACGGTGGGGTCGAGGCCGTTGGGGGCCAGAAACCTCAGGTAGGCCTCCCCGGCCATCTTTTCCGCCTCCTTAAGCCCCGAATCGTAGACGTAGGCCCAGGTCCGGCCGCCGTGGGTGGCCAGGTCCCCGGCCCCGTAATCCTCCATCCTGGCCAGGATCTCCTCCCGGCTCAAACCCTTGTCAGGCAGTCTCACCTTCGGCTCCTTTCCCTTCCCGGTCACCAGGCCGATCGGCCGCCGGGCCGCGTTTAAAAAGCCTTAAAAAACCCTGCCGGCTCAATAACCTCCTTGACCCGGGCGGCCCGGCTCAGGCCTGTTTGGGCCGTCCGGCCGGCAGCCGCCAAAACAGGGCTCCTGCTCCGGACCCCCGCCCTTCCATCCTGGACGAAGGCAACCGATTTTACCAGGGCCTGGCCGGGCCGGGGCACCGGAAAAGGAGTAGCGCCCGGGGGCTGACCTGAACCGGCCGGTTGAGGTAAAATGAAATCCTCTGTTCCAGGACTCGAACGGAATCAAATTTCACCTGGTCCGGGATTCGGACCGCCACCCTGGAGAAGGACAGATGAGACAGATCCTGCGCCTCAACCTGACCACCGGAACCGTCCGCAGAGAGCCCCTGGCCCGGGAGATGGCCCTCCTGGGCGGACGGGGGCTTTTAGACGCCATCCTGACGGCCGAGGTGGACCCGGCCGGCCACCCCCTGGGACCCGGGAACAAGCTCATCCTGGCCCCGGGGCTTTTCGCCGGAACCAGCCTGCCCACCTCCAGCCGGCTCTCGGTGGGGGGAAAAAGCCCCCTGACCGGGGGGATCAAGGAGGCCAACGTGGGCGGCAACGCCGGCCAGGTCCTGGCCCGGATGGGCCTGGCCGCGCTGGTGGCGGAGGGACAGGCCGGGGAGGGGACCTGCCGGGTGCTCTTTGTGGGACCCCAAGGGACGGAGCTGGAGGACCGGCCCGAGCTGAAGATGAAAGGCAACTATGAGACCGCGGCCGCGCTGAGGCAGAGGTACGGGGAGGAGGCGGTGGTCGTCTCCATCGGACCCTGCGGCGAGATGGGGATGGCCGCGGCCTCGGTGGCCGTCACCGACCTGGAGGGCCGGCCCTGCCGCCACGCCGGCCGGGGGGGGCTGGGCGCGGTCATGGGCTCCCGGGGGCTCAAGGCCGTGGTCCTGGACCCGGCCGGGCTGAAGATGATCAAGGGGGAGAGACCGGAGGAGTTCGCCCGGGCGGCCAAGGCCTACTCCCAGCAGGTGGCCCAGGGGGCCCGCAACCCCTTCTGGCGGGATTACGGCACCCCGGGGATCATAGACGCGGCCTCGGGCCGGGGGTCGCTCCCCACCCGCTACTTCCGGGAAGGCTCCTACGACAAAAGGGCGGGCATCAACGGCCAGAGGTTCAAGGAGCTGATCGACGAGCGGGGCGGACAGACCGGCCAGCCCTGCATGAGCGGCTGCCTGGTCCGCTGCTCCAACGTCTTCAACGACGCTGAAGGAGAGTACCTCACCTCCGGGCTGGAGTACGAGACCATCTGCCTCCTGGGCTCCAACCTGGACATCGACGACCTGGACACCGTGGCCAGGCTGGACTTCCTTTGCGACGACTACGGCCTGGACACCATCGAGACCGGGGCCGCCCTGGGGGCCCTGAGCCAGACCGAGCTCTTCAGCCTGGGCGACGGGCCCGGGGCCATCGAGCTGGTCCACCAGATCGGCCGGGGCACGGTTTTGGGCCGGGTCCTGGGCCAGGGGGCGGCGGTGGTGGGCCGGGTCTTCGGGCTGACCAGGGTGGCCGCGGTCAAGGGCCAGTCCATCCCGGCCCACGCCCCCCGGGCCCTGAAGGGGTTGGGGGTGACCTACGCCACCAGCCCCCAGGGGGCCGACCACACCGCCGGCTTCGTCATCGAGGAGCCGCTCTCAAACCAGGGCCAGAGCGAGCGCTCCAGAAAGGCCCAGCTCAACTCCATCCTGGCCGACACCCTGGGGATCTGCCAGTTCGCCGAGGTGGACCGGACCGACCTCGACCTCTTCGCCGGCCTGATGGGACCCCTCCTGGGGCTGGAGGTGACCCCGGAGGAGGTCAAGGTCCTGGCCCGGGAGGCCCTCCTCCGGGAGCGGGACTTCAACCTGGCTGCCGGGCTGGGGCCGGCCTTCGACAGGCTCCCGGAGTTCATGGCCGTGGAGCCCCTGCCCCCCCACGAGGAGGTCTTTGACGTCAGCCGGGAGGACCTGGCGCGGGTCTTCGGGGAGCTTGACCGGCCGGAGTGGGGCCGGTGACGGCCGAGCGGATCGTCAGAAGCGCCTGCCGCGGCTGCCACGGCGGCTGCGGGGTCCTGGTCACGGTCAAGGAGGGGCGGGTGGTCCGGATCAAGGGCGATCCGGACAGCCCGGTCAACCGGGGCTGGCTCTGCGTCAAGGGCAAGCGCTACGCCTCCATCACCCACCACCCCGACCGGCTGACCGTCCCCTTAAGGCGGAAGGGGAGCGGGTTCGAGGAGGTGGACTGGGAGACCGCCTTCGGCGAGATCAGCCGGAGGTTCCTTGAGATCAAGGCCGAGCACGGCCCCGAGGCCCTGGTCCTGGGCTACGGCACCGGCCGGGACAACGAGGCCTTCATCTATCGGCTGGCCAACACCTTCGGCACCCCCAACGTGCTGACCGCCGGGCACATGTGCTACGGGCCCAGGATCGTGACCGGGATCACCCGCTGCGGCAACCTGCCGGTGGTGGATTACGAGGGGGGGCCCGAGTGCGTCATCGTCTGGGGGGCCAACCCCCTGGTCTCCAACCCGGACGAGTACAAGGGCATCTACCTGGCCCGGGCCATGCGCCGGGGGGCCAAGATCATCTCCGTGGACCCCAGGCGGTCCATGGTCGCCCGGCAGGCCGACCTCTGGCTCCGGCTCCGGCCCGGAACCGACGGGGCCCTGGCCTGGGGGATGGTCAACGTCATCCTGGAGGAGGAGCTCTGGGACCGGGAGTTCGTGGAGAACCACGTCCACGGCTGGACGGAGTTCAGGGACCGGGCCGCCGCCTATCCCCTGGCCTGGGCGGCCGAAAAAACCGGGCTCACGGAAAATGAGATCCGGGCCGCGGCCGAGATGTTCGCCCTGACCAGACCGGCCGGGATCCACTGGGGGGTGGCCCTGGAGCAGTCCCGCAACTGCGTCAACAACATCTCCCTCCTGATCTGCCTGATGGCCATGACCGGCAACCTGGACCGGCCCGGGGGCTCGGTCTTCTACCCCAACCCGCCGGTGGTCAACGCCTCCCAGCTGGGCCGGCACCGGCTCCTCCCGGCCGAGGCCAGAAAGAAACGGCTGGGCGGGGACCGCTTTCGCCTGGCCGACCGGATCGGGGTCATCAACCCCAGGGCGGTCTGGGAGGCCATCCTGACCGGGCAGCCCTACCAGGTCCAGGGCCTCTTTCTCATCTCCACCAACCCGGTTATCTCCCGGGCCAACGCGGCCCAGGTCAGGGAGGCCCTGAAAAAGGTCCCCTTCCTGGTGGTGGCCGACTTCTTTTTGACCCCCACCGGGGCCGAGGCCGATTACCTCCTCCCGGCGGCCACCTGGCTGGAGCACGACTACGTGGGCGACCTGTGGAAGCGCCACGGCTGGGTGGTGGCCCGGCAGAAGGCGGTCAGCGTGGGCCAGGCCAAGTCCGACTACGAGATCCTCAACGAGCTGGGCAAACGGTGCACCGATCCCTCCCTCTGGTGGCCCACGGTCGCCGACGCCCTGGAGGAGATCCTCTCCCCCTCGGGCCACACCTGGGAGGAGTTCTGCCGGCGGGGCTATCTCCAGGGCGAGAGGAGGTTCCGGAAGTACCTCAAGGACGGCTTCGCCACCCCCACCGGCAAGGTGGAGTTCCTCTCCACGGCCATGGAGCGGCTGGGCTACGATCCCCTGCCGGGCTACCTGGACCCGCCCGAGTCCCCCTGGTCCAGCCCGGAGAGGGCCCGGAGGTACCCTTTTCAGCTCATCACCGGGGCCAGGATCCCCTCCTTCTTTCACTCCGAGAACCGGGTTCCGGGGCCGCTGCGCCAGGCCCGGCCCGAGCCCCTGGCCGAGATCCACCCCGCCCTGGCCGCGGAGAAGGAGATCGCCGACGGCGACCCGATCAGGATCAGCTCCGCCCGGGGGACGGTGGTCATGCGGGCCAAGGTGACCGAGGTGGTTCCCCAAGGGGTGGTGGCCGCGGACCACGGCTGGTGGTTCCCAGAGCGGAAGGAGGACCTGGGCTGGGACCTGGCCAACGTCGATCTTTTGACCGACAACGGCTTCGAGGCCTGCGACCCGGCCATGGGGGCCACCTCGCTCCGGGTCCTGCTGTGCGACATTGAAAAGGCATCCTGAGGTTCGGACCAGGAGGAGGCGGTGAAGCGCTACTGGGACCAGAAGTTCGAGACCATGCCCTTAAAGGAGATGGAGGCCTTTCAGCTCCGGAAGCTGCAGGTGACGGTCAGGTGGCTCCGGGACCAGGTCCCCTTCTACCGCCGCCGGCTGGAGGAGGCCGGGGTCAGGCCCAGCGATCTCAAGTCCCTGGCCGATATCGCCAGGCTGCCCCTGACGGTCAAGAACGACCTCCGGGACAACTACCCCTTCGGGCTGTGTGCCGTGCCCCTGAGCCAGGTGGTTCGGATCCACGCCTCCTCGGGGACCACCGGCAAGCCCATCACCGGGCCCTACACCGCCAGGGACCTGGAGCAGTGGACCGAGTGCATGGCCAGGACCCTCTGGGCGGCCGGGGTCAGACCCGGGGACGTGGCCCAGAACGCCTACGGGATGGGGCTGTTCACCGGCGGCCTGGGCTACCACCAGGGGGCTGAGCGGGTGGGCTGCACCATCATTCCCACCGGCTCGGGGATGACCGAGCGCCAGGTGACCCTGATGAAGGACTTCCGGACCACCGTCCTCTTCTCCACCCCGACCTACGCCCTGACCATAGCCGAGAAGGCGGCCGAGATGGGGGTGGACCTCCGGAAGCTTCCGCTTCGGGTGGGCTCCTTCGGGGCCGAGCCCTGGTCAGAGGAGATGAAGAGGGAGATCGAGGAGAGGATGGGCCTCGCGGCCATCGAGACCTACGGCCTGACCGAGATGATGGGCCCGGGGGTGGCCTTCTCCTGCGGCGGCTCGGCTCCCGGACTGCACCTCAACGAGGATCACCTCTACCCCGAGATCATCGACCCGGTGACCGAGGAGCCGCTGGGGCCGGGGGAGCAGGGGGAGCTGGTCCTGACCGCCCTCCGGCGCCGGGCCATGCCGCTGTTGCGCTACCGGACCAGGGACATCACCTCGCTTGAGCGGGTCAGGTGCTCCTGCGGCCGGACCCTGATCGTGATGGGCAAGGTCCTGGGCCGGTCCGACGACATGATGATCATCTCCGGGGTCAACGTCTTCCCCTCCCAGATCGAGTCGATCCTCCTGGAGATGGAGGAGGTGGAGCCCCAGTACGTCATCGTCATCAAGAAGAAGGGCTACCTGGACGCCCTCCACGTGGACGTGGAGGCCAAGCCGGAGGTCCACAGCCTGGGCCAGAAGAAGATGGAGGAGGTGGCGGCCAGGATCAACGCCAAGATCAGGGGGATCATCGGGATCAACGTCGGGGTCAGGCTGGTCCCGCCCAAGTCCATCGAACGCTCCGAGGGCAAGGCCAAGAGGATCTTCGACGCCAGGAATCTGTAGAGGCGGCTTCAAAGCCTCCCCTCGGGCCCGATCTCTACGTCAGACTCGAAGCGCAATCCTCGAAATATGTACATATATTCCTGCGGTTGCGCTTCTTCGTCTTCCTTGATCTCGAACCCGATTGAAGGCTTTGAAACCACCTCTCTTGGGTGTTATGTATCGGGACACCGCCAGGTTCAACCTGATTCGATCACGGTGTGGACGGCGGGATGAGCCGAATTAGGGTAAGCTGGATACCTTAGGGGAGGGAGGGGGATGAGCGACAACAAAACGGCGCCGGTCCGGATCAGGGGCGGCTGCCTCTGCGGCCGGGTGAGGTACGAGATCCGCGGCGAGATCAGGGACGTGGTCAACTGCCACTGCTCCAAGTGCCGCGCCTTCCACGGGCACTTCGCCGGCTACACCTCCACGGCCAGGGAGAACCTGGTTCTTCTGTCCCAGGAGACCTTGAGGTGGTACCGCTCGGTCACCGACGAGACCCCGGACGTCCACCGGGGCTTCTGCTCCCGGTGCGGCTCCAGCCTGTTCTGGGACGCCAGGGGGAGGAAGACCATCGCCGTGGCCGCGGGAAGTCTGGAGGGCCCCACCGGGCTCAGGACCATCGGCCATATCTGGCTGGACCAGGCCGGCGACTACTACCACCTGGAGGATGATCTGCCCAAGTTCCCGGCCGGCTGGGAGTAATACCAAGTTGCTCCTGAAATGCAACTTGGTGTTCGCGCCCGGCTATGCGCGCCGAGCTCGCAAGAGCGCGTAAGGCCGGCAAAACCACGCTTTTGCCGGCCGGCAGCTACAAAGGCGTTTTTTACCTTTGATGGCGGGATCTAGGTAAGGGAAGGGACCTCCACAAAAGCCTTTCTCCCAGGGTCGGGCTTTGCTATCTTGGCCCGGATGAGAGCCCGCACCATCATCCTGGCCTTGGTCATGGTCCTTGCCCTGTCCGGGGCCGGGGGGGCTCAACCGCCCCACGAGCCCATCGCTTGGCGCTCTCTCAAGCCCGGGATGGACTTCGCTTTAGTTGAGGCCACCCGCTACGTCCACCTGGGCTCGTCCCGAGTGGGGGTGGCCCGTCTGGATCCGGACCGGGTCCGGTTCAGGGTCTTCCACTTCCGGGATCTGGCAGAAGGCCGGCCCCTGACGGTGGAGCAGTGGCAGAAGAGGACCGGGGCCCTGATCACCGTCAACCCGGGCCAGTTCGACAAGCGCGGGACTCACCTGGGCCTTCTGATCCGGGACGGAACCAATATCGGGACCGGGCTGCTCTCGGTCTGGAAGGGGATCTTCGCCGCCGAGCCCCGCAACCCGTCCCTGCCCAAGGCCGTCTTGATCGACCTGGCCCATGCTCCCTTTGATCCGGCCACCAACCTTTACACCCAGGCGGTCCAGTCCTTTATGCTTCTGGACCGGAAGGGTCGCAAAAGGGTCCGCCGCTCGGACTGGAAGGCCAACCGGACCATCCTGGCCATGGATCAGGCCGGACGGGTCCTTTTGATCTGCACCGAAGGGGCCTTCACCCTCTGGGAGTTCGCCGACTGGCTCAAGGAGTCGGAGCTGGGTGTCGTCCAGGCCATGTCCCTGGACGGAGGCTACAAGGCGGAGATGGCGGTCGCCGCGGACGACTTCGAGTACGTTACTTACGGCCAGTGGGAAACCAACGATTACGGCAATCTGTCCCTGCCCGGTTTCAAGGCCACCTTGCCGGCCGAGGTGGGGGTTTTTCAACGCGGAGGGAAAAGAATGTTCAGAGACCGAATCCGCTACGCCCCGCTCAGAGACAAGATTACCGACCCGGCCACCGCGGCCGGGCTGATCAAGGATGGAATGAACCTCTACGTCTCCGGGTTCAGCCCGGCCGGATACCCCAAGATGATCCCCCGGGAGCTGGCCAAAAGGGCCGAGTCCGGCGAAAAGCTCAGGCTGAACCTCTACGCCGGGGCCTCCACCGGCGACGATCTTGACGGGGTCCTGGCCCGGGCCGGGGTGGTCAAGAGCCGCCAGCCCTACATGGGCGACCGGATCATGAGGGCCAAGATAAACGCCGGGGAGATAGCCTACAAGGACGAGCACCTCTCCCAGTTCGCCGGGGTGGTCCGCTCCGGCCAGCTGGGCCCGGTCCACGTGGTCGTGGCCGAGGCCCTGGGGATAACCGACAAGGGCCACCTGATCCCCACCATGTCCGTGGGCAACACCCCGACCTTCATCATGAAGGCGGAGAAGGTCATCATCGAGATGACGGAAGCCTTCCCCCTGGAGATGGCCGGTATCCACGACATCTTCATCCCCGAGGACCCGCCCTACCGGATGCCGATCCCCATCTACCGGGCCGCGGACCGGATCGGCAAGCCCTTCATCGAGCTGGACCCCCACAAGGTGGCCGGGATCGTTTTCTCCTCGGCCCGGGACACCTGCCCCATCTTTCCCGAGCCGGACGAGGTGGCCCTGCTCATCGCCGAGCAGATCCTGGACTTTGTCCTCCACGAGATCAAGATGGAGCGGATCCCGCCCGGGCTGCCCTGGCAGTCCGGGGTGGGGGACGTGGCCAACGCCGTGTTGGCCGGCTTTTTGGAGGACGACCAGTTCAACGACCTGGAGATCTACTCCGAGGTTCTCCAGGACTCGGTCCTGGACCTGATCGACCTGGGCAAGGTCCGGGCCGCCTCCGGCTCGGCCCTGACCCTGTCCACCAGGGGTCAGGACAGGTTCATCAAGGAGCTCTACCGCTACAAGGACAAGATCGTTCTCCGGCCGGTGGAGATCTCCAACTCGCCGGAGGTGATCCGGCGGCTGGGGGTGGTGGCCATCAACACCGCCCTGGAGGTGGACATCTACGGCCAGGTCAACTCGACCCACGTCATGGGCTCCCAGATCATAAACGGCATCGGCGGCTCCGGGGACTTCGAGCGCAACGCCTCCATCTCCTTCATGGTCACCCCGTCCACGGGCCGGAAAGGAGCCGTCTCCAGGATCGTGCCCATGGTCACCCACGTGGACCACTCCGAGCACTCGGTGGACGTGATCGTCACCGAGCAGGGGCTGGTGGACACCCGGCCCCTGACCCCCCGCCAGGCGGCCGAGGCGATCATCATGAACTGCGCCCACCCGGACTACCGGGAGCAGCTGTGGGACTACTACCAGCGGGCGGTCAGGGAGGTGGGCGGCCACGAGCCCCATCTCCTGAAAGAGGCCTTCTTTCTCCACCTCCGGCTGATGGAGAGGGGGGACATGCGATCCGCCAAGGCCTGACCAGGCCGGCCGTGGATCCAAGGACCGGGCCGCCGCTCCCCTTGCTCCGGCCATGAAAAGTGGTTAACTAAAACCAGGAGGAGGTCTGAGCCAGATGCCCTGCAGCCCGGACAAGGACGGCCTGGACTACCAGGGGATGATCATCCGCCCGCCCAGCGAGGCCCATTCGATCATCCTCCAGGTAACGGTCGGTTGTTCCCATAATAAGTGCTCCTTTTGCGGAACCTACAAGGGGGTCAGGTTCCGCCTCAAGGACGAGGCGACCATCCTCGAGGACCTGGCCTTTGCCGCCCGCTACATGAAGCGCCAGGACCGGCTTTTTGTCTGCGACGGCGACGGGCTGATCATGCCCCAGAAAAAGCTGGTCTGGCTCCTGACCAGGATCAGGGAGATGCTGCCCTGGGTCAGGCGGGTGGGGATGTACGCCAACGCCAAGTCGGTCAAGATGAAGGCCGACTCGGAGCTTAAGGAGCTTAAAGGACTAGGCCTGGGGATCGTCTACTACGGGGTGGAGAGCGGGGACGACCGGATCCTGGAAGAGATCTGCAAAGGCACCACGGCCGAGAACCTAATCCGCCAGGGGAGGCGGGTCATGGCCGCCGGGATCAAGCTCTCGGTGACCGTCCTTTTGGGGCTGGGCGGGGAGGAAGGATCCCTGGCCCACGCCAGGGCCACGGGCCGGCTCCTGACCGAGCTGGACCCGGACTACGTGGGGGCCCTGACCCTGATGCTCATCCCCGGCACCCCCCTGGGCGAGGCGGCTGACAAGGGCGAGTTCTCCCTCCCCGGACCAGAGTCCATGCTCAGGGAGCTCAGGGAGATGATCTCCTCCACCGAGCTCTCCCAAGGCCTCTTTTTCGCCAACCATGCCTCCAACTACGTCCCCATCAAGATCCGCTTTCCAGGCGGCAAGGACAAGGCCCTGGCCACCCTGGCCGCGGCCCTGGAGGGCCGGATCGGGCTCAAGCCCGAGTGGATGAGAGCCCTTTGAGGCCGGATGGGGACAG
>Ga0068714_10004835_pt1 | contig 14747 bp, 12 predicted proteins | sample MTBNYHSulfiMetaG_FD_62988 | JGI IMG/M metagenome (GOLD analysis project Ga0068714, IMG submission 62988) | Enrichment culture microbial communities from rom New York Harbor, USA that are MTBE-degrading - MTBE-NYH (New York Harbor Sulfidogenic)... | ecosystem: Environmental > Aquatic > Marine >... | reverse complement strand
TCTCGTCCATAAAGCCGTAATAGCGGCATCTGTCGACCGGCCCTTCGGTCTCTATTGCTGCTCCCGAACCGTTCATGCGGATGTGCCTGACAAGCACTGCGCAACGAAGCTTGAAAGCTCGATGCAGGTTGTGCTCCGATGACATGTTGCCTCTAATCTATGCCACATGTCGGCTTGTACTTTCAATGCCCTTTAAGGTGAGCCCACAGGAAAAGTGCTGTGAGCCACGATTGAAAGCTCAATTCTTAAATCGGCAGAAAGCCCCGTTTTCTTAAGCGAGCGAAATCCGCTCATGTCACGGCTGTCAGCTATGATATCCATAATATTAGATAATTGTAAAATATCTAGGGAAGATGATCAAAGAAGGATGACTATGATGCGATATTGGGTTAATAAAAAGGGCCTGGAAATCCTCTTTTCCCAATTTGTTTTCTACGAGACACCAAAAATCATTGGCTGAGTCGGTGGGTCGCTGTTGATTGACTCCAGGAAATTTCCGGTCCCGCTGCGCGCGACTGGTACGTTCATTGCAAACTTTCTCCCGGTTCGCTGGCACTTCTAATCATAAAGTGGGCTCTTGTTCGAGCCGCTTTGTACTTTTGCCCGTACGGGAATTTCTAATTAAATCGGTGGTAAGGAGCGAATGACTCGAAGGGAAATGCTTAAAATTCTGGTGGCTGGCAGTATGGTGCCCTCAATACTGGGACCATTTGACGGGGAAGTGAAAGCGGCTTCTCTAAAATCTTTGTGCTCCGGCAAGTTATCATTTCGCAACATCCACACCAATGAAGCCTTGGAGATCAGCTATCTTAATCGCAAAGGCGGCTTCAACTCCATGGCGCTGACAAAACTGAATCATCTTTTCCGCTGTCATTTCAATGGAAGAGCACACCGCATCAATCCCGACCTTTTCTTGCTACTGGATGCGGTTCGTTCTCAGTTGAAGGTGCGGCAACGCCCCTATTTGCTCATCTCCGGCTATCGTTCTCCCCGCTACAATTTATTGCTGCGCCGCAAAGGACATGGTGTGGCACGGAACAGCTACCATTTGAAGGGCATGGCTGCGGATGTGTGCATCGACGGTGTCCCGATGGCGGAGCTGCGCGAAGCTGCCGTTTCCTGTAAAGTGGGAGGCGTCGGATGCTATTCAGATTTTGTTCATCTAGACGTGGGGCCGATGCGCCATTGGTAACCAGAGCGTGGTGTGCGACGGGACCTGATCAAGAATCCATTCAGCCGTTTCATTCCATGGCACGTATTTTGATCATTTGACGTTTTGAACTGATGGTGTGGGTGGTTGTGATCGAGGGGGAGACTTCTCCACCTGCACCGGGGCAGGTTAGGTGAGGAAGAAGGTGACACCTAACTCGAATCTGCCCCAACAAATGTCAATCTTATGACGCTATGGTGAGGCCATGGATTTCCTGAAAACGATCGCTCCATTCCAATCGCTGCTTCATGCCGATGAGTCTTCCTTGACAGCCTGGGGAGTACTTGTCTTGCTCGGTTACTTCTTCTTTTCTTCCGCCACGTTATATCTGGCCGTCAAAAAAATAGCACAGTCGCTTCGCCGGGTAATGGACACATTTTCTGCGGCGGTGATCGCTTCCGACGACTTTCTCGGGGAACCCTGGGAAAGATATTCTCATACCTTTCTGCTGGAAGAGGGTAGGCCGCGCAAGACCTATGAGGACGCAGAAGATTATTTCAATGAGGGAAGCTTGCTCGGCGTCAGGCTTAATCTGCGATACTGGTATGCCGTTCCTGCGACGCTGGTTGGAATGGGGATTCTCGGAACGTTTTTCGGTTTGACTTTTGGAATTTCCTCGTTTGGCGTCGGTTCGACGGAAATGATCAGGCAAAGCATTGCGGCTCTACTGTCCGGCATGAGCACCGCCTTTGTCACTTCGTTGTGGGGTATGCTTCTGTCCATCGTGTTTGGCTGGTTTGAAAAGTGGCAGTTTAATAAAGCCAATGCTGAAATTCATCAGCTCTGCAGAGCACTGAACAGTGAGTTCAAGATGACCAAGGTGGATGAGCTGCGGCTTGCCAGGGATTACCAGAGGGCCGTATTCGAGGAGCTCTTTGCGGTTGGATCGGACAACGGCGGGAGAAAAACGCCGGGAGCAGTTTTAAGGGATCTGCACCAGGAATCGGTTCGTCAACGGAAGACACAAGAAGCGCTGGCGCAGGAATTGGCCGCCATTTCAGACAATCTGAGCAACAACCTTCAAGGTTTGGCGGTATACATCAGCGATTCGGCCAGGGTTCTCTCCTCTTTTCCGGTTCAGGTGGATGAGCTCATGGGGACATTGAGCTCGCAGGTTCATGAGACCAAAGCCATTTCCCAGGCTTCCTCGGAGTCGGTGCAGCAGAATATGGCACGCCAGGCGGACGACTTACAGCGACTTTTCTCAGGGCTGCTGGGTGAAGTCAAGCTGGTGATTGCATTGCAGCAAGAGACTATTCGTGAGATCTCGGTGCAAGCAAACGAAAACGCTCTGGCTGTAAGCAGGCAGGTCCGGCAGGAATCCGAGCAAAGCGCCAGGCAGTTTGAGAGCATGATCCAGGCATTTCAGGGCAACTTTGTGGAGGTCCTCGATCGTCAGCAGCAAAGTGCCCAGGTAGTCGATAGCTTGATCTCCGGGTCAACCGGATTCATCGATCAAAGCAACGAGCTCACGCGAAAAGTCAACACCACAATCAGCAATATGGATAGTGTGCTCAAATCAATGGCAGTGCTGTCGGGCCAAATAATGCGGAGCACTGAACAGCTCAAATCGAGCAGCGACAATCTGCAAAGCACCACCGGCCATTTTGAAAAACACAGCGACCGCATGCTCAGCCTTAGCCAAACGACTCTGCTTCACCTGGAATCGTCGTTGCGCAAGGCCGAAGAAGTGGCAACCGACTATGCAAACAAATTTGCGGTGATCCAAACAGGTTTGAACGGGATCTTTTCACAAATCCAGGATGGGCTTTCAGAATATCAAAGAAGCACCCGCGCTTCCCTCAATGAGTATTTGGGCCAGTTTTCCGAGCAGTTGAGCAGAGCGGTACAGTCGCTGTCAGGTGGAATCGAAGAACTAAACGGCGTTTTCGAAGAAATTGCCGACACCAAAGCCAGACTTAATTGAGCATGGAGCATGGTTTCGTTCAAAGAGTTTCGCTAATCTCGTTCCCACGCTCCTCCGTGGGAACGCTCCCTCATGCTCGCTGTGACTCTGCATCCGTAAACCGTATCTTGAAAGGAACGTAGAATCATGCCGCGATCAATCGGATCAGCACATTCGGCGCAGGGCGACAATCCATTTTCCTTGTCGATCGGAGATCTGATGGCCGCCCTGGTTTTGATTTTTGCTCTGCTCATGTCAGCCACATTGCTGCAACTGCAGGATGATCTCAAGTCCAAGCGGGAGCAAGCCGTCAGAGAGGAAAGAATTGCCAGGAAAGTGCAGCTCATCGCTCAGACCTACCGGGAGCTCCAGGACGACCTGTACAAAGATCTTACCGTCGAATTCCGGCAAGAGCTCAATTCCTGGTCGGCGGTGATAGACAGAAACACCCTGTCAATACGTTTCAAGGAACCGGAGGTCTTTTTCGGCCGAGGCGATGTTAATATAAAAGCAACGTTCAAGGAGATTCTGGATAATTTCTTTCCCCGGTACATCGCGCTGCTGTCACAGCCCAAATATCGAGATACCATCGAAGAGATCAGAATCGAAGGTCATACCTCGAGTGAGTGGAATGCCGAGGTCGATGCAGAGACAGCATACATCAACAATATGAAGCTCTCCCAGGATCGGACCAGAAGCGTTCTCGAGTATGCCCTGGGGCTGGTCGTCGATCCCGACCTCAAGGATTGGGCGCGGAGTAAAATTACTGCCAATGGACTCTCCTCGAGCAAAAAAATCGTTGTAGAAGAGCTTGAGGACAGCGAAGCTTCCAGGAGAGTCGAATTTCGCGTGCGTACAGATGCCGAGAAACGAATTGGAGAAATTCTCGGAATGAAAAAATAGTGGAGAATCATTCGATGCTCTCTCCCTCGCTGGAATCTAACAACGCCATGCCGACAGGCCTCCCTCTTGTTGGCTCTTTTCGCCACCTCGCGGCGGCCGCACCGCCCGATGTGTTGACTTCCCAGCCCCGTTTGGTGGAGCTTCTGCATGGTATTGGCAAAGATCGACTGGAAAAAGCGCACCGGACCGTCAGAGAGATTACCCGCCGCCATTCCATCTATTTGGATAAGACTCCTCCCGAAGCCGGGAAAATCCGCCACACTTTCTTGCGACTGGCTCCTATGGGAATGCAGGCTGTGGCAGAACAGTTCAACACCCTCAGGAGAGTGCACAAGCTGGCATGGTCTCTTGGCTACCGTGAAGCGGGCCAGCCGGCTGTCATCCAAACCCCCTTCCTCGAGCTCGCCCTGGATTTGATCGGTCAACGTTTTCGTGACGGCATGCTGTTGGGTTTGTTTGATGCCCTCTTGAAATGCTGGCAAGCTATGGACGTTCAAAAACGTCAAGCTATGGGAGCATTCATTGGGGAAAGAATCAAGCATTACACAGGCAAGCGAATCTGCTTGCACAACATTTGCCTGCATGCGCCCTATTATACCTGCCAGGAGGGTGCAGCTGCGTTAGGCGAAATGTTGTGCAAGACTCGGGGAGAACTGTCAAAGGTTTGGCAGTTTCTGGAATTGCCGGATCATGTGAAGGGTTACGGGTACTTCTCTGAGGCGGCGCTTGCCTATTTGGACCTTATGCTGCAAGAGGAGAGACTGGAGGAGACGGTTCCCGATCTGATCAAGTTCCTCGGCAGCCACCGGAATGATGACACCGTCAAAAAATGCCTCACGAGAATTATTTTGGCGTTAGGAGAGCCATGGAACCTTCAGCATGCAAATCAGCTGCAGGTAGCTGCCCTGCAATTGATCGGCGATCCTGCCGATGAATCCTGCTGGCGCCCGTGGGATGGAGCGACGAGAGAGGAAGTTTCCGATTTTCAGACGGGGCGCCAGACTCTGAGACGGTGGATTTCCGCGAGACTGATCGATTTTTTTTACGAAAATTTCACCCGTGAAGATGCTAAGAAGCGCTTTTGGCTGAACTATACGGATCATTTTGCCAAGGTAAGAGTCTTCTGCTCTTCCAGGATTTACGATGAAATGAGCCGTGACGAGCAGATGAGCGCCTATGCTCGCTCCTATTTCGGCGTGATCCGGGGAGCGCGAGGCGACGAAGTCGCGCTGGTGTTGAAAATCAGAAGCCATTTTCTGATTGAGGCGATCACCGAACAGCCCGCTTTTTTCGCCTGCCTGGAAGAGAACCGGTTGTTGACCGGCATTGAGGCCGGCTCGATTCAGCTCAGCGATCTCAACCGGTTAAACGCGATGGAGCCCTTTTTACATCGGCAAGGAGAAAACGTGATCAAGCACAAGCAAGAGGGCAAAATAACGGATGGGGGAGTACGCTCATCTTTTCTGCCCTGGTGGCTTCGCCATCACCTTGGTGTTTAACGCCAATGCCGCTGGCTCCATTCATTTACCCTTGTCCAATGCGGTCCTGACTGCCAGTCCAAGCTTGGCAAGGGTGTAGGGCTTCTTTAGATAGGCGCCTGCTCCCAGCTGCTCTGCTTGTTTAACCCGGCCGGTCTCGGAAAAGCCGCTGGCAATGATGGCTTTCTGCCCTGGCTCAACCTGCAGAATCTGCTGATAGGTCTCCAAGCCATCCATACCTCCTTCCAAGATCATGTCGAGTACTATAAGATTGGCACGATTTTTTCGCAGGTACTCGACTGCCTCTTCGCCGCTTGCGCAAGTTGCAACGGAATAACCCAGTTTTTTTAGCATCGCCGAAGCAATCAGGCGTTGTTCGTCAATATCATCGATCACCAGTATTTTTTCGTCTCCTCGGTAATCTTCAATGGATAGATCGTGCTCTTTAGGAGTGATGCCTTCGCGGGTAACGGGCAAATAGACGCTAAAGGAGGTTCCCCTTCCGTCCGCGCTGTCGATATCGATATAGCCGTTATGATCTTTGACCGATCCCCAAACCACAGTCATTCCGAGGCCTGTCCCGCTCCTGCCCATCACCTTTTTGGTAAAGAATGGCTCGAAAATTCTTTTCAGATCCTGTTCCGAAATGCCGCCGCCGGTATCGGCTACGCGCAGAACCACATAGTCTCCTTCTCTAACCTCATCGTATCCTTTTATGGGTCTCTCGATGTAGCGATTTTCCGTTTCGATTGTCACCCTGCCCCCGTTGGGGATGGCTTCCGCCGCATTGGAAACCAGGTTTATAAGCACCTTTAACAATTGAACCGGCGAACCGGACACATTTAACAGGTCCGAGTCAAGGCACGTTTCGAAGGTTACGTTACTGTGAAAAGAGCACAGATCCTGAAATTCCGGGGAAAGAAGATACTCGGAAATGATCTCATTTAAATTCAAGACCTCTTTGGCCGCGACCCCACGACGTGCCAGAGTCAGCAGGTCCTGCACCACGGCGGCCGCCTTGTGGCCCGAATCTCTGATGATGGTCACGATTTCACGCAACGGGCTGCCATCAGGAAGATCCATAAGCAGCAATTCGGGATAACTCACCAAGCCGCTCAAGATATTATTTAAATCGTGGGCGACACCAGCCACCAGACTACCTATTGCTTCCATTTTCTGGGCGCGCTGAAGTTGCGATTCCAGCTGGATTCTTTCGCTGACATCCCGTACAAAACAGCACAGGTACTCGATTCCGTGAAACTTCAGGTGTTGTGCGGTTATTTCCACCGGAAAAATCTCGCCGTCGCTTCTTTGATGGACCGACTGCAAAGTGAAGGAGCCGCGTTTCTTTACTTCATTCCAGTGATCCGGCCAGCGCTCTATCGGAAATTGCGGCTCTAGGTCGGCAACATGCATGGTCAGCAAATCAGCTCGGCTACAGTCGAGGGATCGACATGCTGCTTCGTTTACGTAGAACAATCTCCCTTGTGAATCGGCCCAAAAGACGGCGTCAGCCATCTGATCCACGCAAAACTGAGTGAAATAGAGGGCCTCATCACGCTTTTGGATTTCCGCCAACATGTCATTAAAGCCGTCGATGAGCCTTCCAATTTCGTCATTGGATTCTCTTGAGACGCGAATTCCGTAATCCTTCTCACGGGATATGATGTTCATGGTTTTGACGAGATTGAGAATGGGTCTGGAAATCATACCTTGCAGCATCGCTGCCAGCAAAAAGGCCACTGCCAGACAGACCGCCATAATAGCCAGACAAATGATACTGTAACGGGCAAATCTTGAATAGAGTCTGCCGAGATCGGCCTGCAAGTAAACCGTCCCGATTATCTCATTGTCCAGGCGGATGGATTGGAGCATATCGAGGCGGTCGGTATGGAATTCAGAGCCGTCCAGTCCGCTTGCGGCCTGTTTCGCAGGCAGCTGTTCTGCTTTCCCGGATTCTACTGCGACCGGACTCTTTTCGCGCTCGTCGGCACGGTAGCCGGCAAATACATCGCCGGTTTTCGAATAAATAGCCGCCGCAATGATATGCGGCTCGGCAACGAGCGCTGAAAGGGTCTCCTGCGCCGCTTCGGGATCGTCAAAAAGGAGGGCTGCACTACAATTGATTCCGATCACTTTGGCCAGCGTCGAAAGGTCCTGCACCATCGTGCGTCGAGAGGAAATGAGCTCATAGGAGAGGAATGCGATGGTCGCAACCAATAGCACTATCGTGCAGATTGCCATCATAACGACGGTAAGCTTGAGCTTTATGGATCGGTTGGGCAATAAGAGCATGAGGCTCGTTCTTCCTTATTCTTTGACAATGATAGCCAGCTTGAGCAGTTGAGAGCTGATTCTTAGATCGACGCGCCGGGCCGCTTCCAGATTGACTTCAAAACGGATTTTATTTTGCACGGTGATTAGACCGATGACCCCACCTTGTGCGGCGAAATTCTCCATGTCGCTCACTGTCAAAACCCGCCTTTGATGTGAGAAGGACAGAATTTCTGCTAACTTGTCCTGCTCCGACTTTGAAATAAACAGGATATTGCAGGAATATATCTCGGAAAGAGCGGCATGTTGTCGAACCTGTATCTTGTGCTTGCCGGTTGTTTTCCCCCGCAATTGATCCAGAGCGTTATCAAAGGGATCTTCTCCCAAAATGCAGATGGTTAGAGGATCTTGCTCGTTCGCAAAGGCCTTCTGCGGCCATTCGACGAATCTGGCGAAGTTGTAAAGGAAGGCTCCTTTGACAACGTACTCCTGAAAAGGAGCTGGTTGAGCAGTTGCGGATACCGAGCTCGTCATTATCACCCAGACAATAAAGTATACAATCATCATGTGTATTTTCGGAAGCAGGTTGATTTTATCCAGCTGCAGAAAGTGCTCTAGCCCTATCAAAATCGCCATGTGATCCTACCATAGACGCTGCGTTCCACTTGTGTCGGCTCAATGCTGATGATTTCGGGAGAAAACTCTAGATGCTCATTCTCAAAGAGGTTTCGTCCAACGAGAGCCAGCTCAAGGTATTTCCACGGGCGCCAGGCAAGCTGAGCGTCCATAGTAACATATGCGGGTACCCCTTGAGCCGGCAAGTCGTCCACATAACGCAGCCACAAGGCAAGCTCTAAGTTTCGCGGCAAATTCATGAGAGAGCGAAAGGAGACCTGATTGGATGGGCTTTCACCTTCGACTTCCGAGGTCGTGTCGGTGCTGTCCTCATCAAGATGCAGATCCATCTGCAAAAAGGAATAGACCAGTTGCAAGCGCCACCATTGATACGGGCTCCAGTCGGCTACCGCTTCCACCCCGTAGGTTTGCCCCGCCATTTTATTGCCCGGATAAATCGGCAGAACGTAATAGGGAATACCCATCGATTCCTGCAGGAAGGGGGCGCCTACCTCGACGGTTCTGAGCTCTGCGTAATCGTTGTAAAAGGCCGCGATGTCAAAGGATAAGTTTCTGGCGGCCTGCCAGCGATAGCCGGCCTCATAGGCGATCAGGTCTTCGGAGCCGAAATCGGGATTGCCGAAGATGGAGACCAGAGTCGGGAGCGGCCCGGGAATCACGAACTGGTCCAGGCGAGCCTCCAGTTCACCGCGCGAAGGGGTCCTGACCGCGCGTGATACGGCTGCCCAGATGGAATGTCGGGGATTGGGAGTCCACAGCAAGCGGGCGTTGGGTTGAAGCTCGAATTCGGAAAAGGTATTGTACTCAAACTTTGATCCGACCAGACAGGAGAGGTGATTTTCGATAAGAGTTATTTCGTCCTGGATAAACGCGCTCGCCAGATGATAATCGGCACTGGTCGGATCGAAATCTCCGTAATCGCTGCCGAGGATTTTGTCCGAGTACAAACGGTAATTCATTCCCCATACTACTTGTTGACGCGGCCCCCATGTGAAGCTATGCTGAAGCTCCATATCAAAGGTGTCTAGTGTGATATCCAAAATTGTGTCCTGACGAGCCATTCGATCATAGTAAACTTGAAGGGTCAAATCCGAGGTTGAGGAGAAATGATGCAGCCAGCGCCCCAACACGTTGCCGCCGGAATAATCGGTGTCTTCATCCAAGGAAACGCTGTAGGGTGGATCGAGTGTTGGAACGGTCAATCGGTCCCCTGCAGTGCCGCTGTAAATGTCGCCTTCAAATGTTAAGGCATTCTTCAGCGAAGGATTCCAGTCGATCCGGCCGCCGCCTTGGAACTTATCCCAGCCGTCGGCGCCATCTTCTCCCAGGGCATTCACGGCATCGGCTCTGTTAAAATACTTGAAATAGGTTCGGTAAAAGGCTGAATCGTCGATTTTCCCGCCGTAGCGGGCGCCGCTGAAACCCTGTTCTTCGGTGCCATAGCCTCCCGTTATAAGTGTTCCTTGAGTGTCCTTGGCCGGCTTGGTGATGATATTGATGACGCCGTTGACCGCGTTTGCCCCCCAAAGAGTTGCCCCCGGGCCGCGAATGATCTCGATCCGTTCAATGTCTTCCAGCAAAGTATCCTGCACGTCCCAAAAAACCCCGGAATGGATCGGGTTGTAAACGGTTCGCCCGTCCATTAGTACGAGCAGCTTGTTGGCGAATCTGCCGTTGAACCCTCTGATTGAAATGGCCCATTTATTGGCGTCAATGCGCGCAACATTAACTCCCGGAGCCATCCTCAGGACATCGGGTATGGTTGTGGCGCCGGAACGGCGAATGTCTTCATGGGTGATGACAAAAACGGCGGCAGCAGCATCCGAGAGCTTCTGCACCTTCTTGGAAACGGAGGTCACCTCGATGTCCATCAGCTGCTCAAGACTGAGGTCTGTCAGGTCGGCCTCCAATCCCGATCGGGCCAAGCCGTCTTGACCCCAGCAGTCTGACGTCACCGTCATTAGATACAGCGCAAGTGCTGTTGCCACCAGCGGAATCCAGGCAAGGGGTAAAGCCGCCGGAGATCGACTGAGCCTGAAAAATTCGTCTAGCTTCATTGGCGCTTCTCTGGTTAGGGTGAGAATTCCAATAGAACCGCGTCTGGCCCTTGAAGATCTTTTGGGCTGACCAACGTCTGCTCAACCCATTTTGGTCATTTTGTAGACAAAGACCAGGATCTTGGCCACCGCCCGATAAAGCTCCACGGGAATCTCCTGATAGACATCCAGGGTGGAGAGTACCTCCACCAGATGCTGGTCCTTGGCTATATGAACATTATGCTCTTTGGCGATTTCGATTATTTTCTCCGCGACAACACCGCTCCCTTTGGCGACCACTTTGGGAGCGCTGTCTTGGCCGTGGCGGTATTTGAGAGCAATTGCCTTCCTTCGTTTATCTTCCATTGAGCTACATTGACTCCGGGCAAAGTCAGCAATGCTATTTCAGCTGTGTATGCGCCGGCCCTTTTGGCCGAATCTCAAACCTTTATGCTTATAATGCTGTCAAACGCTTCCAGGCGCTCAAAGGGGACAAGTGAAGCGTCCTCACTGCCCAAAACATTTACCCCCCGGAGCCTGATGCCGGTCTCTTCAAATATGGCTTGAAGCTCCCTGGTGTGTGCAGAAAGCAAGGAGCGTAGCGGCGGATCTCCGGTTTTAAAAGAGACGAAGAATTCTTTCTGCTGCATCAGTACCATGATCATCAGGTTGCCAAATCTTTCCAGATTCAGGTTGATCACACAATAGTAAGAATCTTCGTTTCCGCCTCCTCTAGGTTTCTTGAAGGCGATATCCCCATCTTTAAGTTCGTCCCAGACCACGGGCAGGAAGGTATAGAAGGAATCCGTCACTTTTGATAGAAGTTGAAATGTTTCTACGTCCCGCAACAGACCGTCGATGGCATTCATCAGCTCCTTTGGGGAGAGTCTTTCATGGGTCTCAGTCCTGCCGGAGACGCTGCTCTGCTCTGCAAGTTTGTCCAGCAGACCTCGATTCTCCTCATCGAACAGTGTTTTGAGCTGGGTCAGTACTGCTTTCAGATCCTTTTGAAACGGTGATGTGCTATCCGCTTCCTGCGCGGCTGAATTGGCTGTAGCCAATTCTCCTTTCACTTCCAGCGCTGCTTTTGATGGCGGCAGTGGTTCCGCTTCTTTATTGACCATCCCCGGGTCGGCCGGCGCCCCTAACGGAGCCTTTGCCTTGAGAGCGGCGTCGGAAGGAGCGTCACCCCTTGCAGATGGTGGTCTTAGGGATGATTCTTCAGTGGCGGCTTTAGCAGCCGGGTCTTTCGGAAGGGGCTGCTCGGAGTCAGGCACAGAAACAAGCGATGCCGATTCTGGTGCGGTGCTGGTCGGTACCGGTTTAACATCGGTCCCTGCAACCGCTCCGGTGCTTTTCTGTGCAGTTGAAGCGACCGCCTCTTGAACCTCGCTCTCTATGGAAGCCGGTGGTGTACGGCCGGGGGCAGATGAATCCGTGCTGCTCTGTTGTTGATCTACGCTGGCCTGGTTCATCAAAAATGCTTTGAGCTTCGCCCCCAGAGCGACACCACGAATCTCCTGAGCAACTGCCGTCATCTTGCCTTCAGCTCCGAGCTCCGGGTATGACAGTGGCTCGCGGCCGGAGACAATGGAATCCGAGGCGCCTTGTTGTTGAGGCCCACCGGCCCTGTTCGTCAAGAATGCTCTGAGCTTCGTTTCCAGGGTGACGCCCGTATTTTCCAGCGCATCTCTGAGGGTGACATAAGACAGCTTTTGGATGTGAACCATAAGATTTTTGAGCAGCTTGCCGGTTTCGCCTCCAAGTTCCGTGCTCTCCGGCAGATGCTGCAAAAGCTTGTTGACGTTTTCCTGGATGTTTTGCCCCGTCAGCTTAAGACTTGACTTCAAAACATCAAGTAGCTCAACTCGAGTCTGCTTTGGAAGCGAGCTGGTGTCCTGCGGCAATGCTTTCAGTATTTGCCTGATGATATGAGGGAAATCACTGGCCCATTCTTGTTTATTTGTCAGAAGTTTTGATGCCTGCAGGAGTAAGTCTTTGACGCCGGAATCTGCGGCAGTTGTTGGTTGCGAAGGGGCCGGCTCTTGCCTGGCGTAGCCGGTAAGCTGTAGTTTGAGCTCCGCATCTGCTTTACCTGAATCCGGACCGATCACCTTAAAAAAGATGACGCTATCCTTGGGCAAAGGGATTTCTGTTTTTACAGTAACGACCGTGTCGTTTATCTTGAGTGTCACTACTCCCGAATCGGCGCTGCTCAGAACTTTAGCCTGAATGATTTCACCCGGCTTGAATGGCAGGGACTTCTGCTGCGTTCCTGTGACTTTGACGAGGCCGCGCTGAAAATCCCCTATCTTGAGACCTTCCATGGTGAGTCCTTGTTCAGTCGAAGAACGATCTTGAGCTCTGACTTGGTCCTAACCAGAATTTCATGTTAACAATTGATTTAAGCAAAAACTTTACCATATTTTATGCTCCTGACTTGAGATCTTTTTTTGAAACTGCCGGAATGTCTAAATTGCAGCGCCTTGGCCTTCGTGCCAGTAAATATAAAAGATGCGTTTGGTGTCTTTTTAGATGTGAACGAGCGCCCTTTTCATCTTTATAGAGACTGAAGCAGAACCGATTCTGGCAAAGTTTTGACGCACCATGACTAAAGAAGATATGCATGGGTGCATTTGCGGTGGAAAAGACGAGCCTTGTGCAACGGTTTGTCAAGAGTATCTTCTCTGAAAAGTATCTCATCACCGTCGGCGCAAAAATAGACAATAATAAGCCAAAGGAGCTGAGACATTAAGTGCGTCTTATATTGTTTTGGATTGAGACAAACGCAGACGTGTGAAAGGTAGCTTCATTAACGAAAGGGCTGACTGATTCTGCAGGGTGTGCTTTAAAAAGCCCGGTCTGGCATGAACCTTCGCAAAGGCCTTTGAAAATCTATGGTTCACTGTCGGGATTCATGTTTTTGGGCTAGGCCAGAAGTTAGCTGGTAATTCGCCGAAGAGCCCGGGATGCAGCGCTTTCGCCAGTTGTTCAACCATATCCACAATGCGGGGTCCCGAACGACAGGTCAAGCCGCAATCAAAAACATGGACGCGGCTGTAGCGAACAGCACTTACCTTATTCCAGCTATTTTGTTTCTTCAGGTAGGCACATATGCTGGGCTCGCAAAAAAAGATCAGGTCCGGATTCCTGCTTTGGACTACTCCAGGATCGCATACAAAGTAGCGGGAAGGACCGTCAGCCATGACATTGAATCCGCCGGCAAGGCCTATCGCGTTATGTTGGAAGGAGCCCGGACCGACTGTTATGAGTGGCTCCCAATGCATGATACGCAAGACTCGCGGGCAATCCTCCGGTTTTAAGCCAGCCAACTTCTGACGAACTTCCTGCAAGCGAAACGACAATTCTTCTAAAAGGATTCTCCCGGAAGTGCGGCAATCGAGGATATCAGCCAGTTCTCGGATGCTTTCGAGACTTGCATCGACAGAGCCTGGATCGCTGTGATAAACGGACAGTCCTGCATCGATGAGTGTGTTCTTTATCTCTTCCTGGTGACTTCCAAAAGTACAGACTAGATCCGGATTTGCCTCGATAATGCGGTGCAGCTCGGGTGCGTGCCAGGATCCGAATTTGGGCAATGGTAGAACGGATCGGGGAAAATCACAATCCGAGGTGACACCGGCCGGAATGATGCCCAGGGCGGTAAGGATTTCCGTCTGAGTGGGAGAAAGAGAGATAATGTCCATATTCGAATTTTGCTCCTTTTGTGCTACGAAGCATACAAAGCAATACGCTCATGCACTATACACTATTCACGTGCTACCGTGCGGATTTCTGCCGGCAATCAAGATTTCCACTTTTAGAAGGTCGATGGGGAGAATAATATGGTCGAAATACGCTTTCCGCCGGTTGCCTTCCAAGCTTAGCCCGGCAAGATGAGACGAACAGTGGCCCCGTGCAAGTCCCCTCTTGATTTGTTGCGGGTCTTGACGCCCGAATCTTATTACCGTTCGATGGTAACAAGAAAAACCCCTGAACAGTTGCCGCTAACCCAGACCCAGTTATTCCTGTAGCCCCAGGAGTTGGCGCTCTGGCAAGATGCACCGGTCTCAGATGCATCTATTTGCAGCCGAGCACTTACGATTTTACCGGGTGCAAAACAACGGGACATGCCAACGCCTCGCGTGCCATAACAAGAAACCTGTGTCTCGTATGTTCCAGCACCCGCGCTTCCACCCGCTGTAGCGCTGCTCGATACCCTTTCCCCAGTAAAATTGGCGGCTGTGCAACCAAATATGATTGCCGGAAGCAAAAGGAGAATCAATAGTTTTTTTGCCGAGATG
>Ga0068714_10004834_pt1 | contig 14749 bp, 13 predicted proteins | sample MTBNYHSulfiMetaG_FD_62988 | JGI IMG/M metagenome (GOLD analysis project Ga0068714, IMG submission 62988) | Enrichment culture microbial communities from rom New York Harbor, USA that are MTBE-degrading - MTBE-NYH (New York Harbor Sulfidogenic)... | ecosystem: Environmental > Aquatic > Marine >... | reverse complement strand
ATCCACCATCGCGCCCTTCCCCACGAAGGAGTGGACATCTCGGCCCCTCATGGCACGCCTATCCTGGCGGCCGCGAAAGGGACCGTGGTCCACGCGGGCTGGCTGGCCGGGTTGGGATACACGGTGGAGATCGATCACGGCTATGGGTACAAGACCCGCTACGGCCACGCATCCAAGCTCCTGGTGCGCCGGGGTCAGACAGTGAAGAGGGGGGATGTCATTGCCCACGTCGGGAGCACCGGGCTCTCAACTTCTCCCCACCTCCATTACGAGGTCAGGATTGGCGGAGTGGCTGTCAATCCAATGAATTACGTAATCGGGAACGTGATCCCCTGAGGACCGTGCCCTGTAGATGGAGCGTCCGGCCTCTCTGTTCTTCGTGAGCTGTGAGGTCCGGGAGCTTCGGATTCAGACACAGTGAACCCGGGAGTGTTCTATGAGGCGTAGCTGGCTCGCTCTGGTACTTTCTGGCCCTCTTCTGGTCACCGCCTGCGGCCCGGGCCAGGTGGCTGTCGTCGCAGAGATCGAGATCCCCGACCCGGAGGGCGAGGGAACCGTGATCAGGCCCCTCGCGGGCAAGGAAGTGCAGATCCTGCCGTTCGACCGCGATGCTGTCTTCGACTCCCTGTCGGCGGCTTTCGGGACACCGGAGCCGCCGGTACCGCCGGATCTCCTGGAGGCTCAGGAAGCCATCGCGTCGGCCCAGACGGAATGGATGGATGCCGAAGCCCGCTGGGCAACGGGCCGTGACCGCCTTCAGCAGATCACCCAGGAGATGGAGGGCCTCAGCCGGGCACAGGCCCGGTATGTGGAGCTCTTCCGGGAGTTTCAGGACGTGGAGGCTCAGGTCCTCCGGGCCGAGCGCCTGAAGGACCAGGCATTCCAGAGGTTCACCGAGCTGCAGGCCGGCTACATCCAGCGGGCCGATTCCATGAGGCTCATCCGTGAGCAGTGGGAGGACGAAGCCTTCGCGCCCGCTATGGGGATCTTCGCGGCCAAGCTCCGTGAGACCGGCCGTGAGATCGTGGTTGACACCACCGACGCCAGCGGAATGAAGATGATCGCCGTGCCACCGGGCCGGTGGTGGGTCCATGCCCGCCACGAGCTTCCCTTCTCGGAGCTTTACTGGAACCTTCCCGTCACGGTGGAAAGGGGCGACCCGCTCCAGGTCTCCCTGACCCAGCAGACCGCCCAGGTCCGGCCGAAGCTCTAGGCCTGTTCGAGGTGGGGGAGGGGCGCCTCCTCCGATGGTCCGCCGGACGCAAAGCATCGCCCTGTGGGTCCCTTGCACGACCCCCGGGGCGATGCTCTCTTTCGGGACATGACCTGCCCTCGCCACATCATGGACGCCGTCGCCGCCGTGATTCCAGCCGCCGGCCGCTCCTCCCGGATGGGGTCGTCCAAGCCCCTCCTGATGGTCGAAGGCACCTCCTTCCTCGCCCGGATCCTGGGCACCATGAGGGACGGGGGCGCCTCTCCCCTCCTGGTGGTGGTGGCCGACGCCGACGGACCGATCGCGGACGAGGCCCGACGTCATGGGGCCGAAGTCGTCCTGAATCCCGATCCCTCCAGGGGACCCATCTCCTCCCTTGCGGCAGGACTGGCCGCTCTACCTCCCGGGGTGGAGGGAGTCCTCTTCTCCCCCGTGGACCATCCCCTGTTCGAGCCCGGGACGGTCCGGGCGTTGATCCGCCGTTTCTTACAGGCCAGACCTCCCCTCCTCGTACCCTCCTTCGACGGGCGGCGAGGACATCCCGTCCTCTTTGGCCGGGCCACGTTCCCGGATCTCCTGGAGGTGGATCTCCCGGAGGGAGCCCGAACCGTGCTCCACCGTTACCTTCGGGATGGGCTCCACGTCCCGGTGGACGATCCCGGAATCCTGGCCGATATCGACACGCCGGAAGACTTCCGACGGCATTTCCCCTGACCCCCCCACCCGGATGAACCCTGGTCCCCTCTCTCCATCACAGGTCGCTTCCCTCCTCCTCGACGCCGACGAGAGGGGAGAGGCAGCCGCGGTGCTCGTGACCATCTCCCATCCCGATCCGGGCCAGCTGGGCGGGCGGGTCCTCTTTCACGGGGCGGATGCCGTGGGGTCCTTTCGGGATTCTCTCGCCGATTCCCACGCCCGGGAGCTGGCGAGGCGGGGGATGTTGGGAGACGTCGGGATACTTCCCGGTCTCCACACCCTCCCTCTCGAGGGGGGCGGGGAGATGAGGGCCTACCTGGAGCTCCACCACCCCTCACCGGAGATGGTCATCGTGGGAGCCGGTCACGTGGCCCAGCCCCTCTGCACCCTGGGAGCCCTCCTGGGCTTGCGGGTGCGCGTGCTGGACGACCGCCCCCAGTTCGCCACCCGGGAGCGCTTTCCCGAGGCCCATGAGGTCCGCAGCGTGGACTTCGCGGATCCTTTCGCCGACGTCCCACTCCATCCATGGAGCCATGTGGTCCTGGTTACCCGAGGCCACCGGTACGACTATGAATGCCTTCGAAAGGCCCTGCTGTGCTCACCGCTCCCGGGGTACCTTGGGATGATCGGGAGCCGCAGGCGGGTGAGGGCCACGTTCGATGCACTGCTCCAGGAGGGGTTCGAGCGGGAGGTGCTCCATCAGGTCCACGCCCCCATTGGCCTGGACATCGGGGGGGAAACCCCCGCCGAGATCGCAGTCAGCGTGGCGGCGGAGCTCGTACATCATTGGAGGGGCGGCTCCGGGCGCCCCATGCGGGAGGCGGAGGGTGTCCTGGATCGCTTCTTCGGACGGGAAGACTCGTGACCAAGGAAGATCACGCCATCTATGAGGGCATCCTGGCTGCCCGCACGGCGGGCCGGCCGTGCGCCCTTGCCACGGTGGTGGCCACCCGCGGCTCCACGCCCCGGAAGAACGGGGCGAAGATGCTGGTGGATCCCGACACCGGACTGGTTGGAACCGTAGGGGGGGGGTGTGGGGAGGCCGAGGTCATCGCCGCAGCGGGTGAGGCCATGGAGACCGGCGTCCCCCAGATGGTGCGGGTGGACCTGACCGACGATCCCCTCTCCTGGAGCGGCTCGATCTGCGGGGGCATCCTGGAGGTGTTCGTGGAGCCCGTCTTCCCTGCCGACCCGTGACTCTTTCGACTCCGAGGGTCCATATCCACTACCGCCGCCCCCCGGACCGGGAGGAGGTGTTCACCCAACGTCTCGTGTGGGACGATCCCGACGTGAAGATCACCCTGGCCGAGGATCTGATCCTCGACCCTCCCATCCGGATCCTGGACCGGGTGGTTCTTGAGCGAGGGTCTGCCGCCGTCTGGTTCACCTTCCCCGGCCTCTGGCACGACATCGGGCGGTTTCATCGGGCCGACGGCACGCTTACCGGCATCTACGCCAACATCCTCACCCCGCCCATCATCCTCCCGGGAGGCGTGTGGGAGACCACCGACCTCTTCCTTGACGTCTGGGTAGACCTCCAGGGACGGCTCTCCGTCCTGGACGAGGACCAGTTCCGGGCGGCCGTGGCACGAGGCTGGGTCACTCCCGGCGAGGAAGAGATGGCGAGGCGGGAGGTGAGCCGGATCCAGCGGGAGCACGACGCCGGACGATGGCCCCCTCCGGTGGTGGAGGAGTGGACGCTGAAAAGGGCGCGGGGATGAGGGCAAGGACTGCATCCCCGGCCCCTTCACGATTCCCGGAGCGGACCCCGGCCACAGCTCCAGCGCCCGGAGGGACCGGAACCGACCCGCTCAGGCTCCTGTGGCGGACCGGAAGGAGCGGGCCTCGGGAAGAGAGGTCAGGAACGCCAGCACCATGAGGACAGCGGATGCCACGCACCACTGGCACCAGGCGTGGATGACAAAGGCCTCCAGGTAGGTCAGGTAGGCGCTGAAGCTCACCCCCACCACGGTCCCAACCAGGAGAAGCACCGGCACCGCTCGGGAGTGCTGGAAGGAGGGCTGAAGACCCAGCAGGCTCGCTCCGAGGAGGGCCAGATACCCCACCACACCCAAACCCGAAACCGGGATCGGACCGAGCCAGGCATAGCGACTGTTCTGCACGGTCTCGCAGTCCCCGAGCCCGCACATCACCGGTCCCGTGAACCCGAGTGCATGGGCCAGCATATAGAGGGACACCAGGAGACCCAGGAGAGAGAGGATTGCCAGGGCCATCCGGTTACGCGGAGGTGTCTGGAGCTCAGGGTCAACGCCTCGGTTCATCTCAGGCCCGTGCCCGGAGGGCTCCACCCTGTCCTCCGCAGGACCGTCTTCATCCCTGAGCCTCCAGGAGGGACTCCACTGCCTCGCGGATGGTCTCGTAGAGGTAATCCCTCACCCGCCTGCTCATGCCCTGGCCCGTACCCACCAGGACCGACGGGGTCCCGGAGATGCCAAGGGCCACGGCCAGCTCCCGGTTGGCCGACACCTCCATGGCGTGACGGTCGCTGTTCAGGCATGTCCGGAACTGGTCTGCGTCCAGCCCCATGTCCTCCGCGTACTTCTGGAAGACTCCCGCCTTGCTCGAATCCATGCCCCAGGTGATCTGGCTCCGGTAGAGCTGGTCGTGGAACTCCCAGAATCGCCCCTGGTCCCCGGCGCAGCGCGCCGCGCGGGCCGCCAGGAACGTCCCCGTCTCCGGGTTCAGGGGGAAATCGTAGAAGACCAGGCGGGCCTTCCCCGTCCTCACGTACTCTGTCAACAGGCGAGGGCGCTCCCGAAGGGAGAATGTGGCACAGTGCCCACAGAGGTAGTCCCCGAAGACCATGATCGTGATGGGAGCAGTCTCTTCACCGTCGACCACGGGAACGGCCATCTCCATCAACCGGTGTGGGTCATCGGTCCCGTCCAGGGCCAAGGGCACCGTGGCCGCGCCCCCCAGGGCCCGGGAGCCCACCGAATAGCCGACAGCTCCGATCCCCACCAACGCCAGGGCGGCGAAGACGATGTAGAAGCGCCGGAGGTCCCCGCCGCCTTTCTGCTTGCTCATGGTGCCCTCCCACGTTTCCTCGAGGCTCGTTCGAAGCCTCTGTTACCCTCCCCCGGGCCCGATTGGTTCCAGCCCCGGCTCCCTCCAGGACCACTTCAGGCCAACAGCGCCTCCAATGCCAGCTCCAGATCCCCAAGGTCAGGAAGGACCCTGTCCGCCCCCGTGGCAACCAGCGCTTCCGCGGAGAACGGCCCGGTGGCCACCGCCACGGTCCTTGTCCCCCCATGCTTGCCGCAGGCGACATCCCGTGGCGTGTCCCCCACCACCACCACCGAGGAGGGGTGGAAGGTCGTGCCCCAGGCCAGGGTGGCCCTCCGAATGGCCACCGCAGGCAGATCCTCCCGGATCTCGCTGTCCGAGCCGAAGCCGCCGATGGGGAAGTGCTCCATCAGGCCCACGGATCCCAGCTTGAGACGTGCCCCGTCCATGATGTTGCCGGTGAGGAGCCCCAGAGCCACCCCGTCCGCCTTCTCGAGACGGTGCAGGAGGGGACGGACCCCGGGAAGGACGGTCATGGGGTGATGCGGAAGCCGCCGCTCCAGCTCCTCCAGGTAGGCCGGCCAGAGCTCAGCGAATCCAGCGTCGATCTCCCGGTCCCCCAACCCCGCAACCCTCAACAGCTCCCTGGCGATCTGCGGGTCGGTCTTCCCAGAGAAATCATGTCTGTCAAAGGTCCCGTCCGTGCCGAAGACCGAGGCCATGGCTTGAATGAACGCCATCTTCGCGGGTCCCCCCTTCACCAGGGTCCCGTCGATGTCGAAGAGAAGGAGACGCTTCATCCGTCGACACCCGGCTGTCGGGGCAGGCCCCTCCGGTGGGGCGATACGGCTCGCCGGATGGACTCCTCCAGGAGGTCCCGGGCGAGGATTCCAACGCCCATCACCTCCCCGGGCGCCAGGGCTCCCTCAGCGTCGCTGGTGGACACGGCGAAAAGCACATCCCCGTCGAAGGGCGTGTTCACGGGTGAGATCGCTCGTGGTAGAGCTGTCGCTGCCATCCGAGCCACCCTCCCCAGCTCCACCCGGGAGAGGGGGAGGTCGGTTGCCACTACGGCCAGGGTGGTGCTGGTGCCGGGCCTGCCTCCAACTCCGTCTCCGTCCCTGAACCCCTCTCCCACCTCATCACTCCCTGCCCAGCGGCCCCAGGGGCTTGTGCCTCCGCCCGCGGTCGCCCTCCCTCCGCCCCCTGCCAGGATCTTCCCATCCTCGGCCACGACGTCTCCCAGGGCGTTCACAACGGCCAGGGCACCCACCGTCCCGGTCTCCCGACCATCCGTGTCCCAAACCCGCGAAGCGCTCCCCACCCCACCCGGGGAAGCCGCCTCCATCCCACGGAGCTTCCCCACGGTAGCACCGGCACCGGCACCTATCACCCCCTCCGGAACTGGTGTCGTGCTGGCCCCCTCACAGGCGCGCCTACCCTCTCCCGGACCCGGCCGTCCAACCCCCGGCGCCAGGTCGAAAATGACGGCGGCTGGGACCAGGGGGACCATCTCGACTCCGGTGTAGAACCCCTCCCCACGCTCCGCCAGCCACCCCATGACCCCGTCCGCCGCCGCGAGGCCGAATGCCGATCCCCCTGTGAGGAGGATGGCGTTGACCCGGTCCACCAGGTGATAAGGGGATAGAACCCCCAGCTCCCGACTCCCCGTGGCCAGACCCAGGACCTCCACGGCGCCCCGGAACGGGCCCAGGATCACGGTGCATCCGCTCCCTCCCCCGGGGACCTCCGCATGGCCTACCCGGATCCCGGGCACTGCGGTGAGCGTCACCCTCCCCACCCACCCATAAACGGAAACCCCGTCACCTCTCCGGCCCGGAGGAGCCCTCGTTCGCGAGACCCTCGAGGAGGGACGGATCCAGGTTTCCCCCGCTCAGGACCACGGCCACCTTCAGGCCCCGGGCATCGGCGGCTCCGGACATCAGAGCTCCGAGGGTGGCGGCACCGGAGTACTCCACCACCAGCTTACGGCGGGAGAGAAGAGCGGCCGTGGCCTTCCGGATCGCCTCATCCGTCACCAGCACCACGTCGTCCAGCAGCTCCCGCCCATGGAGGAAGGTGAGAGAGCCCACCCGCACGGGCGCCAGGCCATCGGCGATGGTGCGGGTGGTCGGCAGGGTCACGGGCTCCCCAGCGTCCAGGGCCGCACGCATGCATCCGGCCCCTTCGGGCTCCACGCCGACCACCCGCACGTTGGGAAGAAGCCCCTTGAGGGCCGCCGCGGTTCCGCTGGCCAGGCCACCGCCCCCGATGGGCGCCAGGACCAGGTCCACCTCTGGCCACTCTTGGGCGATCTCCAGCCCCACAGTGCCCTGGCCTGCGATGATGCGAGGGTCATCGAAGGGAGGCACCATGGCCAATCCCTCTTCCTCGGCAATGGCCTCGGCCCGGGCCTTCCTCTCCAGAGATGTGGTCCCCTCGAAGATCACCTCGGCACCCAAGCGCCGAGCCCCTTCCACTTTCACGCCCGGGGCCGTCAATGGCATCACCACCACGGCCCGGACACCCTTCTCCCGCGCCGCCAACGCCACCGCCTGCGCATGGTTTCCGGAGGAGTAGGTGATGATCCCCCTCTCCATCTCCTCCCGGGACAGCTGGGCCACGAAGTTGTACGCCCCGCGGATCTTGAACGAGCCGGCCCGCTGGAGGGACTCACACTTCAGGCGTACCTCCCCTCCCGTCTCGGCGGAGAGCTCGGCAAAGGGCAGGAGGGGCGTACGGACCGCCACCCCCCGGATCCGCAGGGCCGCCGCCTCGATATCATCGATGGTAACGAGGCCCGGGGGTACGCCGGTGTCCGCCTTCATCTACTCCTCCAGTCTCTCGTCCGTGGGGGCGTCGACCCCTGTGATCGCCCCATCCATCCCTTCGCTGTATCCTTCCACATCCCCTGGCAAGTCATCGTCCATCTCCCCATCCGCGCCGGCCCCGTCGTCAGACCCACCATTCTCGGCGATCACCCGGGCCACGTCCATCACCTTGTCACGCTCGTCAAGGTTCACCAGGCGCACCCCCTGGGTGGCCCGTCCGATCGTCCGGATCTCCGACACGCGCTGGCGGTTCACGACCCCGTTTCGGGTGATGATCATGAGCTCGTCCTCGTCGACCACGGACTTGATGGCCACCACGCGGCCCGTCTTGGGCGATGTCTTGATGTTGATGACGCCCTTACCACCCCGGTGCTGATAGCGGTAGGCGTCCACGGAGGTACGCTTCCCCATTCCCCCTTCCGACACCACCAGGAGGGTGCTTTCGGGCTGGGTGACGACGACCATGCCCACCACCTCGTCCCCCTTGCCGAGGTTGATACCTCGGACTCCGGACGTTGCCCTGCCCATGGGACGCGCTTCCTGCTCGTTGAATCGGATGGCCATCCCGTTCCGGGTGCCCAGGATGACCTCGTCCCGCCCGTTGGTGACCTTCACCTCGATGAGCTCGTCCCCCTCCACGATGTTGATGGCGTTGAGGCCCACTGCGCGGATGTTGCCGTATGCGGAGAGAGGAGTCTTCTTGACCGTACCCTTCCGGGTCGCGAAGAGGAGATAATGGTCATCCCTGAACTCCCGCACCGGGACCACGGAGGCGATTTCGTCCCCCGGGAGAAGGTTCACGAGATTTACCATAGGCTTGCCCCGGGAGTGGCGCGCCCCCTGGGGTAGCTCCCACACCTTGAGCCAGTAGCACTGCCCGGAGCGGGTGAAGATCATGATGTAGTCGTGGGTGGAGGCCACGAAGAGGTGCTCGACCCAATCCTCCTCCTTCGTGCCCATCCCTCTGAGCCCCCGTCCACCGCGTCGTTGGGCCCGGTACGCGCCCACCTCGATGCGCTTGACGTACCCCTGGTGGGACACGGTGATGACCATGTCCTCCTCGGCGATGAGGTCCTCCTCGCTGAGGAAGACGTCGCCGCCCAGGATCTCGGTTCGGCGGTCGTCCCCGAATTTCTCCGCCAGAGCCTCCAGCTCGTCGACGATGATGTTCATCCGCCGTTCGCGGCTGCCGAGGATCTCCTCCAGCTCCGCAATGCGGGCCCGCAGCTCCCCGAGCTCCTGGTCCAGCTTCTCCATTTCCAGGCCGGTGAGGCGGGCCAGGCGCATGTTCAGGATCGCCTCGGCCTGTTTGTCGCTGAGTGCGAAGGCGCCCTGGAGGCGGATGGACGCCGCGTCCGTGTCCTCGGAGCCACGGATGATGCGGATGACCTCGTCGATGTTGTCGACGGCGATCTTCAACCCCTCGAGGATGTGCTCCCGATCCCTCGCCTTCCGGAGCTCGTACTCGCTCCGCCGCACTACCACGACGTGCCGGTGGTCGATGAAGTGCAGGAGCATCTCCCGGAGGCCCATGACCTTGGGAACCCCGTCCACCAGGGCCAGGAGGATGGCCCCGAAGGTGGTCTGCATCTGCGTGTGCTTGTAAAGGCGGTTCAGGACCACCCGGGGGATGGCGTCCCTCTTGAGCTCGACGACGACCCGCATCCCGTCCCGGTCGGACTCGTCCCGGAGATCCCGGATCTCCGTGATCTTCTTGTCCCTGACGAGCTGGGCAATCTGCTCGATCAGGCGGGACTTGTTCACCATGAAGGGGATCTCGGTCACGATGATCCGCTCGCCGCCCGCCGGGGTCTCCTCCACCTCGGCCTTGGCCCGAGTGACGATCCGCCCCCGGCCTGTCCGGTAGGCTTCGCGGATCCCTTCCTGCCCGCAGATGGATCCGCCGGTGGGGAAGTCCGGGCCCAGGATGTGGGTTTCCAACTCGTCCTGGCTGAGCTCTGGGTTCCGGATGAGAGCCACTGCGGCGCTCACCACCTCCCGCAGGTTGTGGGGAGGGATGTTGGTGGCCATGCCAACCGCGATCCCGGAGCTGCCATTCACCAGGAGGTTCGGCACCTTGCCCGGGAGGACCGTGGGCTCGTCGATGCGGCCGTCGAAGTTCGGAGTGAAGTCGACGGTCTCCTTGTCGATGTCCTCCAGTAGCTCGGTGGCCAGGGGGTGGAGGCGCGCCTCAGTGTACCGGTAGGCCGCCGCGGAATCCCCGTCCACGGAGCCGAAGTTGCCCTGGCCATCCACCAGGGGGTACCGGAGGGAGAAATCCTGTACCATACGAACCAGGGAGTCGTACACCGCCATGTCGCCATGGGGGTGGAACTTACCCAGGACCTCTCCCACCACCGACGCACTCTTCTTGTAGGCGCGGCCGGGGGAGAGACCGAGCTCCTGCATGGCATAAAGGATCCGGCGATGAACCGGCTTCAGGCCGTCCCGCACGTCCGGCAGGGCCCGCTGGACGATGACGCTCATGGAATAGTCGATGAACGACTCCCGCATCTCGTCTTCCAGCAGGCGAGGGAGCACCTTGTGCCCGCCCTCGTTGGGGGCTATCTCGCCAACCGCATCGTGTTCTTGGTTATCCATTCGTGTCTCTGTTCGTGGTGCCCTCAGCGGACGGGATCACCCCTCACCGCCACGCTCCCATCGTTGACCGGCGGCATCCCAGGGTCCAAGGGGAGCCCCGGCCCCGACACCCATCCACCTCCGCCCTTCCGGAAGATGGCGGGAATGGGTGCAGCGGCGTTTCCGAGACTGGTCGGAATGAAGCGCCCCTCGCCGAAATGGGTCCACTCACGGGAGCGCCCAGGGAGGGCGATTGGGGGATGCGACCGTCACGAAGCCAATCTCCGGACGAAACCCGGTCTCGGCCCCGGCAGGCCGAGGCTCATGATGACTCTGAAGTCTTTGAAAAATAACGAGAAACGGCGGTTTGAAGCAAGGTCGGACCAGGTGTCTGCCGAAGGGGCGCGCCGCTCCGGATACCGAGACTCCGACCGCTGGCGGCGCTCCCCTCTCCGGCCGCCGCGACCAGCCCCTACGCCACCGCTACGAAGTCGGTCAGCTCCTTCCACCCGGCCACGGCAAGGGCCTCCCGGATCTCCTGGCGGGCACCCTCCTGACCTACCCCGGCCACGCAGAATCGCCCCCTGTACCGGTTCACCTCTTCAGGCGAGATCACGGGAACCCCATACACCTCCTGCCCCACCTTCCTGGGATCCAGATCCACGAAGGCAACCAGGGTACCTCCCTGCCGAACCAGCTCCCTGGCGAAGGCCTTCCCGACCGGTCCAGCTCCCCAGACCACCACACCTCGCCCCCGATCCAGGTGGGACCGGAGGAGAAAGTGCACCTTGCACCTGCGGAAGCTATCCTCGGAATACGCGCCGAGGACCCGGGACAGCCGGCCGTCCCCCTCCCTCCAGCGCAGGAGGATCTCCGGGACCTTGCCGAACCGGCCGCCCCCCTCCCAGAGCCGGAAGACCAGATCGTAGTCCTCCGGCCACCCCAGGTCCCTGTACCCCCCCACGACCTCCACGGCATCGGCTCGGAGCAGGAGAGTGGGGTGGGGTATGGGGCACTCCACGAAGAGGTCCCGCTCCATGCCATCGTGGGTGATCAGACCGTTGATCCAGCGCTCGTATCGACGGGCCCCGTCCCGTACGGCCTCCGGGGGGAAGTAGGCCACCCGTGTGCCGCAGGCCACGATCCGCCGGTCCGCGCCCATCATGTCCAGCTGCCGCTGGAAACGGTCCGCGAGCGCAACATCGTCGGCATCCATCCGGGCCAGGAAGGTGCTTCGGGACCGGGAACGGGCCAGCTCCAGGGCCGCCACGATCCCCTTCGGCTCCTGCGTAAGGACATGGATTCGCCGATCGCGCCCGCTCGCCTCCCTCAGGATCTCCCCCGTGGCGTCGGTGGAGCCGTCATCCACCGCCGTCACCTGGAAATCGGAGAACGTCTGGCGTTCCAGAGACTCGAGGGCTTCGCGGAGGAAGGACGCGCCGTTGCGAACCGGGAGGAGTACCGACAGGGGTGGAACGGGGGCCATGGCCGGCGTCGCCTGCTCAGGTGGCTCGGGGTCGAGCCAGCAGGGGCGCCAGGTACCTCCCGGTTACGCTCTCCGGCACCTTCACGATGTCCTCGGGCCTGCCCATGGCCACCACCTCGCCACCTTTCGCGCCAGCCCCGGGGCCCAGATCGATGACCCAGTCCGCCGTCTTGATCACCTCCAGGTTGTGCTCGATCACCACCACCGTGTGCCCCGCGTCCAGGAGACGGCCCAGCACGCCCAGGAGCCTGCGAATATCCTCGCCGGACAACCCCGTGGTAGGCTCGTCCAGGATGTAGACGTTTCGCCCCCTTTTTCCGGCTCCGCCGGCCAGCTCCCGTGCGATCTTGAGGCGTTGCGCCTCTCCCCCCGAAAGGGTGGGTGCCGCCTGCCCCAGGCGGAGATAGCCCAGGCCCACCTGCTGCAGGTGCCAGAGGGTCTGCCCAAGGCGGTCCTCCCGGATGAAGAATCGGATGGCCTCGTCCACGGTCAGGTCCAGGACTCTCGCAATGCTCAGACCCTTGTAGGTGACGTCCAGCAGCTCCCTTCGGTAGCGCGATCCACCGCAGATCTCGCAGGGGACGAACACGTCCGCCATGAAGATCATCTCCACCTCGACCCGGCCCGCCCCCTTGCACGCGTCGCAGCGGCCGCCATCCACGTTGAAGGAGAAGGCTCCCGGACCGTAGCCTCTCTGCCTGGCCAGGGGAAGGCTGGAGAAGATGCGCCGGATCTCGTCCCAGGCCTTGATGTAGGTGACGGGATTCGACCGGGGGGTGCGGCCGATGGGAGACTGGTCCACCAGGACTACCCCCTCCACGTGGCCCAACCCGTCGAGGGCCGCGTATCCCCCCACGGCCTCTCCCAGGTGCTCCTTGGCGGATGTCTCCCCGCCACCCAGCTCCACCTCAAGGGCACGGTAGAGGACGTCGTGGACCAAGGTGGACTTCCCGGAGCCGCTCACGCCCGTCACCACCGTGAGAGCCCCCACTGGGATCTCCACGTCCACCGAGCGGAGGTTGTGCAGGCGGGCGCCCCTCAAGCTCAGCCGGCCGCCGTCCACCCTGCGGCGCTCCCGAGGCACCCCGATTCCGTCTCGCCCCGAGAGAAACCTCCCCGTCGCCGTGTCGGCAGACTGGAGCTCACCGGGTGTTCCCTGAAACACCACCCGGCCCCCCTTTTCCCCGGAGCCCGGTCCCAGCTCCACGACGTGCTCCGCGGCCCGGATGGCCATGGGGTCGTGCTCCACCACGATCACCGTGTTGCCCGCATCCCGAAGCCGCCGCAGGAGGCCAAGGAGCGCTCCCGTATCCCTCGGATGGAGCCCGATGGTGGGCTCATCCAGGACGTAGAGGGCATCCACAAGGCTGGACCCCAGGGAATTGGCCAGGCTGATCCGCTGGGCCTCCCCCCCGGATAGAGTCCGGGCCTGGCGCTCGAGGGTCAGGTACCCGAGCCCAACCTCCACGAGAAAATCCAGGCGGGACCGGAGCTCCCGCAGGATCGTGGCGGCGATGAGGTTCTCCGTTTCCTCGAGATGGAGCCCACCCACCCACTCCTTCAGGGCCTCAAGGGGCATGGCCGATACTTTGGCGATATTCATTCCGCCCACATGGACCCTGAGCGCCTCCTTCCGGATCCTGGCCCCTCCGCACGCCCGGCATGGCCTGGGGCTCTGGTATTGGCGCAGGAACACCCTGATGTATCGCTTGTAACGCTTCCTCTCCCTGGAGCGCAGGAAGGGGATGACACCCTGGAATCCCTCGCCGCCTTGCAGGACAGCCACCCGAAAGTCCTCCGGGAGGTCGGCCCAGGGGGCGAACACCGACACCCCCCAGCCCTGGGCAAAGGCTCTCAGGCGATCCTGTTCCCGGAAGTACCTGGGCTTCGTCCACGGATCCACCGCCCCGTCCTGGATCGATCGCCGGGGGTTCGGGATGATGAGCTTCTCGTCGTATTCCAGGGTGGCTCCGAAACCCGTGCACTCCGGGCACGAGCCTACCGGGTTGTTGAAGGAGAAGAGTTGCGGGGAGGGCTCGGGAAACTCCAGCTCCGGGTGCCGGGGGCAGCGGAAGCGCTCGGTGAACTCCATTCGGCTTGGGGCGGAGTTGCTGCCCACAGCGGCACTGCGGGCCACGGTGACGACCACCGCCTCCCCGTCCCCCTCCGCGAACGCCGTCCCGAGGGAATCCGCCAGTCGCTCCCGGACTTCTTCATCGACCTTCAGGCGGTCCACCACCACCAGGAGCTCCCGGGCGGAGGTGAGGTCCGCCCCAGGGAGTTGGGGATCCTCGGTCCCTCCCTCTCCCAGGTCCACCATCTCGCCGTCGGCCAGGAGCCGCAAGAACCCCATGGCACGGAGGTTAGCCACCGCCAGGGTGTGGCTGATTCGGCCGCTGAGCTCCAGGGGAAAGGTCACGAGGATCCGGGCTCCCTCCCCCACGTCCAACACCCGGTCCACGGCACTCGACACCGTGTCGGGGCGAACCTCGCGTCCGCAGTCCGGGCAGCGCGTTCTTCCGATCCTGGACCAGAGGAGACGCAGGTAATCCAGGACCTCCGTGGCGGTTCCCACCGTGGAACGGCTGGATTTCGCTGGGTTCTTCTGCTCGATGGCCACCGCCGGTGCAATCCCCTCGATGAGATCCACCGCCGGCTTCTCCATGCGATCCAGGAACTGCTTGGCGTACGTGGAGAGGGACTCCATGTAACGCCTCTGGCCCTCCGCGAAGAGCGTGTCCAGGGCGAGAGACGATTTGCCCGATCCGGAGGGACCGGTAATGACGGTCAAGGCCCTCCGGGGAAGGTCCAGGTCCAGGTTCTTCAGGTTGTGCTGCCGGGCTCCCCGGATTCGGATCCTATGCTCCATGCCTGGATCTTAGCAGCCGGGCGGACGCCGGGGTACCCGCTCGACCG
>Ga0068714_10004832_pt1 | contig 14755 bp, 11 predicted proteins | sample MTBNYHSulfiMetaG_FD_62988 | JGI IMG/M metagenome (GOLD analysis project Ga0068714, IMG submission 62988) | Enrichment culture microbial communities from rom New York Harbor, USA that are MTBE-degrading - MTBE-NYH (New York Harbor Sulfidogenic)... | ecosystem: Environmental > Aquatic > Marine >... | reverse complement strand
CGAGGTGCTCGGCACAGGCGAGGAAGTAGAGCTCGTCGACGAAGAAGCCGTAGCCGAAGGCCCCGGTGGTGAGCAGGTGGGCGACGAGCTTGACCGCCGCCAGGACGCCGGCGACGAGGAGCGCCGCCCGCAGGTCGAGATGAGGTGACGTGGTGGTCGCGTCCATGAGCTCCTCCCTGCCCCAGTCTCGGTTGCCGCCGGTCCCGTGGCCACCGCACTGGGACGTGTGGGACCACGGCGTGACCAGCGGGCACAGGCGCGTCGCGGACCGGGTGCCCGCCGGGTGGGTGGGGGAGCTGACAGCTGACAGCTGAAAGCTGAAAGCCCCTACAGCTCCCTCGCCCGGGCCCGGTAGCGACGGCTCCAGGACAGCACCGTGCCGTCGTGGAGGATCACCCGGGCGTCGCCGTGGAACCAGGGCTGGACCTCGCGGATGGCGGTCGTGCGGACGATCTCCGAGCGGTTGAGGCGCAGGAACGCGTCCTGGTCGAGGCGGCGCTCCAGGTCGCCCAGGGTCATCCGGCGCCGGTACTCCCGGTCCGCGGTCACGAAGCAGACGTCGTTGCGGTCCGAGCGCAGCAGGAGGACCTCGTCGAGGGACAGCAGCACCTGGCGGTTGGGACCGCTCTCCACGAGCAGGCGGCGCAGCGGCCTGCGCTGGCGCCCGAGCTCCTCGAGCACCCGCTCCACCCGCTCGGCGGTCTCGAAGGAGCGCCTTTCGGCGAGGCGGCGGCGCACGCGCTCGAGCACGTCGCCCAACCGTTCCGGCGGGAAGGGCTTGAGCAGGTAGTCGAGGGCGTGGACCTCGAACGCGCGCAGGGCGTGCTCGTCGTAGGCGGTGACGAAGACCACCGTCGGCATTGCTTCGACCCCGACCTCGTCCACCACCCCGAAGCCGTCGAGACGCGGCATCTGGATGTCGAGCAGGACGAGGTCGGGGAGGAGCTCGACGATGCGGTCCACCGCCTCGACCCCGTCGGCCGCCTCGCCCACCACCTCGATGTCGGGATGCGCCGCGAGCAGGGTGCGGAGCTTGCGCCGCGCCGGCGCCTCGTCGTCGACCACGAGGACGCGGATCATCGCTCCTCCCCTGCGCCGCGCGCCGGCAGCTCGACCGCCACCCGGAATCCTCCGCCCTGCCGGTTGCCGGCCTCGAGGCGCCCGGCCTCGCCGTAGAGCAGCCGCAGCCGTTCAGCGGTGGCGGACAGGCCGACTCCGGAAGCGAGAGGGTCGGCGCCGTCGGCGAGGCCGGGTCCGTCGTCCTCGACCACCGCACGCAGCACGCGATCGTGCCGCTCCACGGCGACCCGCACCGTGGCGCGACCGATGCGCTCGAGCCCGCCGTGTCGGACGGCGTTCTCCACCAGCGGTTGCAGCACCAGCGGCGGCACCTGGAGGTCATTGCAGCCGGGGGCAACCTCGACCTCGACCTGCAGCCGGTCGCCGAACCGCGCGTCCAGCAGGTCGAGGTAGTGGCGCAGGAGGGCGAGCTCGTCGCCGAGGGGGATCTCGTCGGCACGCCCGGTGGCCAGCGAGGCCCGCAGCAGCTCGGCCAGGCTCGCCAGCATCCGGTCGGCGGCGGCCGGGTCGTCGTACATCGTCGACGAGACGGTGTTCAGGGCGTTGAACAGGAAGTGCGGCTCGAGGGTTCGGCGCAGCCCCTCGAGCTGGGCCCGGGCGAGGCTCGCCTCGAGGCGGGCGGCGGCCAGCTCCCGCTCCCGGGCGGCGCGGGCGGCATCCGCGGCGTGGATAGCGCCGGCCATGACCGTGAACACGATCAGCTGCATCGGCAGCTCCATCAGGTAGCGCACCGGCATGATGCCGTAGTCGTAGTCGCCGAGCCCGAGCAGGCGGTAGGCGACCTCCCGCTGGCCCCACATCAGCGTCGTCGATACCGCCCCGAGCCCGACCGCCGCGATCACGTACACCGGCAGTCGCAGCGGCCACCGCTGGCGCTCGAGGGGCAGCCGGCGGACCAGGGCGAGGACCGCGAAGAAGACCGTTCCGCCCGCTACCGCGCCGGTCATCTCGTTGACCAGGGGGACCAGGAACGCCTGGTGCTTCCCGCTGGCGACGACCTCGAGCCAGCGGTAGGTCGTGAGCAGCAGGCCGACGGCCACGACCACGCCGAGCCACTGCGCCAGTCGGCGTCCGGTCCAGCCTCGAGCCTCGGAGCGAGAGGTGCCCACGTCCCGAGTGTAGCGCGCGGCGGCCCTGGTGACCGGTGCACGGGACCGGCGGGACCGACGCGGGACGAGTGGGCTATCCGCTCGCGGCCGCCACCCCGCCGAACCGCCGCTGACGGCCGGCGTACCAGGCGAGGGCTCGCTCCAGCTCGGCGCGGCCGAAGTCGGGCCACGCCACCTCGGTGACGTGGAGCTCGGCGTAGGCGCTCTGCCAGAGCAGGAAGTTGGACAGCCGCGACTCGCCGCCGGTGCGGATCACCAGGTCGGGGTCGGGGGTGCCGGCGGTGTCGAGCCTTGAGCCGAAGAGGCGTTCGTCGACCTGTTCGGGCCACAGCCGCCCGGCCGCCACCTCGGCCGCCAGCCGGCGGGCGGCACGAACGACCTCGTCGCGGCCGCCGTAAGCGAGGGCGAGGGTCAGGCGCATGCCGCCGAGCCCACGGGTCGCCACGCCCACCTCGGCCAGCAGCCGCCGCACCCGCGGTGAGAGGCGAGGCAGGTCGCCGATGGCGCGAAGCTCGATGCCGCGGGCGGTGAGCTCCTCCCGCTCCTCGACCAGGTACTCGGCGAGGAGCGTCATCAGCGCCTCCACCTCGGCCGAGGGGCGCTGCCAGTTCTCGGTCGAGAAGGCGTACAGGGTGAGGTGGCCGAGGCCCAGCTCACGGGCGGCGCGGACCACCTCGCGCACCGCGCGGGCGCCGGCCCGGTGGCCGGCCAGGCGGGGCAGGCCCCGGGCCGCGGCCCAGCGGCCGTTGCCGTCCATGATCAAAGCGACGTGGCGAGGCAGGTCAGCGACCGGCGGCGGGGGCAGGGGAGTCGGCCTCACGGGGGACCTCCAGGCTCTGTCGGTGACGGCGGCGGCCGGCGAGGTGGCGCAGGCGGGAGAGCTGCACCAGCGGCCGCCACGCGGCCCGCACCAGGCGCCGGCGGATCAGGAACGACCACAGCGGGTTGCAGCGCTTGTAGAGGAGAGTCATGGCCAGGTAGGCGCCGGCCGCCGGCAGCGACTCCGGCCGCCGGCGCCACACCGAGGCGGGGGAGAACACGCGCTCGTAGCACCATCCGTACCACCCCTCCAGCTCCTCCGGTGCGAGGTGGCGGGGGCGGAACACGCAGTGTGCGGTGTCGTAGAGGGACCAGCTCCGGTGCAGCAGCCGCCCCTCCGCCTCGAGCCGGGCGAAGAGCGGCGTGCCCGGGTAGGGGGTGAGGATCTGGAAGGTGGCGCACTCCAGCCGCGCCGCCTCGATCCAGCCCACCAGCTCGGGGAAGCTCTCGGGCCGGTCGTCGTCGAGACCGAGGACGAAGCTGCCGTTGACCTGGATGCCGTGGTCGTGGAACAGCCGCACCCGACGGGTGTACTCCTCGGGCGGCGGGGAACGCTTGGACACCGCCTCGAGGTTGACCCGGCTCAGGGTCTCGAAGCCGACGAACACGCCGGTGCAACCGGCGCGACCCATGTCCCGGACCAGGTCGGGCTCGTCGGTGACGTCGAGGGTCACCGCCGCGCTCCAGATGTGGCCGAGGGGCTCGAGGGCGCGGCACAGGGACCTCAGGTAGTCCCGCCGCGAGCCGAGGTTGTTGTCGACGAAGACCGAGTAGGGCTCGCCGGTGGCCCGGATCTCCGCCACCACGTCCGCCACGGGTCGGGTCTGGTACGGCGTCGTCAGACGTTCGGTGGCCAGGCAGCAGAAGTCGCATTGGTTGTGGCAGCCGCGGCTGGCGATGACGCTGGAGGTGGTGAGGAAGCTGGAGCGGGGCAGGATCGACCGGTCCGGCCGGGGGTGATCCCGGTAGGGGAGCTCCCGCCAGTCGCCGTGGTAGCGGGGCTCGAGCCGGCCGGCGCGGAGGTCCGCGAGCAGTCGAGGCCACACCGGCACCCCGTCGCCGGTGACGATGGCGTCGGCGTGGGGGGCGGCCTCGTCGGGGCAGGCCGAGACGTGCAACCCGCCGAGGACCACGCGGGCGCCGAGGGCCCGGAACGTGCGGGCGAGGCGGTACGCCCGGTCGGCGAAGGTCAGGTGCACGGTGATCCCCACCAGCTCCGGCAGCGGTTCGAACGGGGGCGGGCCCTGGAGCAGGTTCTCGTCCCAGTAGCGCACGGTCCAACCCGGCGGGGTGGCGCCGGCGAGGGTGGTCAGCGCCAGGGACGGGGTGAGGACGTGCTTGCCGAAGCTGCCGTGGGGGTCCTTGGGGTAGAACGGGTTGACGAGCAGGATGAGCCCGGGCCGGGGTTCTCCGGTCACCTCGACCCGGGACAGTGCCGGCGGCTCGCGGAAAGGTTGGGGGAGACGGTGGGGCGACGGGTGCGGGATGGTGCTCGACATGGTTCGAGGGTGGACCGGGAGCGGGGGCCGGCTGTGGGCCTTTGATGGCGAGCCGGTGATTGATTGGGGCATTGTCATGGCAGACGAGGCTCAGCCGGCAAAGCGCTCCGTCATCGCCCGGGCGATCTCGGCCGCGCGGTGCTTCTGCAGGTGGTGGCCGCCAGTGGGGAACACCAGCGGGCTGCAGTCCGGCAGGGTCGCGGCCAGCTCCCGCTGGATCGCCGGCTCGCAGATCCGGTCGTCGAGGCTGGAGACGGCCAGCGCGGGGAGGGTGGCCGTTCGCGTCGCGGCACCGAGAGCTGGGAAGTCCACCGAGGCCAGCAGGTCGACGTGGAGCAGCAGCTCGCGCCACGAGGAGGGCACCGGGAAGCCGCCGCGCCGATAGGCGGTGCGGCCGCCGGTTGCGAACAGCGGTCGGGTCGGTGGGAAGCGCAGGCCCGCCGCCAGCAGCCGGTAGACCCACGCCGGCCAGCGCATCTCGCGGTGGAGGCTGACCCCCATGGACGCCACCAGCACCAGGCCCCGCCACGCCGCGGGGTCGGCACCGGCCGCGAGCAGGCAGGACCCGCCGCCGAAGGAGTGGGCGAGCAGCAGCGGCCGGTGCAGGGCGAGGGCTTCGCGGAGCGCCCGGAGGACCCGCGCCCAGCCGGCCACGGTGCGGATGTCGCTCGCCGGAGAGCGGCCGAAGCCGGGCATCTCCACCCGCAGCACCCGGAAGGCCGGCGCCAGGAGGGGACCGAGGTAGCGGAAGTCCCGCGAGCTGCCGGGGATGCCGTGGACGCACAGCACGGCGCGCGCGCCGGGCGGGCCCTCCTCGGCCACCGCGACGGCCCCCACCGCGGTCGGCACCGGCCGGGGCTCGGGGTCCGAGGTCAGGGGGGCGTCCGCACCCATGGCCGGGGAGTGTAGCCGATCGGAGCCGTCGCGCCGCGGTGCTCTCGGCAGCCGGTCAGCCCGAGCACCCCACAGCCGCTGCTCCTCGTAGGGGCGCGACATGTCGCGCCCGCGATGTCGTCGCACATGGCGGCAATGTGGGGCAAAGCGTTTGCTAGCTTCAGCTTGCACCGCGAGACTCTGCGGGCGCGACATGTCGCGCCCCTACGGGTGCGTGGGCATTACCGCATTTCCATCAGCCGAATCCTGCGGGCGTCTCGGCTGTCATCCCGAGGAGCGGAGCGACGGCCTGTGCCGAGCGCACGCGAGGGAAGGGATCCGCCCCAACTAACGTGGTGCCTTCTCCGTGGAAGATCCCTCCGCTCGCTGCACTCGCGGTCGGGATGACACCCACAGCGTGTCATCCCGAGGAGCGGAGCGACGAGGGATCTGCCCCAGCAACGGTGCTCCCTCCGGTGGCTCGGAACCCTCCGCGGACCCTTCGGCCCCGCGTTCGGGATGACGGGGGGTGAGAGGAGCTCGCGGTCGGGATCTCGAGGCCGGAGAACGAGAAGGCGGCCAGTCCGGTATCGTGGGTGGTGACGAGGGAGGTCATGGGGAGGGTCCACGGCGACGTCGAGGGGGAGCGGGGCACGGCGCGGGACGAGGTGCTCGCGCTGGTGCGTCGCATTCCCCCCGGGCGGGTGATGACCTATGGCCAGATCTCCCACCTGGTCGCGGGGCGGGTCTCCCCGCGGGCGGTCGGGTGGATCCTCCACCGCTGCCCGGAGGACGTCCCGTGGCAGCGGGTGGTCAACGCCTCCGGCGGCTGCTCCACCGACCGCCTGCCCGACATCCCGCCGGACCTGCAGCGGGCGCTGCTGGAGGCGGAAGGGGTCGAGTTTAGCGCCAACGGCACCCTGGACCTCGGCACCTACCTCTGGTGGCCGGAGTAGCGTCCACTCGACCCGCCGTCCCGAAGTGACCTCGTGCGCCAGAGGCGCCGGAGATGGGCCACCTGCACCTCCGAACCCGCGGGGGACCGCGGCGGGCGACGGCCCGGGCCTACCCGCTGCCCGATCCGGCTTGCGGCCGGGTCCGAGTCGCGGCGGCGGTTGTCGCACTGTCTGTCACGGTAGTCGCGTGGTGGGTGGCGACCTCCGGTCCCGCGCGGACCGCCAGGCTTTCGCCGGAGCTCCAGGCCCTTGCCCGCATCGAGCCGCCCTTCTACGAGCCGGTTCGCCTTCGCGGTCCCGCCGACCGCGCCCAGCAGACCTTCCGGGCCGCGATGGGGCACTACGGTGCCGGCGACCACGTCGCCGCCATCCCGGGTCTGGAGGAGGCGGCCCGCATCGACCCCGACGCCTCGAACATCGCCTTCTTCCTCGGCGCCTGCGAGCTGCTCGCCGGGCGAACATCCGAGGGCATCGTCACGCTCGAGCACACGGTGGCCCTCGGCGACACGCCGTTCCTGGAGGAAGCGCTGCTGCTGAAGGCGAAGGCCCACCTGCAGCTGGGCGAGGTCGAGCCAGCCCGAGACGAGCTCCGAGCGGTGATCGACCTCCACGGTGACTTCGAGGTCGAGGCCATGAAGCTGTTCGACGCCCTGGCTCAGGAGCATCCACGAGCGCGTTGACGCGCTGATCAGGGGTGAGCCCATGAACCGCTCGCGCCGCCTCCTGAATGTCAGGCGTTTCAGCTTGCCGGTGCGCGGACCCTGATCATGAGCCTGTGGCCGGTGGACGACGAGGTCACCCGGGCCTGGATGGGGGAGCTGTACCGCAACCGGTTCGTGGAGGGAGGGTCCACCGCCGACGCGGTCCACGGCGCGAGCCTGGCGCTGCTCGACAAACGCCGCGAGAAGGGCCTCGGCACCCACCCGGTCCACTGGGCCGGCTTCATCGCGTCCGGGGACTGGCGCTGACGCGCGGTGCGGCTACGGGATGGTGACCGTCCACGCCAAGGTATCGCCGGACTCGAAAGAGTCCGAGAAGAGCGTTCTCGAGAACACATGAACGGCCGCGAGACCCAGAGACGGGTCACACCCGGAAACCAGGGCCAGATCACCCTCCATGGCGACGTTCCACGCGATCAGGCAGCCGAGGTCTCCGCCGAACACCGTTTGTCGTCGCTCGAAGGTCTGATCGGACCTGGTGAAGAAGTCAACGGCGGTGGTCTCCCACGTGTTCGGGTTTCGGAACGATCCGGAGGTGCCGATGAGTACTGCGTCCCCCCAGGCGGCCGCAGACCACCCGTAGCAGTCATGGTCCAGCGGTGTGCCAGCAGTCAGCTTCTGTCGCTCCGTCCACACTCCGCCGACCTTGGCGAAGACATAGGAGGATCCTGCGTCGGTGTGCTCCGAGTGATCGTCGTAGGGTGCTCCCACGACGAGGGTCTGGCCGTCGAAGTCGAGCGGTGATCCGAAGTTGTCACCTTCGCCGGCATCGCTCGCGGTGATCTTCTGCTCGAAGCTCCACGTGTCGCCGGTTCTCGAGTAGACGTACGCAGCACCAGCGATGGTGACGCCGAGAGGATTGTGCCCTCGGGACCCGGCGACCAGCGTGTCGCGGACCACCGCCACGGGCGTCCCGAAGTAGTCGTTGGAGCCCACGTCGGGCGCGGTGAACAGTGCCTGCTCGGTCCAGACTGAGCCGGTGCGCGTGAAGACATAGACCTTGCCGGGAGATCCGCCCCCGCCCCCTGGCCCATCGGTGCAGCCGACGGCAATGGTGTCCTCGCAGATGTCCAATCCGACGCTGCACCGGTCAGATTCGACCGGGTCGCTGAAGGGCAGCTTCTGTTGGAACGCCCACTCGCCGCCGGTCCGTGAGAAGACGTACACGGCGCCGACAGAGTGCACGGGGCTGTCATTCCACACCGAGCCGACGACCATGGTGTCGCCCCAGACCGCGAGGGAGCCGCCGAAGTGGTCGAAGGCCGCCGCATCAGGGGCGGTCAGCGACTGCCGCAGGGCCCACGTGCCGCCGGTGGCGACAAAGACGTGCGCTGACCCGGCGTCGGTCAGGCCGGAGTGGTCGTCCCCGTGGGCGCCGACGACGATGGTGTCCCCCGAGATCGCCATGGCACCGAACCACGCCTCGGGCTCGAGCTCGGGGTTGGTGAGTCGGGCGACCTCGACGAATGGAGTGCCGGTGGCCTCCGGTGCGCCGGAGATTCCCCAGGCTGCAGACGAGGTGACAGCGAGCAGCGACACGGCAGCGATCGAGCTCGAGCAGCGCATCCTCTCCTCCTCTCGATCCACGCGGGGGGACAACCCGTCTCCTGTCGTTCTGTTGGGATCAATATGGGTCAGACCGACAGGGTTTTCCAGTGGCTCCCGACAGCGCTCGGTGATGAGTGGCGCGGGGGCGGAAAACGTGACCGGCGGACGCACGTCGGTCGACCGCGGGGAGCTGCTCCGTCAGCAGTCTGCCCCCATGCCGATGCGACATGCGTGGCCGACCTGAGCGCTGCCATGGCGGGCAGGTCGACCGCCACCGTAGCGACGTGTTGAGACGGTCGCGCTACGGCATGACCGCCGACCAGGCGGACGTCCCGCCGCTCTCGAAGCCGTCCGCGAACACCAGCACGCCGATGCAGGCGCTGTAGTCTAGGAGGTGGAAGCCGGTGGAGCCATTGGCGACCGCGATCCGTCCGCCCGCTGTGTCCGGCTCGAACAAGCTCGGGCCGAGGTCCGGGCGGGACGCGACCTCGCAGGGCGAGGTCGGGTTGCCGACGTCGACCACCGTGAGCATCTCGCGGCCGGTCGCGAACACGAGGCCGTCGGCGGCGACCATCGAGTAGGCGAGGGTGGCGAGTTCGCCCGTGCCCTCGAGGACGGGGTCGGCCGGCCAGCCGACGCCCGCGATCATGAAGGCCCCCTCGGACGTGCTCACCAGCTGCCCGCCGACCGCAACGTGGTCACCCCAGGTCCCGACCGAGGTCGCGTAGAGGTCGTCGTAGGCCAGGCCGCCGATGAGGATCGGCGCAGCCGGGACGCTGACGTCGACGCACTGCAGGCCGTCCGTGCGAGCGGCCACGAAGGCGGTGTCGCCGACGACGCTGACGTCGCGCGCCAGGACGTTGAGACCGGTGCCGATCACGCTCGGTGACGAGGGCACCGAGATGTCGACTACCTCCAGTCGAGAGTTGAGGGCGGCGAAGACGAGGTCGCCACTGGCGGCGATCCGACGGACCAGGCTGCCCGCCCCGATCGGGGTTGACCCGAGCACGACCGGGGTCGTGGGTACGGCGAGGTCGACCACGGCGACCCCCTCGAGGAGCTGAGCGACCACCGCGAGGTGACCGGTGACCTCGAGGTCGTACACCGCAAAGGAGGGGGACAGGTCGATCCTCGCGACCTCGGTCGAAGCCGCCGGCTCGCTGACGTCGAACACCGACAGCCCGGTCTGGCCGGCGGCGACCAGCGTGTCGGGGCCGAGGAAGGCCAGCCCGGTTCTCGAGCCGGGAGTCGGGATCACGGCCACCTCGGTCGGCGCGGTGACCGGCTCCAGGAACACGATGTGCACGCCGCCGGAGAAGTCGGCGACGAGGGCGTGGGTGGCGGTCGTCGCGGCGTGCCACGGACTCGCATACGTGCCGAGGGAGACGGAGCCGACCTCGGCCGGCGCGGTGGGCGTCGAGACGTCGATGACCCGGAGGCCGCCGCCACTGCCCCCGGAGACGAGGGCGTAGCTCCCCCACATCTTCACCGCCTCGAGCCAGCCGTAGCCGACAAGCTCGGCGACCTGGGTCGGGGCGGTCGGGTCGGACACGTCGACGACGCGGAAGTGCCCGGTGTAGTCGACCTGGTCCTGGCCGTCGGCGAGGAACGCGTAGCCGCCCCCGCAGCCGACGTACTCCTGGAAGCCGCCGATCGGCAGGTGGCCGAGCTGGGCCGGGGCGGTCGGGTCGGCCACGTCGACCACGTGGAGGCCGTCGGAGGTGGCCGCGACGAAGGCCCTGCTCCCGTCGAGGCACACGGCGTAGGCACTGGCGCCGGTCGGGTAGAAGCCGACCTGCACCGGCGAGGTCACGGTGGAGATGTCGAAGATCGCGACGCCGCGCTCGGTGGAGACGTAGGCCAGGGCGCCGTCGGCGAGGACCTCGTAGGCGGCGCCGATGGTGCGCAGCGCGGTCACCACCGTCGGGGCGGCCGGGGTGCTGGCGTCGACGATGAGGAGCTCGCCGTCCAGGGTCGGGACCAGGAGGTGGTCGCCGCTGACGTCCATGCCCCAGAAGTCGCCGCGCAGGTCGACCTCGCCGACCACCTGCGGGTTGGTGACGGTGGAGATGTCGGCAACCTGCAGATGAGTGCCGTTGGCGAAAAACGCGTGGTCGCCGGAGACCTTCGCCACGGTCGCTCCGCCGTAGGTCCAGCTCGACACCACCCGGAGGCAGCCCGGCTCGCCGGCGGAGCTGGTCCCCCACAGGCAAAACGCGAGGTTGTGGGCGCTGTCGCTCCACGGGCCGGTGGGGCCGCTGGCGACCTGCGCCGTCGAGAGAACCCCAACCGCCGTCAGCGCCCAGTGGAGGTCGTCCTGGCTCGACCAGTCCTCGGCCATGTGCAGGCCGATCCAGTAGCGGGTGCGGGCGGTGACGGGGACGCCCGCACCGAGCTCGAACGACACGGCGTGAAAGTCGCCGCTCTGCTCCCAGGCCCAGGTGAAGCTCTCGGCCGAGCCGGAGGCGAGCACCTCTCCAGGGTGGCCGCCCCCGTCGGCGTAGACCCACCAGTCGAGCGTCCCATCCCAGCTCGCCGGAAACGGGGCCAGAGACTGGATCACCAGCGTCGCCCCGGTGATGGTCCCGTCGGCGCCGAGCTGGAAGTCCTCGGCCAGGGTGAAGGCCGTCATCTCGCTGCAGCAGCCGTAGTCGGTCGCGCCGTTGTCGAACAGCACGACGTCCGGTGAGAAGCCGCGGCCGGGGCCCGACGCCTCCACCGCACCGGGGCCGATCGCATGGACGGTCGCGCCGCAGACGAGGAGCAGCGTCCAGACCACCGTTGCCGCTACGAGAGAACCCGCTTGTCGCATCCTGAACCTCCCCTGCGTGCGGGGCGGTGTCGGGAGCGCGGGTCTCGCCGTGACGTCACCACCCCGCCGCATCGTTTCTTGTCACTCATAAGTGGCACCAACGTGGCATTCGTGACCGCGGCGCTCGAATCGCGCTGCCCAGCCCGACCCACTCAAAGAGGTCTCCGACCGTGGCGTCCCTCTGCGAAGCGTGGCATCGGTCCCGTTGCCGACGGGAGGGGCGGGGCCTAGATTGGATTGAAAGCAGCTCGTGTGGGACCGCCGTGGACGGCGAGAGCGTTGTCTTGGGACCCTCAGTGGCGGAGCGGATCCGCAGCGGGAGCGTTGCGGCGGGGCAGGGGCTCGTCCGGTGCCTCGGCCGCCAGGTGGCGCGCGGCGTGCGGGCCGGGCGCCTCGCCAGCCACGCGAGCCTGGGGGGGTTCCTGCTCAGCATCGCGCGCCCCGGTTGTGCTGAAACGCTGGTCGGAGGTGAGCCATGAGCCGATGGCGCGGTTTCCAGGTGGCGTGGTGTGGTGCACTGGCCCTGGCCTGCCTTGCCTCCGCGGCCGTGACACTGGAGGAAGAGCCTCCCCTTCCTGTACCGGTGCCCGAGGTTCAGGCCCTGCTCGAGGAAGGGCGGGCGGTGCTGGCGTCCGACCCGGGCTCGGCACTCGAGCTGGGAGACCAGGCACTGGAGGCCGCGCGTCGGGACGAGGACGAGGCCGGCGAGGCAATGGCGCAGGAGCTGCGAGCCCGGGCCCTCGAGAAGCTCGAGCGGCGGGCAGAGGCCGCGACGGCGTGGCTGGCTGCCGAAATGCCGTGGGGGCGGCAGGGGCTCACCCCCGGGCGGGTCGAGGGGATGGCGCGCGCCGGCCTGCTGGCGGAGGCGGCCGGAGAGGAGGGCGCCGATCAGCTCCTCGACCGGGCGCTCGAGCTCGCGGCTCGTGAGTCCTCCCGACCCGGCGCCACCGCGGATGCCCTGCTGCGGGTCGCGCGCGCGGCCTACCACGCCGACCGGCAGGGGACGATGCTGAGGCTCGGGGGGGCGGCGCTCGACCTGCTGCGAGCCCGCCGCCCGGGCTCGCAGCAGCTCGCCGATGCGCTGCTCTCGGTCGCCACGATGGAGTGGCACTCGGACCTGCTGGCGCCGATGCGAGGCCACCTGCTGGAGGCGCTCTCGATCGAGGAGTCCGTTGACCCCCGAGCTGAGAGAGTCGCCAGGCTCCTCGTCAACCTGGGCAACGCCGAGACCATGCTGAGCCTGTGGGAGGAGGGGGAAGCGCACTACCTCCGGTCGATGGAGATCCGGCGCGGGCTTGGAGCCGACGCGCGCCTCGTCGGCGAGGCGCTGCCGGGCCTCGGGATGCTCGAGGCCGGGCGAGGGGACCTCGAGGCCGCTCGAGGCTACTTCGCCGAGGCGGTCCGGATCGAGGAGGAGTACGGCCAGGACCCGGTCGAGCTCGCTCGGATGCTCATCAACCTGGCGTGGGTACCGATCGAGCTGCAGCAGTACGCGGAGGCGAGGCGGATCAACGAGCGGGCCCTGGCGCTGCTCGAGGAGCACGCGCCGGACCACCCGGCCCGCGCCAAGGTGCTCTGCAACATCGCGGAGGTCACCCTGAGACAGGGAGATGTGGGGGTCGCGGAGCGGCGGGCGACCGAGGCGCTCAAGGCGTGGGAGAAGGTCGACCCCGGCTCCCTCGACGAGAGCCTCACCCTGACGGCGCTCGGCAACGTCGCCACGTTCAAGAAGCAACCGGCCGAGGCCGAGGGCTTCCACCTTCGCGCCCTCGACATCCGCGAGCGGCTCGTGCCGGGCTCGCCGTGGGTTGGGGAGAGCCTCCACTTCCTGGCCGACGCGCAGCTGGACCTGGGACGGGTCGAGGACGCCGAGGTCAACGAACGCCGCGCGCTCCAGCTCCTCGGGGGTATGGAAGAGTGCAGCGAGATGACCCAGGCCGAGGCGATCACCACCATGGGCCTGATCGCGCGCGAGCGCGGCGACCTCGGCGAGTCGAAGCGGCTGCTCGAGCTCGCGGCCGGGTGGTGGCAGTCGTACGGCGGAGCGAGTCACCCGGGCAGGCGAAGGGTCCTGGTCCACCTGTCCGGGACCTGCGCCGCTCAGGGCGAGCTCCGCCTCGCGATGGACGCCGCCCTCGAGGCGGACCGGGCCGCACGGGAGCACGGCCGCCTGACGGCCGGCTCGCTCCCCGAGCGGGAGGGCGTAGCGTACGTTGAGGACCGGGCGGCGCGCGACGTGGTGGTCTCGCTGGCGACCGGGCCGCTGGGCAGGGATGGTGCCGCGACCCGGCAGGCGTGGGACGCCGTGGTGCGGGGGCGGGCGTTGGTGCTCGACGAGGTGGCGGCGCGCAACGAGGCGGTTCGATTCGCGGACGACCCCGCGATTTCGGAGCGGTTCGAGGCGCTGAGGAGCGCGCGTGAGGGCCTCGCGAGGGTGGTGGTCCGCGGGCGCGGTCAGACCGGAGCCGAGGCTTTCCAGGCCGAGCTCGAGGCGGCGACAGCCGCGCGCGAGCGGGCCGAGATGGAGCTGGCTGCGGCGAGCGCCGAGTACCGGCGCGGCCTCGAGGTCAACCGGGCGGGGGTTGACGAGGTTCTCGGCGCGGTGCCGGCGGGTCACGCCCTGATCGCGTTCGCCCAGTACGGGCAGGTCGACCTCGAGCGCATCGGGCACGACTGGGAGGATCGCGCCACGAGGCGGTACGCGGCGTTCGTGCTCCCCCCGGGTGACGCGCCCCCGTCGGTCGTGCGCCTGGGTGAGGGACCCGAGGTGGACGCCGCGGTGGACGAGGTGCGCCGCCAGATCGCGTCTGCCGCGGCCGCCGGTTGGCGCGCCTCCGCGAGGATGGAGGCAGCCTATCGGGACTCGGCGGCGGTGCTGCGCCGCCTGGTGTGGGACCCGGTCGAGCCGCTGGTGCGGCAAGCCCGCCGGGTGCTGGTGGTCCCGGACGGGTCCCTCGGCCTGGTCGACCTCGCCACGCTCCCCCACGGCGAGTCGGGCTACCTCGTCGAGGCGGCGCCGCCGATTCACTACTTGAGCGCCGAGCGGGACCTCGTCGGGCGGAAGCGGGCGGCCTCGACGGGCAGGCTCCTCGCCGTCGGCAACCCCGACTTCGACGAGCGGCGGGTCTTCGCCGCCTTCAGGGAGGTGGGCCCCACGGCGCTGGCCGAGACGCCGGTGCGCGTCGCGGAGGTCCGGGTCTTCCGGGGCCACCGGTCAGGCTGCTCGAGCTTCCAGGACCTGCGCTTCGAGGGCCTCCCCGCGTCGGCTGGGGAGGTGGCGGAGGTGGCGGACCTGTGGCGCGGCGCCCGCGGCGGTCGGGTCCGAGGCCCCTCCCCGGGG
>Ga0068714_10004830_pt1 | contig 14762 bp, 14 predicted proteins | sample MTBNYHSulfiMetaG_FD_62988 | JGI IMG/M metagenome (GOLD analysis project Ga0068714, IMG submission 62988) | Enrichment culture microbial communities from rom New York Harbor, USA that are MTBE-degrading - MTBE-NYH (New York Harbor Sulfidogenic)... | ecosystem: Environmental > Aquatic > Marine >... | reverse complement strand
CACCTTTTCAATCAGTATGACCTTGCCGTCTGCCGGAGAAACCACGGCGCGCGGATCGTCCGGGACCACTCGCTCCGGATCCCGGAAAAAATACAGGATAAAGATGCCTGCCGCCCCAAAAAATACCGAGACGATAACCCAATTTAATAGCGCTGCCAGCAGCGCCGTAAAGGCGGCGATAAAAATGAACGGATAACCTTCTTTGGCCACAGGTATTCCGGGCTGCAACATCAGCTAATGCCTATTTCTTCTTCTTTTCCTGCAGCCAGCTCATCATGGCCCGCAGACGTTCGCCGACCTCTTCTATCGGATGTTCTGCCTCCCTGCGCCGTAAGGCATTGAATACCGGCCGGTTGGCCTTGTTCTCCAGTATCCAGTCCCGGGCAAAGACGCCGCCCTGAATCTCCTCAAGGATGCGTTTCATTTCCCTCCGCGTCTCAGCAGTAACGATTCTTTTACCGCGGGTCAGGTCGCCATATTCAGCAGTGTCACTGACTGAATAGCGCATGTAGCGGATACCTCCCTTATAAAAGAGGTCAACGATTAATTTCAGCTCGTGCAGACACTCAAAATAGGCAATCTCCGGCTGATAGCCGGCCTCGACCAGGGTCTCAAATCCGGCTTTTACGAGTTCTGTTACTCCGCCACAGAGGACAACCTGCTCCCCAAAAAGATCAGTCTCTGTCTCTTCTTTAAAGGTGGTCTCGATAACTCCGGCCCGCGTGGCGCCTATACCTCTGGCGTAAGTCAGGGCTGTTTCCATCGCCTTACCACTGACGTCCTGATGAATAGCCACCAGAGCAGGAACACCAGCTCCTTTTTCATACTCCGAGCGGACGAGATGTCCCGGGCCCTTAGGCGCAACCATAACCACATCAATATCCTTGGAAGGCGTAATCTGCCCATAGTGGATATTAAACCCATGAGAAAAAACCAGGGTTTTTCCTTTTTTAAGGTGAGGCAGGACATCCTTTTCGTAAAGCATGGCCTGGATGTGGTCCTGGGTTAGTATCTGAATAACATCCGCCTCTTTACTGGCTTCGGAAGCACTAACCGGTTTAAATCCATGGCTTACCGCCAGATCGTAATTAGCCGAACCCGGCCTTTGCCCCACTATAACGTTAAGCCCGCTATCGCGCAGGTTTTGGGCCTGGGCGTGCCCTTGGCTGCCATAGCCGATGACGGCTATTTTTTTGTTTTTAAACTTTTTCAGGTCCGCATCTTTGTCATAATAAATCCGCATCCAACTTCCTCCCTTAATCTATAGGCAATGTCACTGGTCATTAGTCAATTGTCATTTGTCACTGGTAAAAGAAAGCAATCTTCCACAGTTAACCAATGACCGATGACTAATGACGTTTAGTATAACTACGGCGTCTTTTTGCTGCGTGGCATGGCAATGGTTCCGGTACGGGCCACCTCTTTTATCCCCAGCGGTCTTAACAATTCCAGTACCGCCTTTATCTTGTTTTCATCACCGGTGAGTTCAATAGTATATTCTCTCGGGCTGACATCCACAATCTTGCCCCGAAAGATATCCGCCATGCGCAGAACCTCGGCACGAGTATTTCCTTCTGCCTTAACTTTAACCAAAACCATCTCCCGTTCTACAAAATCCCCTTCACTTACATCCACTACCTTGAGCACATTGATCAATTTATTCAACTGCTTGTTGATCTGCTCAATAATTTGTTCGTCACCCCGTGTCACTAAAGTTATAAGGGATAACTCCGGGTCCAGGGTTTCAGCCACGCAAAGGCTCTCGATGTTAAAACCCCGGCCGCTAAAGAGCCCTGCCACTCGCGAAAGAACGCCGGGCTTATTTTCAACCAGAACTGAAAATGTATGTTTCATGAGTAATCTCCCGTTTTTTAACTATTCGACCACTAAGACACCAAGACACTAAGATTAGATAATTATCCTTTCAAAACATCTAAGCGCAGGCCTTTGTGCCTTTGTGCCCTAGTGGCTATCTGAACAGTCCCCCGTTCTCAAACTAAGAGCATTTCGGTAGTTGCCTTACCGGCCGGCACCATGGGATAAACCTTTTCTTCATGCGCAATGATAAACTCCATAACCACAAGATTCGGGGTCTTCAGGGCCTTTTTAATAACCGGCACTACCTCTTCAGGTTTAGTGGCCCGGAGCCCCACCGCGCCATAGGCCTCCGCCAATTTGACGAAATCAGGTGCGGTAGCCAGTGAGGTAGCGGCATACCGCTTTCCGTAAAAGAGCTCTTGCCATTGGCGCACCATACCCAGATACTGATTATTCAGGATGGCAATTTTTACCGGCAACCGCTGTTCCATGGCCGTGGCCAGCTCCTGGATGTTCATCTGAATACTGCCGTCCCCGGCTATGTCTATGACTATCCGATCCGGCGCTGCCAACTGGGCTCCGATGGCGGCCGGGAATCCATATCCCATAACTCCCAGACCACCCGAGGTCATAAGTGAACGCGGCTCGGCAAACTTATAAAATTGCGCGGCCCACATCTGGTTTTGACCGACTTCTGTGGTAATAATCGCCTTACCCTTCGTGAGTTCATAAAGTTTCTCTACTACATACTGCGGCTTTATTACTCCCTTTTCTTCTTTGTAGGAAAGTGGGTGTTTTTTATCCCAGTCGCGCACCTGGGTCAGCCACTCTTCATGTTTTTCTTTCCAGTTTATCCCCTTTTCCCCTTTGAGAAAAGTGACGAGCTTTCCAAGGGCGTTTTTGCAGTCAGCCACTATCGGGACATCCACCCTGACATTTTTACTGATGGACGTAGGATCAATATCGATATGAATAATCTTGGCATGGGAAGCAAAGGCATCCAGCTTACCGGTAACCCGGTCGTCAAAGCGAGCCCCTACTGCGATAAGGAGGTCACAATTCGCCACAGCCATATTCGAACAATAGGTGCCATGCATTCCCAGCATTCCCATCCACAGCGGATGCGTGCCCGGAAACCCGCCCAAACCCATCAAAGTAGCAGTAGTCGGTATCTGCGCGAGGGTGGCCAGCCCGGTCAACTCGGCTGCCGCATTGGAGGATATGATCCCGCCGCCGACGTAAAGCACAGGGCGCCTGGATTGGACGATTAACTGGCCGGCCTTTTCTATCTGGCCCACATGTGCCCCATAGGTTGGATTATAGGTACGCATATTGATTGTTTCCGGATACTTAAATTCAGTCCTATCAACCATTACGTCCTTTGGCAAATCCATTAACACCGGGCCGGGCCTTCCTGATCTGGCCAGGTGAAAGGCCTCTCTCACGGTCTGGGCTACGTCCTTAACACTCTTCACCAGATAATTGTGTTTAGTACATGGCCGGGTAATGCCGACGATATCCACCTCCTGAAAGGCGTCATTACCGATGAGCTTGGTAGGCACCTGACCGGTCATAACCACCACGGGGATGGAGTCCCCATAAGCTGACGCAATGCCGGTAACCGTGTTTGTAGCTCCCGGCCCGGAGGTGACGAGAACTACACCCACTTTGCCGGTTACACGGGCATAGGCATCAGCGGCATGCACCGCAGCCTGCTCATGCCTTACCAGTACGTGACGGATAGAAGACTTCATGAGTTCGTCATAGATGTCTATTACCGCCCCACCCGGAAATCCAAAGATCAGATCCACGCCTTCCTTTTTCAAACATTCGATCAAAATCTGTGCGCCTGTCAGTTTCATAGCAATCACCTACCGATACTTGGCCAATATGGCCATTATTTTATCCTTCTCGGCTAGTTTCAACTTCTGAATCCGCTTCTTCTCCATGGTTTCTTCTGTGGTTAAATAGGGCCTCTGATTAAACTCCTCCAGTTTTCTCTCCAGAGACTGATGTTCTTTTGCCGCCCTCTTAAGCTCTTCATCTTTGTCTATCCAAAGGGCCATCAACGTCTTGTCTTTTTCTTCCATATCTTATTACCATCCCTCGCAAACTAAACTTGATCAATTCGTAAGAAAGCCTTTTCACCGCTGAGTACGCAGAGCCCGCAGAGAAAAACTTTAAACTGTTTAATCTGTTATCTCGGCGTTCTCAGCGACCTCTGCGGTAATTTTTATTTTTTACGAGTTCATCGAACTTTGTTCACTATAAGAAATAACCATCTGATTTGTCAACTGATTATCATCGATTTTAGCATATTTGTTTTATGCCTTAAAGCTGATCAGAATATGTCCCCATCTTTTCCGGCCCATTTTAGCTCGGCTTCGGATGGCCGGATATATGCCGGAACCATGGTAACAATATCGGCCTGCTCTCCGGCCTTAAACTTCTCTGCCGCCAGGAAAGCCACATTAGAAGCCCGGATAAAAGAAAAGGGGCCGGGGGCAAAGAATGCCCTGTCACCAAGCTCCTTTTCAAAGAATTCGCCGTAAGACCGGGCGCCATCTCCAACTAGTATCACCCGCTCTTTTATCCGTGCGACAAGGTCCTGCGGCGAAAGGGCTAACTCGGGGGAGGTCTTTATCAGCCGGCCATCCTCATTTGGATAATAAGCAGCCGTAAAAATCTCTTTCTTTCGGGCATCAATAACGGGAAACACCGGGCGGGCGGCCACGGGAAAGTTTGCGGCCAGCGCATCCAGGGTTGATATACCCACGACCGGTTTCCCGGTGGCCAGGGCCAGTCCCTTGAAAGTAGCCAGGCCGATCCGGATACCTGTAAAGCTGCCTGGCCCTATAGTCACGGCCAAACCATCAATATCGTTAAAGGCTAATCCGGTTTGGGCCAAAAGATGCTCTACCGCCTGCAATAAACGCCGGCTGTGCGTCTCGTTGCTGAAGAGGCTGTATTCAGCCAGCACTGCTCCGTTATCCGTGAGGGCTGCGCTACCGGTATGAGTAGACGTATCGACAGCCAGAATCTTCAAATATTACCTGCCCTATTCACCCTTTTACCAGGAGGCGAAGGATATCATTGTAAAAGACCACGGCCATAAGGGAAATAAGAATAACCAGCCCGACTTGCTGGGCAATCTCTCTTTTTTTGAGGCTGACCGGACGCCCCAGGATCAGCTCAATGCCCAGAAAAAGAAGATGTCCACCATCCAGGATAGGTATAGGCAATAAGTTTAGAACACCCAGATTGATGCTCAATAAGGCCACAAAGAAGAGAAGAGGAACCACCCCTGCCTGTGCCTGCTCACCGGCTAATTGAGCAATAAGAATAGGTCCCCCCAGGGTGGATATGGGCACAATCCGCTGTACCAGTTTTATTATACTTAGATATGTTATATAGACAATTTTCCCGGTCCGGTCGATTCCGGCTACGAACGCTTCGAGGGGATTCATCCTGTCCATAATAATGTGATCAGAGGCCGATATCCCGATCACCGGAACTGTAACTTCCTCGCCAAATATGTTGCGATGCGCAGTTATAACCGGTGTTATCTGTACCCTGAAGGCCTTGCCGTCACGCACCGCATAAATATCCAGCGGCTGTTTACCGCCCTTGCGTACCATCCCGGCAAGTTCATCCCACTCTTTTACGTGACGGCCATTGATGTGGGTGATCCGGTCTCCGGGCCTAAGGCCGGCCTCTTGTGCCGGCAGCCCGTCTTGCACGCCACCTATAGTCGTCGGTAGTGTAGGTTGCCCAAAGGCCATAAAAGTGACAAAAAATATGAAAAAGGCAAAAATAAGATTAGAAAAAGGCCCTGCCGCTACAATAAGGCCCCGTTGCCACAATTTTTTATGGATAAAAGACCTGGCCTCTTCATCGGCTTCAACGGTTTCCCCCGGGTTTTCACCAAAAAGTTTGACGTAACCACCAAGGGGCACGGCTGATATACGATATTCCGTTTCACCAACTACCTTGCCCCATATCCTGGGGCCAAAACCCAAAGAAAATTTTTCTACCCTGACCTTAAAGACTTTGGCCAGCAAGAAATGTCCCAGTTCATGCACCAGGATCAATACGCCCAGGACTATTATCACGGTAAAAACAGTCGTCATCTATCCTCTTTCCCTACACACGGGTATTGTCAAAAATTTCACCGCTAACCGGTTATTTTTTAACCTCATCCCCGGCCCGGATTCTGGCCAAATGATCCGCTGCCATGACGTCTTCCAGTGAATTAACTGCTGAAGTTTCAGACCCATACATCGTGTCTTCCACGACACGGGCAATATCCGTGAATCTTATGCGGCCTTCGAGAAAGGCATCTACCGCTACCTCATTGGCCGCATTAAGGACAACGGGCAGGGTCCCTCCCTGCTTACAGGCCGCATACGCCAGCCGCAGGCATGGAAATTTGTCCATATCCGGTTCTAAAAAAGTCAGATTGCTTACTGATGGAAGATCCAGCCGGGGAAGCCCCATATCGATCCGCTCCGGGGCGGAAAGGGCATAGGCAATCGGAATACGCATGTCCGGTATGCCCAGTTGAGCAATTATAGAACCATCTATGTACTCCACCATAGAATGCACTATACTCTGTGGGTGTATTTGCACGACTATCTGCTCGACGGAGAGATCAAAAAGCCATTTAGCCTCTATAACCTCCAGTCCCTTGTTCATTAAGGAGGCAGAGTCAATCGTTATCTTCCTGCCCATTTGCCAGTTGGGATGTTTTAAGGCCTCGGCCGGGGCTATATTATGCAACATCTCATAAGTATAATGCAAGAACGGTCCGCCTGAAGCTGTGAGTATGATCCTCCTGACATCTTCTTTACGGTGTCCTAACAGGGACTGAAAAATGGCGCCATGCTCACTATCAACAGGGTTAATGGAGACGCCCTTATCCCTGGCTGCTTTCATAATCAGCGAACCGGCGGTAACCAGGACTTCTTTATTGGCCAGGGCAATATTCTTCCCCGCACAGATGGCCTCGTAAGTGGGCACGAGACCGGCTGCACCCACCATAGCCGAGACAACCATATCAACTTCCGGCAGCGTAGCCACTTCTCTATACCCGGTTATACCGGAAGCAACCTCCACGCCCAGCCCCGCCGGCATCCGGGCCTTTAACTCCATAGCCAGTCTCTCATCCTGGACAGAAACCAGGCGCGGCCTAAAGCGTTCAATCTGTTCCATCAACAATCCGATGTTCTTGCCGGCAGAAAGTCCGGCTACCTGGAAACGTTCCGGAAAACGCGCTGCCACTTCCAACACGTTGCGCCCAATAGACCCGGTAGAACCCAGGATAGATAATCTTTTCAATGTGGCATACCTTTATTGCAAGTTAGGGCCGGATGAAAAACACCAGCTCATAAAACAGGACGGGTGCGGCCAGGATAACCCCATCTATACGATCCAGCATCCCCCCATGCCCTGGAAAGAGTTTGCCTGAATCTTTCACCTGGGCAGAACGTTTAAACATGGACTCCACAAGGTCTCCAATTTGAGCGGTAATTCCCAGGGAAAGGGCCAGAAAAATAACCTGTCGCACAGTTATCCAGGGGAAAAAATGGATGCTCATGAGATAGGCCGCCCCGATACTGGCCGCCAGCCCCCCGATAGCCCCCTCTATGCTCTTTCCCGGACTTACACGCGGATAAAGCTTATGACGTCCCAAGGGAACTCCTACGCAGTAAGCGCCGGCGTCACCCGCAAAGACTACGGCCAAAAGAAATAAAATCCAGATACGTCCCATGGCCAGATGTCTTATAAGAACCAGGTGGGATAGAAAAAAGGCCACATACACCAGACCGGCAATGAAGACGCCTATTGAATAAATGACCCTGGGATGAGGCTCATAAGTGAACAAATAGTATACAAGACTCAGGGCCGTAACTAAAAAAAGCACGGCCAGGGTGCAGGGGAAGGAAAAATTATAACTGGAAAGGACGATGAGGCTGCCTAACAAGATGCCGAAATAAACCGGGAGGGAGAGATCGATTCTCCCGGCCAGGGCGTAGTACTCCAGCAAACTAATGGCCACAGTGGCCAGAATCACCAACAAAAAAACAGACCTGGGCCCATACCATATAACGGCTATTAGAAGGGGTGTAGCAATCAGGGCGGTTACTATACGTTTAAGGTGCTGCATAGCTACCCTTAATTTGTTCACTGGTTAGGCCAAAACGCCTCTCTCTTTCCTGGTAATCCAGAAGGGCCCTTATGAGGTCCTCTCTACGAAAGTCCGGCCATAAGACGTCGGTGATATAATTTTCCGTATAGGCCATTTGCCAGAGGAGAAAATTGCTTAAGCGATATTCTCCGCTTGTTCTTATAAGGAAGTCCGGATCAGGCAGTCCGGCGGCGGCGGTATCCAGGGTCTGGCTTATATATCCTTCGCTTATTTCATCCGGTAGCAGGGCACCCTGGTTTACCCTGCGCGCGATCTCCCGCACGGCACGCACGATCTCATCACGACCGCTGTAACTTAATGCCAGGGTGAGAACCATATCCTGATTAGACTCTGTTTGTTTAACCGTACGCAATAAGACCTCATAAACAGGCCGGGGGAGCCTTTTTATCTCCCCGATAGCCCTTAACGATATCCCGTTGGCGAGCATCTCCGCCAGTTCTTTTTCTAAGTAATCGGAAAGGAGACCCATAAGGGCATTGACTTCATTTGGCGGGCGTTGCCAGTTTTCCTGAGAAAAGGCATATAAGGTAAGAAACTTAATCCCTATCTCCCGACAAGTCCGGACCACCTCGCGCACAGATTCAACACCTTGCCGGTGACCGGCAATACGGGGAAAAGAACGCAATTTCGCCCAGCGTCCATTTCCATCCATGATTATGGCTAAGTGCCGGGGCAATTTTTTTGGATCTAACAACGGACTATCTGAATGAGGCAAAGTCTGCGACCCCTACATCGAGAGATAACTTAGGGAATGACCGGATAATTTCCAGGGAGAGAAAATACACTTAAATGGCTATTTATTAAAACGCCAATATCTCTTTCTCCTTTTCAGCGTAAAGCTGCTCCACTTTTTTAATATAATTATCTGTTATCTTTTGCACCTCTTCCTGCACGGCAAAGGCTTCATCCTCTGAAATTATCTTTTCTTTTTTTAAACCCTTAAGTTCTTCATTGGCATCGCGGCGTATATTCCGAAGGATAACCCGGTATTCCTCGGTGGTTTTTTTAACCAATTTAACGATCTCTTTCCGCCGTTCTTCTGTAAGAGGCGGTATGGCTATCCGTATAATTTTCCCGTCATTTGCCGGTGTCAACCCCAGTTCTGATTTAAGTATGGCCCGCTCAATATTGACCAGGGCATTGGTATCCCATGGCTGAATAGTAATAAGCCTGGGTTCCGGCACAGTAAGAGAGGCCACCTGGCTAAGCGGCAACATGGAGCCATAATAGTCCACTTTAATGCCGTCAAAGAGGGAAACGGATGCCCTTCCGGTACGCATCCTGGCCAGCTCATGTTTAAAGACCTCAATGGTCTTTTCCATTTTAGCCTTTAAATCTTTTAAGACTTCGTCCTTCATGGTTCGGCGCCCTGCACTGTTGTTCCGACCGGTTTTCCAAAAATAGCTTTCTTAATATTTCCCTTTTTTTGAATATTAAAGATTATTATAGGCTTTTGATGATCCATAGCTAAAGAAATAGCCGTGGCATCCATAACGCGTAATTTTTTCTGCAATACATCCAGGTAGGTCAAGTTGCGAAACATCCTGGCCTTTTTATCTTTAAGAGGGTCCCGGTTATAGACCCCGTCCACTCGCGTGGCCTTAAGGATAACATCGGCGTGAATCTCCATGGCGCGGAGGGCGGCGGTGGTGTCCGTGGTAAAATAGGGGTTACCGGTACCGGCTCCGAATATAACCACCCTTCCTTTTTCCAGATGCCGGATTGAGCGCCGTCTTATGTAGGGTTCGGCTACTTCCCGCATCTCAATAGCGGTCTGCACCCGGGTCTGGACGCCTTTTTTTTCCAGGGCATCCTGCAGGGCCAGGGCATTTATCACCGTAGCCAACATGCCCATATAGTCGGCAGAAGCCCTGTCCATACCCTGGGAAGCGCCGGCTATGCCCCGAAAGATATTGCCGCCGCCAATGACCACCGCCAGTTGTACGCCCAAGCCCATTATCTCTTTAATCTCTTCGGAGATAAAAGTCAGGACATCGTGGCTTATGCCAAATGATTGACCGCCCAACAGGGCCTCACCGCTTAATTTTAGCAAGACTCGTTTATACTTGGGGGTCATCAGACCTATTCACCATTTTCACCGAGCTGATACCGCGTAAAACGCCGAACAGATACGTTTTCTCCGGTCTTGGTTATTAACTCATTTAAGACATCCTGAATGGTAAGGTCGGGATCGCGTACATATTTCTGCTCCAAGAGGCAGATTTCACCATAATATTTCTCTAGTCGCCCTTCAACTATCTTGTCCAGGATCTTCTCCGGCTTTCCGGTTTCAACAGCCTGGGCGCGGTAAATCTCCTTCTCTTTTTCTATTACCGCGGCATGGACATCCTCTCTGCGTAGATAAATCGGATTGGCCGCAGCAATATGCATGGCTATATTCTTAACAAATTCCTGGAATTGGTCTGTCTTGGCCACAAAATCTGTTTCACAGTTGACTTCTACCAACACGCCTATCTTGCCGCCGGCATGGATATACGCCCGAACAGCTCCTTCGGTCATCGCCCGGCCAGCGCGTTTAACGGCCACGGCCAATCCCTTTTTGCGAAGGTAGGCAATTGCCTTTTCCATATCTCCCTGACATTCCTTAAGGGCTAACTTACAATCCATAATGCCCGCGTTGGTCTTATCGCGTAATTCCTTTATAGTATTTGCCGAAATTTCCACCATTCTTACCCCCTTAAAACTAGACATATTATCAAAAGATTAACCACAGCGCGGCAAAGCCGCAACCAAAAACGCTTTGCGCGAATTTCAAATGACAAAACCCAAAGTTCAAATGACAAATATCAAAGGCGCTTCTCTATTTGAGCTTTGCATTTTGAACTTCTTGACATCGCAAGGGTTAACCTTCATCCTCTGCCGAGGCCGGCAACAATTCTTCTTGTGGCCCAGTATCCCCTGTCAACCCTACCGACTCGGTCTCCGCCGCAGTCTTATCAGTTACGGCCTGAAGGGCCTCCTCTAAACGCCCCTTGCCTTCTAAGCAGGCATCGGCTATTCGTGAGGTGAGAAGCCTGATAGCCCTTATCGCATCATCATTTCCGGGTATCAGGTAATCAATACCGTCGGGATCACAATTAGTATCAACTATAGCAACAACAGGAATGCCCAGCTTTCGGGCCTCGGTTATGGCGATATACTCCTTCCTGGGATCAACCACAAAGAGGGCCCCGGGCAATTTTCCCATCTCTTTGATACCACCCAGTGATTTTTCTAATTTAACAATCTCCTTCTCCATTTGAAGGATTTCTTTCTTTTTAAAACGATGGATGCTTCCATCCTCCTTCATGGCTTCCAGAGTCTTAAGGCGGTCGATGCTTTTACGGATAGTCTGGAAATTAGTCAGGGTGCCGCCCAACCAGCGACTGTTCACATAAAACATACCGCAGCGGTTGGCCTCTTCTGCAATAGACTCCTGGGCCTGTTTCTTTGTCCCCACAAATAAAACAGGTTTTCCCCCGGTCGTCGCCTGCACAACAAAATCGTAAGCAGTCTTGAATAATTGCACGGTCTTTTGCAGGTCAATAATATAAATGCCGTTTCTAGTGCCAAAAATGTAAGGTTTCATCTTGGGATTCCACCGCCTGGTCTGGTGACCAAAGTGGACCCCGGCTTCTAATAATTGTTTCATGGTAACATAAGACATAATATTCCTCCTGTTCCTTGGTTAGTTCCACCACCCTCCGCATCTCACCGTTAACCCCGCCCGAGGCGGACACCAAGGCTAATCAGAGGGTGTGTGTATTTAAAACGTTGCTTTTTAACACAAAAATAGCGCCTTTGCAATTAAAATCAAATAGTTCTCAAAAAGGGGTCAACTGCGATATGAGGCATTTATACGCACATAATCCGCTGACAGGTCGCATGTCCAGACGTTAAAATCGGAAGGGCCTCTGTCCAGGTCTATGTGCAGGATAAATTCCTCCTGACGCATAGCCCCGGTAGCCGCCCTTTCTGCATCCGGCCCGCAACCTAGGCCGTTTTTGACCAGGGGGAACCTATTTATGGCAATGCTCACCCTCCCCGGATCCATGGGGACACCGGACCTTCCCAGAGCGGCCATAATTCGCCCCCAGTTGGCGTCTTCCCCAAACAGTGCCGTCTTTACCAGGCTGGAATTAGCCACGGCGTAAGCGGCCTTACGGGCCTCGCCGACAGTGCCGGCGCCGGTGACACGAACCTCCACCAGCTTTGTGGCTCCCTCGCCATCCCGTACGATCATCCTGGCCAGATCTATAAGAAGCTCGCCCAGCAGCTTTTCAAAAACGCTTCTGCCCGCAGAATCGTCAATATCTATGCGCTTATTATTGGCTTCGCCACTGGCCAGGATTATCACCGAATCGTTAGTGCTCATATCTCCATCTACCGTGATCCGGTTAAAAGACAGCGAAACCGCGCGATGCAAAGATGCCCTCAGGGCATCGGCCCTTATGGCGGCGTCGGTCATGACAAAACAGAGCATGGTCGCCATTTGCGGCATAATCATCCCTGCCCCCTTGGCTATAGCCGCCATACGGATGGGAACGCCGTCGATATTACCTTCGCGAAAGGCTGTCTTAGGCATCTTATCTGTAGTCAGGATAGCCCGGCTGACCTCAGCCAGGCGGTTCGGCGCAAGGGACTGCGCCAGGCGGGGAATGGCCCCTTTAATCCTCTCCATAGGCAGGAACTGACCAATAACGCCGGTCGAGGCCACCAGCGCCAGTTTTTCTTTTATCTCCAAATGGTTTGCCAGAACACGCGCCGACTCCCGGGCATCCTCCAGCCCCTGCTCTCCGGTACAGGCATTAGCGTTCCCGCTGTTTACAAGGATGGCCTGAGCCGCTCCCCTACGCAGGCGCTCCCGACTTATGATGACCGGCGCAGCCTTGACGCGATTTCTGGTAAATACGCCCGCCGCCACGGCCGGCTTCTCGGCATAAATCAGCCCTACGTCCAAACGCCCCGGCTTTTTGATGGAGGCCCCGGTAGCCGAAAATAAAAAGCCTTTTATCTGCTGGTTATTTTTTTCCACAGCACTTTTTATATTTTTTGCCGCTGCCGCACGGGCAGAGTTGATTGCGCCCGATTTTTTCGGCCTGCCGCCGCACAGGTTCTTTCTCTTCTTCACCTTCGTCGCCACGGGTTAAAGAGAATTCCTGCCTTTTGGGACGCTGATAAGTCTCTAAATCCGCCTCCCTGGCCAACTGAACGCGGAAGAGGGTAGAGACCGCTTCTTCTTTGATGCGTTCCACCATGGCCATAAACATCTCGTACCCTTCCTTCTTATATTCCTGTAACGGGTCTTTCTGTCCGTAACCACGGAGTCCTATCCCCTCTTTCAGGTGATCCATATTGAGCAGGTGATCTTTCCAGAGACTATCTACGGTCTGTAAGGTAATAAAACGCTCCAGGGATCGAAACGTTTCCGTACCGAACTCTCTTTCCCTGGCTGCATACGCCTCTTTTACTCTGGCCAACACCATATCTTCCAGGCTGCCCCGGTTAAAATTACGGACTTCTTCAGGGGCAAAGGATAGGTGAATAGAAAACTGGCTGTAACACCGGTCGGCCAATCCCTTTAAATCCCACTCTTCCGGCAGGCTCTTTTCGTCCGCCACGGCATCCACCATAACCGAAACAATATCTTCGATCATTTCTCCGATATATTCCTGCAGGTTATCGCTGCCCAAAATTTCGCGCCTCTGTCTGTATATAACCTCTCTTTGCTGGTTCATGACGTCGTCATATTCCAGGAGACGTTTTCTGATCTCGAAATTCTGCGCCTCTACCCTCTTTTGCGCATTTTCGATGGCCTTGGAAACCAGGGTGTGTTCAATGGGTTGGTCTTCTTCCATACCCAGTTTGTCCATGATAGAGGAGATACGTTCCGAACCGAATATGCGCAAAAGGTCATCTTCTAAAGAAAGATAAAACCGCGAAGAACCCTGGTCGCCCTGACGTCCGGCCCGGCCGCGAAGCTGATTGTCAATACGCCTGGCCTCGTGTCTCTCGGTGCCCACAATATGCAACCCGCCCAGATCAGGCACACCCTCGCCGAGGACAATATCCGTACCCCGGCCAGCCATATTCGTGGAGAGGGTTACGGCCCCTTGCTGCCCGGCCCGGGACACAATCTCCGCCTCCTTTTCATGGTGTTTAGCGTTGAGCACGGAATGCCTGATGCCTTCCTTGCGTAAGAGGCTGCTCAAGCGTTCTGATTTCTCAATCGATATAGTTCCCACCAGCACCGGCTGCCCTTTGGCATGGAGTTCTTTTATTTCCCGTGCGACAGCCTTGAATTTTTCATTTTCTGTCTTATAGATAGCATCCGGATAATCGGCGCGAATCATGGGCATATTGCTGGGGATAATGACTACCTCAAGATTGTAGATCTTCTGAAACTCCACCGCTTCAGTATCTGCCGTACCGGTCATGCCGGCCAGTTTCTCATACATGCGGAAATAATTCTGGAAGGTAACGGAGGCCAGGGTCTGGTTCTCACTCTCAATTTTAACTTCTTCCTTGGCTTCCAGGGCCTGGTGCAGCCCTTCACTGTAGCGGCGACCGGGCATGAGTCGGCCCGTAAACTCATCCACAATAACAACTTCGCCATCTTTGACTATATAATCAACGTCTTTCTTGAAAAGGGTATGGGCCCGCAGGGCTTGGTTCACATGGTGCAATATCTCAATATTTTTAGGATCATAGAGATTGTCTATCTTGAGCAATTTTT
>Ga0068714_10004826_pt1 | contig 14766 bp, 11 predicted proteins | sample MTBNYHSulfiMetaG_FD_62988 | JGI IMG/M metagenome (GOLD analysis project Ga0068714, IMG submission 62988) | Enrichment culture microbial communities from rom New York Harbor, USA that are MTBE-degrading - MTBE-NYH (New York Harbor Sulfidogenic)... | ecosystem: Environmental > Aquatic > Marine >... | reverse complement strand
TTCCCCAAAGGTATAAAAAAGCAGCGCCTCGCGGTAGATTACTCCAGCCGCGAGGCGCTGCCCTGCTAGTTCGCCCAATGATATCATCTTGGTATGCGTCGTTGACCTTATGATAGAGCAAGCCGCATGCCACGACGGATCGTCGGAATGACACAAACAGATTCCTTAACCGCCGCACCATCATCACCAAGATATAACGATCTGAAATATTTGAATAAAAAAGATCGGGGCGTCGCTGGATCCTTCGCGAAAAATCACGATGGCCCTGCAAGGATCTGCGGATGGCTGGCCATCCGCCGGCGGAACACCCTCCAAATCAGGTACCTATTCCCGATGAAGTCGGGAATGGGTTCCCGAACTCGAAACCAGGAACCTTGCTGTTTTTCGATCCGTCTATGCATCAATGCATTTCGTAACGGAGGAGCCGACATTCCAGGGGGCCGTTGTACAGAATGATCCTTCGCGACGTGCGAAGTTCGATCTGTTTGGCAAGATTCGGGTCGCCGGTGAATATTTCAGCCGTCCAGCCTTTACATTTGTGTTTCAACAGATCGCCGAGCCGTTTGTAGAACGGCTGTGGATCTTCGGACAGCTCGAGCCTGTGCCCATAGGGAGGGTTGGTCAAGATGAGCCCACGGTCGGCTTCAGGTTCGAAATCCAGCACATCCCGCCGAACGAAACGCACAAAGTCCTGCACTCCGGCCTTTTTGGCGTTCCGGCGGGCCGATTGGACGGCGGACCAGTCCTTGTCCATTCCGATGATGGGACACGAAACCGTATCCGAATCGCTCTGGCGCGCTTCTTTGACGAGCTGCTTCCAAACGCTCGGCTGAAAATTCCCCCACTTCTCGAATCCGAATCCTTCCCTCAAAAGGCCGGGCGCACATTGTGCGGCGATCAGGGCCGCTTCGATCACGATGGTTCCGGAACCGCACATGGGATCGACCAGAGGAGTTTGGCGGTCCCATCCCGAGAGGAGCACCAGCCCGGCCGCTAGAGTTTCCTTCAATGGAGCCGTCTTTCGGGATTTTCCATAGCCTCGGCGATGAAGGCGGTCTCCCGTCGTATCCAGGCTAAGGGTCGCCTCGCCCCCCACCGCGTGCAGGCTGACGCCTACATCCGGCTCATGGCGATCCACATCGGGCCTGTGACCCCATTTGGACCGCAAAGCATCCACCACAGCGTCTTTCACCTTGAGGGCCGCGTATTGAGCATTTTTCAGAAGGGGCGTATCCCTGGTGAACGCATCCACGGCGAAGGTCTGTTTTCTGAGTATATACCGGTCCCATGGTATGGAACGGCACGCCTTGTATAAGGAATCCGGATTCGCGCATTTAAATTCCTTCAGAACCAGCAGCACCCGGTTTCCCGTGCGCAGCCACAGGTTCGCCCTGTACGCATCAGAAAGCGTTCCCAGGAAGGAAACACCCCCTACACCGGGGCGAATCGATTGCAGATTCAAGTCGACTAGCTCCGTCTCCAGAACCGGTTCCAATCCCCGGGCCGTTGAAACAAAAAAAGTATACGATTGATCCATTGGATCCATTTTCTCTCTTCTAAATGATTTATTTTCTGCAAGACGGATCGGACGCTGCTTCGGTCAGGACTGTTTATGAACGATTTCATGACAGGCATCAAGGTGTCAAGAAGAGTTAGTTCGAAGGAACGCGGCAATACCCCTTCAGGATCCTCCCAAAAAGAAAGGCAGCGCCGCGTATGGGCTGCCTTTTCGTGTTGAAAGAGATGCCGGATTTACTTTTGGGATTTCCTTCTGAACCCCAGAAGAGCCAAAAGGCCGGTCCCCAAGAGCCAAACGGCGCCGGGAATAGGAACGGCGTTCGCATAGATCAGGGGCTCGTTGTAATCCTGGTCCCCGCCCCCGAAGGGGTCGTTATAGGCGATAAAGAAATCGTTCGTTCCCCCCAATCCATTGATACCGTATGCATTGGCGCTGGAGAATTTAGTGTTGCTGAGTCCGAACATGAAATCCGTTCCCGAACCGAGAAGGACCGTGAGGTCAATGGGGCTCCAGGAAGCGGGACTATTCGGATCGTTAATCCAGCCTCGGGTATCCGGAGTCCAGGCGCCCGGATCGTAAAGCGACGTAAATGTATTGAAACCGTCTCCGTGCCAAACGCCAAAAGGCGCGGTGGCTGAAGAGTCGTAGGCCATCACGAGAATAGACCCCACGTCATTCGTGTTGAAAACGCTGAAAGCGCCCATGTTGTGGTCGCCTATGAGGCCCCCGGTTCCATCCAGGCCGACGCCTAAGAGACCTTCCATGGTGGTTTCTGAATACGAGGTGCCGTAGATGGCGTTGTACGCGGTGGCGACCTCCTGCTCGTTCGGATAGGTCCAAGACGTATCCGCCTGAACAATAGGCGCGCCCGCCAGACATACCGCCAAGAAAAGAAGAACTCCCAATGATCTCATAATCCATTTCCTCCGCCCTGTAATGAACATTTTGGTTACGCCCAAAAAAAAGCCGGGCCCCCTGTTTCCAGGCGACCCGGCTGTCTTTCCCAAGACCCGTGGCTTTCCGTCCCCACCTCACGATGGGTTTGGCTTTTGCTGGTGTCATCTTTTAATCACATCGTCATGTACGTAAAGTAGCAACATCCCACCTGGAAGTCAATAAAAAAACATCCGTTCACAAAGAAACCCAAGTAGCGCATAACATCTCACTTCGTTTCGTTCATCAGCGGTCCCCAATTCCACCTGCTATGAGAACCCCGCCCATTTCTATATACCGCCTGCGTCGCTGTCTTGGGACGCTTCCAAATGCATGTTTGAACAAAATGGAATTTTACGCTATAGATTTATGTTTGGGATACGAATCAGGAGGACCTCAGAAAAAGGCGAAACGCTCGCGCAGAGTATTTGTTCGCCGATCCAACCTGCATGCCGAGCAGGCGCCCGTCTTCGTCTCCCGGGTATCGTCCGCGCATTCGTTTATCAGAAAACCGTGACTCTCGAGAATCGTGACAAGTGAGGTGACCGTTATGGAAGAAACCGCAAAACTGACTTTAGATGGAAAAGCATACGAATTGCCCGTCATCATAGATTCTGTCGGTGCTAAGGCCATTGATATCTCGAAGTTAAGACAACAAACAGGATACATCACCATTGATCCCGGTTTTGCCAACACCGCGAGCTGCATAAGCGCCATATCCCATGTGGACGGTGAAAAAGGCGTTCTCCAGTACAGGGGGATTCCGGTCGAGGAATTGGCCGAACACTCCACCTTTGTGGAAACAGCCTACCTGCTCATCAACGGGAGATTGCCCACCCTGACCGAGCTAAACGGTTTTCGTGTGCTGCTCAACGATCATTCTCTGGTGCATGAGGACATGCGGACCTTCTTTCAGAACTACCCGCGCAGGGCGCACCCCATGGGAATATTGTCCTCCATGGTCAATGCGCTTCGAAGCTTTTATCCGGAATTGGAGGGCATTACCGAGGAAGAACAGATCGGTATCACATTAACGCGCCTTATTTCAAAGGTCCGGACCATGGCGGCCATGTCGTACAAGATCTCCCGAGGCCATAAAGTGATCTATCCGAGACCGGACCTGACGTATTGCGCCAACTTCCTGAACATGATGTTCGATTCTCCGGCCAGACCCTACAAGGTCGACCCCGATATCGAACGCGCCCTGAACGTGTTCTGGATTCTTCATGCAGACCATGGCCAGAACTGTTCCACCTCCGCCGTGAGGCTGGTGGGAAGCGCCCGTGTAAACCTTTTTGCGGCCATATCCGCCGGCATGAGCGCGCTCTGGGGACCGCTGCACGGAGGCGCTAATCAGGCGGTCATAGAAATGCTCACCGAAATTCAGCAAAGCGGCGGAGACGTGAAGCCGTTCATCAAGCGCGCCAAAGACCGGAACGACCCCTTCCGATTGATGGGATTCGGACACAGAATCTACAAGTCATACGATCCCCGCGCCCGCATCATGAAGCAGATGTGTGACAAGATCCTGCCTAAAATGAACATATCGGATCCTCTACTGGATATTGCCTTGGAACTGGAAGAAACGGCGCTTAGAGACGACTACTTTGTGGATCACAAGTTATACCCGAACGTGGATTTCTACAGCGGCATTGTGCTCCGAGCCATAGGCATACCCACGAATATGTTTACCGTGATGTTCGCCATCGGACGTCTACCGGGCTGGATCGCCCAGTGGAAAGAAGGCGCGGACGATCCCAACTGGAAAATTTACCGTCCAAGAGGGGTATATGACGGCAGGACGACGACGGCGTACGTGCCTATAGACCAGAGAAAATCGGACGCCGAAGGCCGAGAAGCCACCGCAAGGCTGCATAAACTTTCAGAACTGGTTCGTCGGTAATGAAAGGCGTTTGCGAATTCGGGCGACACCCTGGCGAGGTTCGGTGCTCCTAAGAAGGATGGTGGCCGCTGGAGGCGCAAACCGGCTCTGGATAGAAAAGAACAACGGACCAAGGCCGGCGTTGCCGTTCCTGTATGCCGATTTTGAACACACGAAGGAGATATCATGTTCTCAATTGCCGAAATCCTCGATCTCGCCGTTCAGATGGAGAACAACGGCGAAATGGTCTACAGGGATGGTTTGAGCCACATATCCAACCCTTTACTGGCGTGGCTTCTTCAATGGCTTGCGGACGAAGAAAAAGCACACGCGGAGTGGTTCCTGGAATTGAAAGAAACGATCGGGCCCGTTCCCGTGGATCCCGAATTGGAGGAGATGGGCCGGAAACTTCTGATGGATGTCCTTGGGGATCAGAGCTTTACTCTTGGGGAGACCGATTTCAGTAAATTGTATCAGATCCGTGACGTGATCGAGGTGGCCGTGGAATTCGAACGGGATACCATTCTCTTTTATGAAATGCTCGGGCAGGTGATCGAGGACGAAGAGACCAAGTCCCACTTGGATGCCGTCATTTCCGAGGAAAAACGACACGTGGAGCTTCTGAGCGAGTTTCTGGATACCGGGGACATACGATCGGTCCGGAAAGAACCATCCTGAAGCGTGTTACGCAGTTTACATGTCGGGATAGGGTCGCTGCGATCCCAACGCAACCATGTATATTGCGACTATTGGTCTTTGGCTTTGGTCTTGTTTAATGGCTGAAAAACCGAGTGATGCTTTCGATTCGCAAGATAGTAGCCTACTCCGGCCGGCCCGGACAACTCGTAGTCCGCGTTGCGAACAACGAGAGGCTCCACCGATATCGTGGAAGCATGCACCCTGACGATTCAAGACGACGGCGGCCTCCTCTCCTTCGGACCCAGACAACAAGCTGTCTTGGCCACGGGGGAGTTTCAAACCCGCCCCTTGCGGAGCTTGCGGTTCCCCTGGGTTCTGGTGGAGAAAAGGTCGGGGTGGGAGTGAGTTATACCTCAATATCTTCCTCAACTATAAAATTTCCACGGCTTCCACCGTTCCATCCCCAAAATCCGCCACTGTGTCGGCCGCAATGTCCAGGCCCTCTTTCAGATATTTCCCATCAATACCGGGTACCGCATACGCGTAAAAAAGCACGTTGCGCGTGTCCGGACCTACCCTCGTTTTTTCGTCCGCCCCCTGGCAGAGAACACACACGATGTCCCGTTCGTCCCTCAATACGATTTCCCCGGCAACCGTTTCCATATTCCGATTTCCCATACCTTGAAACAGTTCCCCTGCGGTCGCCGTATCCAGCATCAGCGCACCGTCGAAACGATCGTAATCCGCTACGGCCACCAGAATGCCCGCGCACATCTCGGCCATGAAGTGCGCGTCCACCAGGAGGTTGTAGCTCGGGAACCCACTGTCCACCGTCCGTTTCAAATGCTTGGGTAACGGACACTCGAAACCGAAGCTCTCGAAAAAGGCTTCGTACGTACGGATACGGTCCGTAATCTCGGCCAAGGTTTCCCTCTTTCTCATCTTTCGAAGCCGCTTTTTCTTATAGGCTTTGAAACCCGGAGGATGCTCCAAGTTCCTGCAACCGGAAATCAGTGCCAGCCCGAACGAGACCTCCGGATATCTTTCCAGGTATCTCGAAGATTTGGAAAACGCGACTTTGGCGATCATGTTTCAGATTTCCTTTCCAATGGTTTCCACGCTGGAAAAATCAGAATGTGGTACGATCCTTTAACAAAATAGGCCTGCACTTTCTGTTTCCGTATCTTTTCTACCATTGAAGCCTTTGTTAATGGTATAGAAATGTTCGTAAGGCTTGGTTTTCCCGACGGCTTACCTTTAATGCGTTTTGAATCAACCGATAGGGGGGAATCCGATGACAACCAAACCTTGGCACGGATCGCACTGGCCCGAAAGTGTGCCTCACGAAATCAGAGGCTACGAGAAACCGTTGTTTACCGTTCTCGACGACGCCGCGCGCGACTATCCGAACGCGGTCTATACCCTGTTCAACGACGCCGGCCGCACCTATGCAGAGGTAAAGGATTCCGCCGATCGCCTGGCCGACTTCCTGGCCTCACGAGACATCCGACAGGGAGATCGTGTGGCCGTTTTTCTGCCGAACCTGCCCCACTATCCTGAAATTATCTTCGGCATACTCAAGGCCGGGGCAATAGCCGTGACCTGCAATCCGCTTTATAAGGTAGAAGAACTCCACTACCAGCTCGATGATTCCGGCGCCCGAGCCATCTTCCTTATGGATCATCCCGGATTCTATCCTATTGCTCTGGAAGCCGTGCAGCAAACGGACATGGAGACCGTGATCATCTGTAGTGTGAAGTCCCACCTGCCGAAGATCAAAGGATTTATGGGATCGCTTTTGGGCAAGATCCCCAAGGCGAAGCGTCATGAGCCAGGTCATCTGCTCTACGACCAAGTCATCCGAAACGCCCGGCCCCAACCGCCGCAAGTCCGGATCGATCCCGTCCGGGACCCGGCTCTTCTTATTTATACCGGCGGCACAACAGGGACGCCGAAAGGAGCCATGCAGACCCACGCCAATCTTGTCTGCGATCTGATGTGTCTCGAGGAGTGGACGCGATTTTCTTCCGAACCCGGCGCGCCCTTTACCAAAGCTCAAAAAGGAGGCGCCCATACGTTTCTGGGTGTGCTGCCCTGGTATCACAGTTTCGGCATGACCGTTTGCCTGCTGATGAGCGCCTTCACCGCTTCGCGCATGGTTTGTGTTCCGGATCCTAAGGCGGGAAAGCCGCCGTTCACCGAACTGCTCAAAACCATTGAAAAACAAAAAGTCACGATCGTCGTCGGCGTACCCACGCTTTTTTCAGCGCTTCTCAACCATCCCCACATCGATGCGTACGACCTTTCCTCCATAGCCTGCTGCGCCAGCGCGGCTGCGCCACTGCCAGTGGAAGTGCTCAGGCAGTTTGAAAAAAAGACCGGAGCCGTCATCTTCGAGGGATACGGACTGACGGAAACCGCGCCGGCCATCGCGGCCAATCCTACCAACATCGAACACCGCAAAATCGGTACGGTGGGTATGATGCTGCCCAATGCGGACGTTAAGATACTGGACATCGAGGAAGGCATCCGCGAACTCCCCCGGGGAGAAGACGGGGAAATCGCTCTTGCCGGCCCTCAGGTCATGCCGGGCTATTGGAACAAGCCGGAAGCCAACGCTGAAGTATTCCGTGAGATCGACGGCAAGCGCTACTTCCTGACCGGGGACATCGGCCACTTGGACGAAGACGGATTCCTCGTCATCACCGACCGCAAGAAGGACATGATTATCGTGGGCGGATTCAATGTGTTTCCAAGAGATGTCGAGGAAGTGCTCTTCTCCCATCCGAAAGTGGCTCAGGCCGCTGTGATCGGCGTTCCGGACCCGCATTCCGGAGAAGCCGTCAAAGCCTTTATCCAGCTCAAACCGGACACCCGGGCGACGGAACAGGAAATCCTCGATTACTGCAAATCCCGTATGACCGGGTACAAACGCCCCCGCCAGATCGAATTCAGGGACAGCCTGCCCACCTCCCTCGTCGGTAAGGTGCTGAGAAGAAGGCTGCGGGAGGAAGAATTGAAGAAATAGGCGTCACCGTCGGCGATTGCCCTGTGGGCGCCTCCCGCAGGGTGGCGCCGGTATAAAAAGTTTCGAAGGGGGGGTTGCGGGGGGAAAACTTTTTCAAAAGTTTTCCCCCCGTGAATAGTTATTGCGATTCTTCTTTTTCTTTAATGGCCATCAACACGCGTTCGGGAGTGAGAGGCAATTCGTGTATGGCCACTCCTACGGCGTCCCGCACGGCGTTCAGTATGGCGGGTATGGTGGGCATGATAGCGCCCTCACCCACTTCCTTGGCGCCGAAGGGCCCATTGGGTTCGTTGCTCTCAACGACAATGCATTTCATATCCGGCACATCCAGGATGGTCGGAATATGGTATTCCCCCAACGATGCGTTGAGGATCCTTCCCTGATCGTCGAACTTCACCTCTTCGAAAAGCGCCTCCCCCAGGCCCATGGAAATCGAGCCCTCCATCTGGCCTTCCACGGAGGTGAGATTGATGGCTTTTCCGCAGTCGTGCGCATCGGTAATGGACTCGATGAAGACCTGTCCGGTTTCCGTATCTACAGAGACCTCGACCACTTGAGCCGAGCAGCCATAGGCCGGTGAAGTACCCACCGTGGCGCCTTTGAATTTCCCGCCCAGTGTCGGCGGCTTGTACTTCCCAGTGCCCACTATGGTGCCTTTTTTCAGGTACGCCATCCGGGCCGCCTCGAGAAAGGTCAGTTCGTCCCCTTCGGGCTGTTGGCTCCACCCGCGATGCTCTTTTATGTAACGGATTCTCAAAGGAGCGATGTCCACGTCCGTTCCCTGGAACTTCACCTTCCCACGACGGAACCTCACGGCTTCCACGTCCAATCCGAGTTCTTCAGCCAGGACCTCCACAATCTGCCGTTTTACGTCCTCGGCCGCCTCCCGGGTCGCATGGCCCGTCATCAGCGTCTGCCTGGACGAGTAGGCCCCGAGGTCCACGGAATAGTCGGTGTCGCCGGACTCGACGCGCACGTCGGCAAGGGGAATACCCAACACCTCCGCCGCGATCATAGCCATGGTCGTGTCCGAACCCTGTCCGATTTCAGCCGATCCGGTGTACACCGTGACCCCTCCACCGTCTTCCTGCAATTTGATTCTAACGGTGGAGTGGTACGTGTCCGAACGATAGATGGGATAGCCGGCTCCGGAAACGTAAAAACCGGAGGCAATTCCTATGCCCCGTCCCCGGGGCAGACGGCCTTTCTTGTTCCGCCAGTCGGAACCGTCACGGACCGCTTCGATACATTCCCGCATCCCAAGGGAGGACATGGAGAGTTCGTTGCAGGTCACGTCTCCCACTTCCATGATATTCTGGAGACGAAGATCCACCGGATCCCGTCCCAACTCTTCCGCGATAAAGTCCAACTGCTGTTCGAAGGCCGCCCGGGCCGCCACTCCCCCGTGACCTCGCTGAGCGCCGCAGGCCGGACGGTTCGTGTACGTCCGGTACCCGTCGTATTTCATATTGGGAAGTCGGTACGGAGCGCCCAGAAGCGACCCGGCATAGTAGACCGTGGCAATGCCGAAGGAGCTGTAAGCGCCCCCTTCCATGAAGCAGCGGTGCTCCAGCGCCATCAACGAGCCATCCTTTTTGACGCCGGTTTTCATTTCGTGAATGAACTGGTGTCGGGCCCTGCTGTGCAGAAACACCTGTTGCCGTGTATAGCTCATTCTCACGGGCCTACCCGTCCTTATGGCAAGGCAGGAAGCGCTGAGATCCAAGGGAGTCGCCTCGCACTTGGGGCCGAACCCTCCGCCAACGTAGGGCTTGACGACTCGAACCCTGCTGATAGGCAATCCCGTTACCATGGCCACGGTACGCTGGACGTAATGCGGCATCTGGGTGGCGCTGTGAAGCGTCAGACGTCCACTTAAGTCATAATCCGCCACGCTGGCATGGGGTTCGATGAAAGCTCCGTCCTGCCGTTTGTTCCTGAACGTGTCCGCGCGAATGTAGTCGCACTCTTTGAACGCCGCCTCCACATCACCGAATTCCTGATGCACCTCTGCGCAGATGTTATTGGGATAATCTTCGTGCAACTGCGGAGCACCCTCGGCCATCGCTTCCAGTGCGTCGAAGACCGCCGGCAGAGGCTCGTATTCCACCCGAATCAGCTCGATGGCTTCCAGGGCCGTCTCGAGGCTCGTTGCGGCTACGGCTGCAACCTCATCTCCCACGTAACGAACTTTGTCGGAGGCGAACAGGGTTTCGTCGTATCGGGCCGGAGAGACACCATATTTCACCAAACCCACGTCTTCCGCCGTAATGACCGCTTTCACCCCGGGAAGGCGTTTCGCTCTCGATGTGTCGATATTAAGGATTCTGGCGTGAGCATGCGGACTCTGTAGAAGAGCGCCATATAACCGGCCGGGGAAGCTCAAGTCCTCCAGGAACTTCGCCCTCCCTGTGGCCTTGTCCGGGGCGTCCACTCGCGCCGCTCGTGACCCGACAACATCAAAATCACGTTTCATGATTCCTTCCTCCCGCCCCTGCTGATGTTTTCCGCCGCATCCGAAACGGCTTCCACGATTTTCTGGTAGCCCGTGCATCGGCACAGATTCCCGCTCAACGCTTCCCGGATCTCTTGAGAAGTGGGACAATCGTTGTGATCCAATAGCGCCTTGGAGGACATAATCATACCGGGCGTGCAGAAACCGCACTGGATGGCCCCTTTTTCGATAAAAGACGTTTGAAGGGGGTGCAGCAAATTTCCCTCGGCAAGACCCTCGATGGTGGTGATCTTGCTTCCGTCGGCTTGTATGGCGAGCACCAGGCAGGAGTTTACCGGCGCACCGTTGATAAGCACCGTGCAGGACCCGCAATCTCCCACACCGCATCCGTGTTTGGTGCCTGTGAGACCCAGATCTTCGCGCAAGGTCTGGGTTAGGGTGCGGTTGGGCGCCACCAGGAGGTCATAGTCCGTTCCATTGACGTTGAGTTGAATAGCATGCTTCTTCATGAAAACCTCCGTTATTGCTTGCGAGCGTTTTCCCAGGCTTGATGTAACGCCCTCCGGGTCAGCACGGATACTATATCGAGCCGGAATGTCGCCGAGCCCCTATGATCCGTAATAGGCCGGGCATCTTGTTTTGCCGCCTTACCCGCGTGTGCGAACAGTTCATCCGAGGCCACCTTACCCAGCAACACGTTTTCAGCCTCGGGGGCCCGGATCGGAGTCGGCGCTACGGCTCCCAAGGCCACCCGGGCCTTCTTTATCGTCTTTCCATCAACGTCCAAAGTGAGGAGCGCCGCCGCGTTGACCAGAGCGATTTCCATCGTCCTGCGGAGACCCAGTTTGACAAAGCCGCCTCCGGTCCCCGGTTCGACCCTGTCGATGACAACTTTGGTCAGGATCTCTTTGGGTTGCACCACGGTCTGGCCGGGCCCAAGAAAAAAAGAGTCCAGTGCGACCTCACGCTCGCCCGCGCTGCCGGCCAGCACGACCCGCGCATCCAGCACCAGGAGAGGCAGAGGCAGGTCCCCGGCCGGTCTCGCCGTGCACAGGTTGCCTCCAACGGTCGCCAGGTTGCGCACCTGAGGTGATCCCAGCTTTGCCGAGGCCATGGCCAGAACACCCAGGTCTCGGACGATGTCGGCCGCCCCGGCCAGCCTTGCAGCGGTTTCCCTGGCTCCCATTTCAATTCGGCCGTTCTCGGTTCGGACGCCGAGGAGTTCAGCCACTCGTTCCAACCCTACGAGTTGCTGAGGGACCACCGTCTTTCTTTTCATGTTCACCAACAGATCCGTGCCGCCGGCCAGCACTCGCGCCTTCTCGGCATAATGGTCCAAAACCTCGAACGCCTCGGCCAGGCCGGTGGGTCTGTTATACTCGAACGCTGGTAATAACATCTCGTTTCTCCAGAATAACGTTTAGACTATCGTCCATCCGCGGCGCTGCCCCACCACGGGTTTCGAAGCGGGAAGCCTTGCCGGACGGCTCTCGTGTGGAACGGATGATGCTTGCGACACAGCAGCAGGAAACGGATTCATGCCGTCCACCGTCCATCAGACATCCGCGGCCGGAAAAAAAGAGACAAATGCCCGGTATAAAGCCTCGACAAAAGCATCATCTTCGATATTGGCATCCACCTCGATAACCTCGACCTCGGGCTTGAGACGTCTTTTCAGTTCCGTGCAAAAGAAACCGTCCTCCTTTGGGTCATAAACAGCGCCGCCGCCCCTGTCAAATGAAGCCCATCCCTTGGTGGGGATAAGGAACTTGATCGGTCCTCGAGATCGGTTGAGCTTGTCCGCAAAGGCTCGAGCGACCTGAATCAGTTCCTCGGGCGAAAGCCGTAAGAAGGTCCTCAATTTGTCCAGGTCGTATTTGCGCCGTTCGTGATAGTCGGGCTTGTAGCGCGACTTCAGAGGGCTCATCAGGTTGACGCCGCCTGGCGCGATCACCTGGGGAAGTCCCATGCGTCCAGCGGCTTCCAGACGATGAGGACCCGCCGCCCGCATGCCGCCCAGCAATTCTTCCCCTACCCCGCCCGGAGCCAGGTCCACGACTCCAATGAAGTATCCCTGACCGATCATGTCCTCCATAGCGCGATCGCATACGCCGGCCGCTGAAAATCCAATGACCGAATAACCCGCCTTTTCAAGACGCACACGCAACTCGTATGCGCACCGCTCACAGGGACCGAACATGCTCATGGCAACGAGGCGCTGCTTCTGATCCCGCATCTGCTCGGGAGTCACCGGCGGAATACGGGACATACCACAAATCGCCGCAGCGGCCCGGTCCAGCACATTCTTCAGTAGTGGAGACAATCCGGCGATTTCAACCACACTGTGAAACAACATCAAATCACCAGTGTCGATATATCGGCTGGCCAGGCCGGGAAGGGCCGCCGTACTGGAAATCACCACCTTGGGTAAGCCGAACGGCAGCGCCCGCATCACATCACCGGCCATGAGAGATCCGGTGGAGCCGCCGAGTCCCGCCACGCCGCCCAGTTCCCCCTTCTGAAACAATTCCACGGCGATCCGGATCGCCCCCTGAATCATCGCCGCCGTGATGACCGAGCGCTCATTGGAGCGCCGGATTTCCCGGATACTCCATCCCGCGGATTGGGCCACTTTTTCAGGAGGGATTTCACACGGTGTCGTAGAAGAGGCCCCCATGGACAGGTCCATGAGCAACACCTTCACTCCCGCGTCCTCGATTCGTCGGCGCAAGTACATGGTTTCGCGGGCTTTGGTGTCCAGAGTGGAAATCAGAAGCACGGCCGGGCTCATAATCGGCCCATTATAGCTGATGTTTCTGTTTCATGTAACACGGATTTCGGCGCGCCTACCCCATGGAAACACATGCGTTGCGAACGGCTGTGATGGACCTGTCCTACTATGTCATGGCAATGTCCCGAGGTTTTTGATAGAACAAGAGGGCGCATGAGTGCAAGGCAAAAAATCTTATCCTCCTTATAAAAAAAACTTATACTAATTGGAAAAACCGTTTGTCGTTTTGAAATGTTATACCTGATAAAACGCTTTGGCTAAACCGTATCGAAACAAACTTCAATTAATATGAACCTCAATCAACTCCTCACATTCTATCACGCAGCGGACTCCATGAACTTCTCCCGGGCTGCGTCGCGGCTGAACGTCACCCAGCCGGCCGTGAGCGCACAGATCCGCCAGCTCGAGAGCGATCTGGGCGTAAAACTCTTTGTCCGCCTCGGGAAGAAGCTGATGCTCAGCGAGCCCGGCGAGGTGTTGTTGCAATACGCGCGCAAGATATTCAGCCTGCGGGACGAAGCAGAAGAAGTACTCGAGAACCTGCGTTCCGTCCGGAAAGGGACCTTGAAGCTCGGTACGGCCCGCACCTATGCACGAAACGTCATGCCGGTATTGTTGGCCCGGTTCCAGAAACACTTTCCCAAGGTCAACATTGTCCTGATGGAAGGAAGTTCCCTCGAAATGGCGCGGAGTCTCTGGTCCCTCGATGTCGAGGTGGCCGTTGTGGCCTATCCGGGCCCTGTAAAACGAGTGAAGTTCAACTTCCTCAATCAGGAAGATCTTGTGGTCATCGCATCCCCTCAACACCGGTTGGCCGGTGTGGAAGGCATTTCCGTCAAACGACTGGCAAAGGAGCCGGTGATCATGCGGGAAAAAGGGTCCGGAACGCGGCGGGCCGCCGGTGACCTCTTTCGCCGCTACCGGGTGAAACCGGAAATCGTGCTCGAAACGAGCAACTCCGAGGTGATCCAGGAGCAGGTGGCACGTGGAATCGGTATTTCCGTGCTGACCCGATCCGCGGTTCACAGCGCCGTAACATCCCACCGTCTGGCTGTTTTGAATCTCGATATACCCACGCCCAAGTTGGACATCTGCACGGCCGTGCTCGAGGGACATGAGCTGTCCGGGCCGGCTCAGGCCTTTCTGGATCTGCTCTATTCGGGAACTACGAAAACGGATCGAAAGATCGCACAGGAGCCTAAATTGGGTTGAGGAACGAAATCCAACAAATACCGATGCATATGTTGAGTTACGTTCCCTCCGCTCACTATCCCAACCTCAAGACCCCCCATATGGCGTCTGTTTTGTGGACGCCCGCCTCCCGCAGGAGCCTGCCCTGAGCTTGCTGAAAGCCGTGAGCCTGTCGAACCGGTCGAGGGGTGGCGGCTGCCTGAAGGATTTTGAAAATGGGTTGGGAGGGAGAACTTTTTTAAAAGTTTTCCCCCCGTAAACAGTGGCAATTCACAGCCGCCGAAATACGGTGCAGCAATTCGTTCCACCAAAGCCGAAAGAGTTCTTC
>Ga0068714_10004823_pt1 | contig 14770 bp, 11 predicted proteins | sample MTBNYHSulfiMetaG_FD_62988 | JGI IMG/M metagenome (GOLD analysis project Ga0068714, IMG submission 62988) | Enrichment culture microbial communities from rom New York Harbor, USA that are MTBE-degrading - MTBE-NYH (New York Harbor Sulfidogenic)... | ecosystem: Environmental > Aquatic > Marine >... | reverse complement strand
GCGATTGCCTCCCAAGGACCGGACCACACAGTCATGCCTGTAGACTACGCCCCCAATCCTCACCCCCCATCCCACACCCAAAACCGCCCCTGGCCAGCCCGCCCCGGCCCCCGGTCCCGGCCCAATGCCCCCTCAAGCTCCGCCCTCCTTGCCGGCGCGGTGATCAAGACCGCCACATCCGCCACAGCCTGACAGTGCTGAAAACCTATCCCGCAGGCCGCCAGTCGTCCAGCGGCGCCCGCCGTGTCGATAACGACGCTTCTCAGGGGCTTTTCCTCCGCCTTTACCGCATCGCCCCTGCACCCGCACCCGCTTCGCCGCACGCCCAGGCGGAGGTTCCTCGCCGCCTCGATCAGGTCTGACACGATCGCTGCCGCCGCCGAGTTCCCTCCGGCGCCGGGACCGCTCAGCATCACCTTCCCGGCGGCGTTCGCGTCTATCAGGACGGCGTTGTCCTCTCCCTCGACCTGTGCAAGAGCGTGTTCCTTCTTGACAAACGCCGGCTCGACCCGGGCCTCGACTCCGCCGTCGCCGTCCGACCTTGCCGTTGCCAGCAGCTTCAGCCGCAGTCCCAGCGACCCGCCCACCTCCAGGTCCCGGCGCGTTACCCCGTCAAGGCCCGTGGTTTCAACCATATCCGGCCTGACCCGCACCCCGAAAGCCGTCGAGGCCAGGATCGCCAGCTTCCAGGCCGCGTCGCGCCCTTCGAGGTCCGCGGCCGGGTCTGCCTCGGCGATGCCCCGTGACTGGGCCTCGGCGATTGCCTCCGCGAAAGAGGCGCCGCGTTCCATCCGCGTTAGGATGTAGTTGGTCGTCCCGTTGAGCACCCCCGCAAGGGCCGTCACGCGGTCGCCGGCCAGCCCTTCGCGCAGTGCCCGCAGTACCGGCACGCCCGAGCACACGCTGGCTTCGAACAGGAGATCTACTCCGGCTGCGGCCGCCGCCCCGAAGAGCTCCTGCCCGCAGGTCGCGAGGAGCTGCTTGTTGGCCATCACGACGGGACGGCCGGACCCGAGCGCCCTGAGCACATGGCGGCGTGCCGGCTCTACGCCGCCCATCGCGTCAACGACCAGGTTGACTGAGGGGTCGTCCGCGAACCCACCGGGATCGGAGGTCACCCGGAGGCCGTCCGGCAGCCCGCTGCGCTGCCGCGCCCCGTCTCTAACCAGTGCTGAAACCGGGACCAGCCCGCAGCCGGCCTTGCGGGCGATCTCCTCGCGGTTGGCCGCCAACAGCCGCGCCACGCCCTGCCCGACCGTCCCCAGGCCGAGTAGGCCCACTCCCATGTTGCCCTTGTCAAGCTCCACGGCGTCCCCCAAAAGGTTATTTAGGAGGGATTATACCATGTCCGTGAAGGGCAGGGCAGCAGGACATGCAAGATAGCAGGGCAGGGCCTTGACACGCCCCCATCCTGCGTTAGAATGGGAACAACTCTACCTGCCCTGGTAGAGGCCGCAGAGCGATGACCGGGATGAGTAGGCCCGGAGGCCTCGCGCAGAGAACCCGGCCGGGCATGGCGCCCGGGTGCGAGCCGGGAGCGAGACTGGGGCCCAAAACCACCCGCGAGAGGCGGACCGAAAGGGCGTTGCCCGACTAGGCTCCGACGGAAGCCCACCGTTAGCGGGGAGGCGCCGTGACTGCGGCGCGCGAGCGGGCCTGTGGTTTGAGGTCAACCGGGGTGGAAAAGCGAGCATACCAGCCTCGCCCCGTCGAGGGGGCGGGGTTTTTGCTTAAGGGGGACAACACTATGAGCGTCCATACAGCGGCTCCCGCATCGGCCGGCCGGTGGCCCGGGGTCCTGTCCGCCTATGCCGGCCACCTGCCGCCCGCCGCGGTCTCCACCGGCCTGACCTTGTTCGAGGGCGGAACCCCCCTGCTCGCTGCCCCCCGCCTCGGTGCGAGGATCGGACTTGACCTCTACCTGAAGGTCGAGGGGCAGAACCCGACCGGGTCGTTCAAGGACCGGGGTATGGTCGTGGCCGTGGCGGCAGCCCTCGCGGCCGGATCCCGGGCGGTGGCCTGCGCCTCGACAGGCAACACGGCGGCCTCCGCCGCGGCCTACTCGGCCTGTGCGGGCCTGGATTGCCTGGTTGTTCTGCCCTCCGGCGCCGTCGCCGCCGGAAAGCTCGCTCAGGCCGCGGTTCACGGGGCCAGGATAATCCCCCTCAAAGGCAACTTCGATCAGGCTCTGAACCTCGTCCGCAGCCTCTCGCGGAGGTGCGGAGTGCCGGTCGTCAATTCCGTTAACCCGATGCGCATCGAAGGCCAGAAGACGGCCGCCTTCGAGGTTGCGGACGCCCTGGGGGACGCTCCCGACGTCATTGCCCTGCCTGTGGGCAACGCAGGTAACATCACGGCCTACTGGCGCGGTTTCCGCGAGTACAAGGCCTTGGGAAAGACGGCGCGCCTGCCAGCGATGATCGGGGTTCAGGCTTCGGGATCGGACCCCCTGGTCCAAGGGCGGCCGATCCCCCATCCCCGGACCCGCGCGTCCGCGATCCGCATCGGAAACCCGGCCGGCTGGGAGACGGCCGTCGCAGCCCGGGATGAGTCGGGAGGCCGGATCCTGGCTGTTGACGATAGGGAGATCTTCGCCGCCCGCGACCTTCTGGCGCGGCTGGAGGGCGTTTTCGTGGAGCCGGCGTCGGCCGCCGCGGTCGCCGCCCTCGTCCAGATGGCCGACGAGGGCGAGATTCCGCGGGGATCGAAGGTCGTCGCGGTGCTGACCGGGCACGGGCTCAAGGACCCCGAAGCGGTCCTTGGCCGAGCGGCGGAAGCTTGCCCGGTTCCCGCGACCCTCGACGCCGTGCTGCAGGCCTGGCAGGAAGGAGGCGGGGACGGTGCAGGACGGTGACCCCCGCCGGCCCAAGGTTACCGTCCGCGTGCCGGCGACCTCGGCCAACCTCGGCCCCGGCTTCGATGCCCTCGGCCTTGCGCTCACCCTCTATAACACGGTCGAGGCCCGGCCCGTGCCCGCCGGACTGGAAATTGCCGTCGAGGGCGAAGGCAGGGGCTCTATCCCAACGGATGAAAGCAACCTCGTCTGGCAGGCGATGCTTGCGCTGTTCGAGTCGCTCGGAGAGCCGCCCCCCGGTGGGGTGAGGCTCCGTCTGGCAAACGGCGTCCCGCCGTGCAGCGGCCTCGGCAGCAGCGCGGCGGCCATCGTCGGCGGGCTGCTTGCCGCGCAGGCCCTGGCGGGCAGGAAGCTGCCGATGCCGGACCTCCTGGCGCTCGCCGCCCGGCTCGACGGCCACCCCGATAACGTAGCCCCGGCCCTGCTCGGCGGGATGGTTATCGTTGTTCCCACGGACGGCGGCTACCGCTGGCTCAGGCTTCCCCCGGCGCCGGGGCTGGTGGTCACCGTGGCCCTGCCCGAGCTTTCCGTTGAAACCGAGAAGGCCAGGAAGATGCTGCCGCGCGAGGTTCCTCTGTCTGATGCCGCCTTTAACGTCGGACGGGCGGCGCTCCTGGTGGGCGCCCTGTCTCAGCAGCGGTTGGACCTCCTGGGGGCCGCGATGGAGGACCGGTTGCACCAGACGCAACGCCTCACGATGGTCCCCGGCGGCGCCTCGGCGCTGCGCGGCGCCGCGGCGAAGGGCTGGGGCGCCAGCCTTTCCGGCAGCGGTCCTTCGTTGCTGGCTCTGGGGTACGACGACGCCCCTGCCCGGAGCATGGCTGCGGCGTTTACCGAGGCCGGCATTACGTGCCGCATCCTCCGCCTGGGGATCGACCATGGCGGCGCGACGGTCCTGGACGGCGTCCCCGGACCGCAGGCGCCTCACGGCCCTGACCCTGCGACTGCGCCTCTGCTGAGGCGCCGGGTCGTCGTTCAGAAGTACGGGGGGACCTCCGTTGCGACGCCCGAGATGATCGCGGCCATAGCGGAGCGGATCAGGGCCTCGGCCCTCGAGGGCGATGACCTCGTGGTCGTGGTTTCGGCAATGGGAGGGAGCACCGACCACCTGCTCTCACTCGCCTCGTCCGTCACCCGCAGGCCCGATCTGAGAGAGCTTGACGTGCTGCTCTCGACAGGCGAACTGGTGTCCGTCGCCCTCCTGGCGATGGCCCTGGAGGACCTCGGCGTCAAGGCCGTGTCGCTGAGCGGCGCCCGGCTGGGGGTGATGACCGACGGCGTCTTCTCGAGGGCGAAGATCCGGGGCATCAGCGTGGAGAACATCCGGCGTGAACTGGACGGCGGCAGAGTGGTCATCGCCACGGGCTTCCAGGGCCTGAGCGACGAGGGGCAGATCACGACCCTGGGCCGGGGAGGGTCGGACGCAACCGCGGTCGCCCTGGCAGCCGCGCTGGGCGCCGAACGCTGCGAGATTTACACCGACGTCGAGGGCGTATACACGGCCGATCCCCGGGTGGTGCCCCGGGCCCGGCTGCTCCCGTCGGTCACCTACGACGAGATGTCCGAACTGGCCGGACTCGGGGCCAAGGTCCTGCAGCTCCGTGCGGTCGAGCTCGGCCGGCGGTACGGCGTCCGTCTGCTGGTCAGACACGCTCACGCTCCCGGTGCGGGGACAACGATCCAGGAGGAGACTTATATGAACGAGATCGTGGAGGGCGCGCTTATCCGCGGAGTCGCCCATTCGACCGGCGACCACAAGATCGTTGTGGAGAAACTGCCGGACGAGCCCGGCGTCGCCGCCAGGGTCTTTGCGGCCCTCGCCAGCCGGAACATCCGCGTGGACATGATCATCCAGGGCATGGGCCGGGGACGCCGCAACGATATCGCGTTCACGGTCGCGGCCGAGGACGCCCGGGCGGCCGAGGAAGCGTGCCGCGAGGTTGCCTCGGAGGTAGGCGCCCGGGGCGTGACGGCCGAGGAGGTCGCCAAGGTCTCGCTCGTCGGGGCCGGCATCTCCCAGGACGTGCGCGTGGCCGCGGCGATGTTCGAGTGCCTGGCGGGGCTGGGGATCAACATCGAGATGATCTCGACTTCGGGCACGAGGATATCGTGCCTCATCAGGCCGGAGCGCGCGGGCGAAGCAGTCCGGGCGTTACACGAGCGGTTTATCGAGCCAGGGGACTAGGTGGCTCCCCGTGCAGCCCGCGCCAGGCCGATGTAGTACTCCAGTTGAACCATCAACCTGCTGTGCGCGTCATCCAGGTCCACGCCGGTCAGCTTGCGTAGCCTGTTGAGGCGATAGGAGAGGGTGCTCGGATGTATATGCAGGCGGCGGGCGGCCAGACGGGCGTTACCCAATGACAGGAGGTAAGTGACGCAGCTCTCCACAAGGTTGGAGTTGTTCTCGCGGTCATGCGAACGGAGCCTGCTCCAGAAGCCGCTCTCGAATTCGCTGTCCACGCCGTCAAAATCCGATAGCACCGTAAGCAGCGCTCCAAGGTTCTTCGAGAGGGTCACAGACCCTGGTCCCCAGAACATGCTGCCTATCCTCGCAGCCGCGAGGGATTCCTGGTGGCTTGCCCACACCCTGGTCAGTGAGGACACGGGCCTGGCAACGCCGGCAACCGCCCCCGAGTCTAGCCAGTCGGACAGCAACGGGCCGAGTATGGCAAGCGCCTCCGACTCGCTTGCCATGTGGTCCCTGGCCACAAACACGCAGCTGTGGTCGGAAAGCTCGGCCACCAGCTCAAACCCCTTGTCTCTGTGGCGCATGAGCACACCCAGGTCCCGGCAATCAACCCGCCTCTGCTGCTTTTCCACCAGGACCGCGACGGAGGTCCACCATTTTGGCACCGGGCATCCCAGGGAGTGAAACCGGCTCATGAGGAATCCCTCCGTCGCATCGGTGCCCTTGAGCAGATCCGCCACCAGGGACGCGAGAGAATGGCCTTCTCCGGTAAGCACCATGAGGGTATGCGCGGCCTGTTCGGTCAGCCTCCTGATCCCAGGAAACGCTGACTCGGGGACCTGCGACGATGGATCCTCGGCGATAACCACGAATCCCAGCAAAGTTGCTTCCAGCTTGATGGCCATGACGACCCGGGGGTGCTTCCCATCGTACACGGCGGCGGGGATGCGGACTGGACGATCTCCTGCGCAGACCGCGGCATTGATAGGCGAGCGCTCAAACCGGTGAGCAACCCCCGCCGGGATCCTCTTCTCCAGGATGGTCCTCTTCCGGACCTCGTCCGCCTTCCCCGCGTCGTGGTAGCTTGAGCCCACAACCACTAAAGACTGGTTGACGATAATCACGGGGTTGCCCGCGATCGTGGCGATTTCCTCCGCCGTTTGATCCAAAGGGTTGATCGTGACAACCCTCGATACTGCCCCGTCGGGAGCCGCACGGCCCATCGCCCATCCCCCCTGTGCTTCTTGCTTAGTCCGGTGCTGTATCCGAAGGATCAGCGTTGGCCCACAGTTTGGGCAGGCGGAGGCATTTCTCCTGCTCAAAGCGCGATTCGTCATCTCGCGGGGCGACCTTGACTGCCGCAATCACGCAATGCCGCAATCCGCGGACGTCGCCTGGTTGCTGGTCTTTGCGGTCGCCGCGGGCTTCGGGGCCGGGCGAAAGAAGACCGGTCCGGGGACAGCGGCAGCGGCACCCCGGGACTCAGCGGTCGGCCGAGCCTGTGCCGCCTTGGCCTGCCGCCGCACGAATCCCGGATGCGGTCGCGGTCGCTACTCCGGCCGGATAGGCCCAGCGCAAGAGCGGTGAGCCTGACAGCCCGAGGACGCCGAGGATGGCGCCCCCAAAACAGAAGAGCGCACCGGCAGAGACAATCGAGGTAAAGAGCCCGAAGACAAGGGGAGTGACGACTAAGGACACGGCCCAAGCCGTGCCCACGAGAGCAACCCCCACGCCGCGCCGCGCAGGTTCCGTGCTATCCGTGGCGATTGCCAAAGACAGGATCTGCATCGGGGCAGCCGCCAGGCCGGACAGGCCCATGCAGGCGTAGACCGCGGCAGGGACCGACGACACGGGTATGGCCGCGAGCGACAGCCCCAGCCCGACCAGTCCGATCAGCCACACCTGGAGCCTTGAAAGCCTGCTGAAAGCAAAACCAAAGCCCAGGCTCCCGACCATCGAGAAAACGCCGCGGAACGCCGAAGCCACTCCGATCACGTCCAGCGGCAATCCCCTTGACTTCAGATAGACCGGGAGAAACGAAGCCACCAGAGCCATCGGTATGCCGGCCGCATACCGGCAGGTACAGGCCAGTACCAGAGGCTTCGACAGATAGGCCAGACTGGGCCGGACCCGGCCCCTTGTCGCGCGCGGCTGACCGGGCCCGGCGGCGCTCCTGATCGCTGGCAAGAACAAGGTACTGACCACGCACAGGCCCATCATCGCCATGAGGAGGGTGAAGTTGCCCTGATAGCCGGACCTCGCGACGACCCACCCGGCGAGCAACGGGCCGGCGATGTTGCCAAAGCCCATGATCGTCTGAAACACGCCCAGCCGGCTCCCCAGGGTACCACCCGCTGTCTTGCTCACGTAGGACTCGGAGGCCGGCCAGTACAGCGATCTCGATAGGGCTGAAACCAGCTGGGCGACTATGACCCACGTGACGTTGACAGTCCAGTACATGGGGATTGAAACCGCCAGCAGCGCGGTGCTCACGATCAGCACGCGTTTCTCGCCCCAGCGGTCGACCGCCATGCCGCCCGGCACGCGCAGCAGTATCTGAGGGATCTGCGGGAGCGACAGCGCCAGTCCGATAGCCGCCAGCCCGAGGCCCATGTGCTCAAGGTAGAGGGGCGTCACCATCGCCAGGTTAAACAGCGTAAAGCCGTAGAACAACACGACGGCGCCGATTCCTACTATCCCTGACAAGTTGGACGCTGACCCTCTACGCAAGAGCGCCGCCAACGCTAAGACCGATTGACTGCCACGCGGCCTTGCTGGATCACCATCAAGATCTTGCTGGTATCCTGCAGGATCCGTATATCCGCCTCCGGGTCGCCGTCCACCACGAGCACGTCGGCTCTCTTTCCCGGCGTCAGGGTCCCGGCCTCGCCGCCGAGCCCGATGCATTCCGCGGCCTTGCCCGTGCCCGCCTGGATGGCCTCCGCGGGCGTCATCCCGATCTCGGTGAGCAGCTCAAGCTCCAACGCGTTGTCGCCATTCCGGCAGAAGTTGAACGCGGCGTCCGTGCCCATGGCGATCTTCACCCCAGCGGCGAAAGCCTTCTTCATGCTTGCGCGGTGCAGATCCATCATGCGCCTTGCCTTCTCCAGTCCTTCCCGGTGCGCTCCGGCTTCCTCGCCGTGCTTGATGATCTGGTAGACCACCGCCAGAGTGGGAACCAGGAAAACGTTGCGCTCCAGCATCAGCTCGATGCACTCGTCATCCAGCACGTTGCCGTGCTCGATCGAGTCGACCCCTCCGAGGATCGCATTCTTGATCCCGTTGGGTACCTGAGCGTGAGAGGCTACCCGCCGGCCGAGGGCGTGCGCTTCGTCACAGATCACTTCAATCTCGCCGAGAGTGAAGTTGCGCCACTCCGGGGCGTCGCCGGACGACATGACCCCGCCGGTCGTGGTCACTTTGATGAAATCGGCGCCCATCCGAACGCGCTCTCGAACCGCTTTCCGGCATTCGTCAGGTCCGTCCGCCGTCGCCCCCGGGCGCCTGGGCATGAAGCGCGGCGTGAACATGTCGCCGTGTCCGGCCGTCATACCGATGCTCCCGCTGGTGACCACCCTGGGACCTGGAATGATCCCCATGGCGATCGCGTCCCGCAGGGCTACCCCATCCGGGCCGCCCATGTTCCTTACGGTGGTGATTCCGGCCTCGATCGTTCTGCGCGCGTTGTGAACGCCATGCAGCAACTTGAGATCCGGGCTCGTGACCAGGCCCCAGACTGCGAAATCCTGTCTTTCCGACAGCGAGTACGTTGCCAGGTGGACGTGAGCGTCGATGAGGCCGGGCATCACCGTCTTACCCGATGTGTCTATCACCGTCGCTGAAGCCGGGACCGCCGTGCTGCCTCTTGGACCTACTGCGGTGACCCGGCCGTCCTCGAGGACCACGGCCGCGTCATTGATTCGGCCTCCCTTGCCGTCTATGACAGTCCCGCCAAGGAGGGCCAGCCCACTGATCATTGCTTCTCACCCCTCGTATGTCTTGCTGTGGACGAGACACGTGCCTCGTACTGTTGCCGTGTGCCGAGTCCATGCACCTTCCGACAAAGGCAGGAGACAATGCCCCGCGGTTCGGTCGGGGTGCGGAAGGCTCCGAGAAGAAGCCCAGCGACGAGGCATTTTCTGGATGTACGGGGGATGCGCCGACCTTTCCTACAACTGTGGGAATAAGCCCTGTCAGATGGCTTCACTTGCCGGAAGGAGTGAATGGACTATGCAAAGCACTTGAGCGCAATACGCAGTTTTGGCTGCACATCGCGGAGCGGGGGTTTTACGGTGGGACCGGAACAGCTGAGGGCACGCGTCTGGAAGGCGATTGAGAGCCGCGCCGGCCAGATAATCGAGTTTGGCGAAGACGTGTTCGCACATCCGGAGCTCGGATTCAAGGAGTTTCGCACGTCCAGGAAGGCCGTCGAGCTCCTGTCTTCCGCGGGGATTCCCTGCGAGCAAGGCATCGCTATCACCGGGTTCAAGGCCCGACTCCGGGGCCGGTCACCCGGCCCTTCGGTATGCGTTCTCGGAGAGCTGGACTCGGTGTTGTGTCCCGGGCATCCTCACGCCGACCCGCAGACCGGGGCGGCACACTCGTGCGCCCATAACGTCGAGCTCGCAGTGATGCTTGGAGTCGCCCTGGGCCTTGTTGATTCGGGAATCATGTCTTGCCTTGACGGCGACGTGGTGCTGATCGGGGTGCCCGCCGAGGAGTACGTGGAGATCGAGTACCGGTGTAAGCTCCGCCGCGAGGACAAGCTGGGCTTTCTCGGAGGCAAACAGCAGTTCATTCTGGAGCGGGCCTTCGAGGACGTGGATATCGCAATGATGAGCCACGCGATTTTCACCGAAGAAGGCACGGCCCGGTCCGACAGGTTCAAGGTGGGTGGCACCAGCAACGGTTTCATCGGAAAGCTGGTCACCTACCGGGGGAGAGAAGCGCACGCCGGGGGCATGCCGCACGACGGGATCAACGCTCTCAACGCCGCCATCCTGGGCCTGATGGGGATACACGCTCAGCGAGAGACATTCCGGGACGAGGACAGCATCCGCGTCCACCCGATCATCACGAAAGGCGGAGACCTCGTCAACATCGTCCCTGCCGACGTTCGGGTCGAGACGTATGTCCGCGGGAAACGGATGGAGGCCATCATTTCCGCATCGCGCAAGGTAGACAGGGCGCTTCGGGCGGGCGCGGACGCAGTCGGCGCGGATGTGCGGATCGAGACCCTTCCCGGGTACCTCCCGCGCCTTGCCGCCCCGGCTCTGGAGGCAATCCTCAGAGAGAACGCGGAGTCCGTCGCCGGCCGGGAGCACGTCGGGCGCGGCGGTCACAGCTCCGGATCCGGCGACATGGGCGACGTCTCTCACCTGATGCCCGTGGCGACCCTGATGTACGGGGGCGTCACGGGGAGAGGGCATTCCGAAGACGTGGCTATCGCCGACAAGCGACTGGCCTACGTGGACACTTCCAAGGTGCTCGCCTCTACTGTGGTCGACCTGCTGTCGGACGGCGCCGCCGCGGCCAGGAAAGTGATCGCCGACTACCGGCCTGTGTACAACCGGGAGAGCTATCTCCGGATGTGGGAGGAGTTGCTCGCCTGAAGACTCCTTCGAGGGTGCCCTGGGAGGCGTCTTGCGGACAACTGCTAGTATCGGGAAGCGGGGTGAGCAACGCCGGCAGAGCCACTGCGTAATCAACTGCCCGATGTGAACCGCTATCAAGCCGGACGCACGTCATGGATTACCACTTACCAGCCTGCTTGAGTAGAGCAACAATCATTTGAGGAGGTGAAAGGTCAATGCTTAATAAGGGAACGACGGCAATCCTGGTGTTCTTTGTTATCTACGGGCTAATTGCCTGGGTCGGAGTCCGCCGCATGAGGCAGGGCCGGCACGTGCCGATCCGCCGGCTTCCTGGTCTGGACGCCGTCGACGAGGCCGTTGGCCGGGCCACGGAGTTGGGGAGACCTTTCATGGCTGTCGTCAGCCAGCCCACGCCGTACATGAACGATGAGGTCATCGCCGGCATCGAGGTTGTCCGCTATGCGGCAAGGACCGCCGCGAAATACGAGGCCTCGTTTGTGGCCATCGCCAGCGGGGCGGACAGCTTCGCCGTCCTGCAGGACAGCGTGCGCGCGGCCTTCAGCGGCGAAGGCAAGCCCGACCTTTATCGCGAGGACATGGTCCGGTTCATCGGCGGTTACTCCATGGTCGTATACGGGCCCGCCGTGATCGCGCTGATGGAGGAGCTCAAGATCGCCGCCGACCTGCTGACGGGCTACCTGGGCTTCCAGACGCTGATGCTCGCCGAGGCAGGCGCTTCTCTGGGCGCCATCCAGATCGGGGCCACCAAGCAGACAGCCCAGTTGCCCTTTATAGCCGCCAGCTGCGATTACACCTTGATGGGCGAGGAGCTATACGCAACTGCGGCATACATCAGCCGCGATCCCGTGAGCGTTGGATTCCTGGTCGCCCAGGAGTTTGGGAAGTGCCTGTGCTGCATCGTCGTCGTGGTCGGAGTGCTGCTGAGCACCTTCGGCGGCGCCGAGCTGATCAAGCTGCTCGAGCGCTGATCGGATCGGAGAGGGGGGTAACACGTGAGAAAAGAGGTTCCGTTGATAGTGACGTTCATCGCGGGAGCCGGCATCATGGCCGGGTTCTTCCTGCAGGCACCGCTTGTCAAGGTTTCTCTGAGCGCTAACCTTCTGAACTGGGCTGTCATCATATCTGCCTTCGCGTTGGCTCTAGGGGCGGGCAACCTGACGCGGTTGCACGGCCTCAACCTTTCGCGCCGGGGCAAGAACTGGGCGTTGAGCGGCCTGCTCTTGCTGGGCTTGTGGGGGTTCTTCCTGTTGGGCCTGGTGAAAGGGCCGACCTACTCGTCGTATACCTACATCTTCAACGCCGTGCTGGTGCCTGGTAGCGCGACAGTGATGGCGCTTAACGGCTTCTACATCATCTCCGCCTGCTACCGGACGTTTCGCATGCGCAGCTGGCAGGCAACCCTGATGGTCCTGACGGCGGTGGTCGTCGCGCTCGGCCGGGTTGGGATAGGTCAGGCCATGTGGCCGGCCCTTGGGCCGATCAGCGACTGGATCAACCGGTACCCCAACGCTTCGGCGATGCGGGGGATCGTGATCGGCGCGGCCCTCGGGACGGTGTCCTTGGGCATCAGGGTTATCCTCGGCATCGAACGCGGGCACCTCGGCGCGGAGGGAGGCTAAGAAGATGAAACCGAGCCTCAGTTTCGCGGAGCGTCTGGGCCGCATTGACGTGCGCGTCATCCACTTCCTCGTGGCGTTGCTGATCCTGCTTCCTCTGATCCGCCCGGTGGGCCTGCCGACTCAGATCAGTGAGGGGACCCAGAAGGCGTATGACACCTTCGATGCCCTTCCCCCGGGATCAACGATTCTGATCGACTACTCCATCGGAGCAGCATGCGCGCCCGAGCTCGAGCCCCAGGCGACGGCGTGGATGCACCACCTGATGGCGAAGCGGACAAAGATCGTTCTGACCTTTGTGTATTCGGCCGAAGGGCCCATCTTTGCCCAGAAGATGCTGGACACCGTCGCCAAGGAGTATAACTACGAATACGGCAAGGAGATCGTGATGACCCCCTATCGCGCCGGCCAGGAAACCGCGCTGGCGGCGATAGCGAGGGACTTCCAAGGAGTATTCCCGCAGGACTACTACGGGGCTGACAGCTCGACGTTGCCACTGATGCAGGAAATCCAGGATATCAACGATTTCGCGCTTGTGGCCCACCTCGCCAATTTCGGGCCCGATATCTACGTGCGCCAGATCGGGGCTCCGTATGGGGTGCCGATCGTATGCGGGACCACGGGCGTTTGCTCGCCGCTTGCCCAGGCCTATTTCGCCTCGGGGCAGATCCAGGGGTTGGTCGCGGCCCTCGGCGGGGCCGCCGAGTACGAGGTACTGGTCGGCAAGCCAGGCCCGGCCGCGGCGATGATGGACGCCCAGTCATCCACTCACCTCTTTGCCGTGATCCTGGTAGTGCTGTGCAACATCAGCTACTTCCTGACTCGCAAGTCAGGACAAGCGGGACAGGGGAGGTGACGGAATGTCCACTCAACTGAGCGTGTGGCTGCCGGCTTTGGTCACCTTGGCGATCTTCAGCCTGCTGTACCGCGAGAACATCTACTACCGCGCCGTTGAGCACCTTCTGGTCGGCGTTGGCTTGGCCCATTCCATGGTCATGGGGTACAAGAGCATCGTCGACATGGCGGTAAACCCGATGCTCCAGGGCAAATGGTACATGATCGTCCCGATACTGCTGGGATTCTCTCTTTACCTCAGGTGGTTCAAGGGCCTGGGTTTCTACAGCAGGAGCGCGGTCGGATTCCTGATGGGGGTCGGGACGGCCGTCGGACTGAAGGGTGCCCTGCAGGCTGACCTGTTCGGTCAGATAATCTCAACCGCCAAGCTGCCATTGACGAACATGTCCAACGTCGTCATGGTGGTCGGTCTGGTTGGAACCCTCATGCACTTCCTGTTCATTACCACCGCCCAGACAGGAGAGGCGCCCATGAATCCCCTTTCCAGAGTGTTGCTTTGGATCGGGAGCTATGTGGGGCGCGGGATGATCATGGTTGCGCTGGGGTCCGCGTTCGCCTACACGATCATGGCGCGCATCTCGGTCCTGATAGGGCGCATCCAGTTCCTTTTCCGCGATTGGATCTACCTGATCCCGAAGTAGCCGAAAGACGGAGGTGACTGCTGTGGCGCCAAAGGACAACGACGCAATCAAGGGACACAAGGTCGACCGCCTGGTGGTTCGCGACGGGATGATGGTCAGCGGGCATCGTACGCCCCCCGAGGGACCGGTGGACATCGCTATCGAGGGTGGCCGCATTACGGGGGTTTTCCGGGTCGATCCCGTGTCTTTAAGCCGTTACCCGCAGGACTGGAAGAGGCCGGAGGGCGACCACGTGATCGACGCGCGGGGGATGTACGTTCTCCCTGGTCTAGTGGACACGCACGCACACATCCCCGTGGATCCCCGCAGGGCCGGTCCGAAGGGCTGGGAGTACGCATACAAGCTGTGGCTCGGCCACGGAGTGACCGCGCTGCGCACCTGCGGCTGGGGGCGCGAGGAAGTGCTCTTCGAGCAGCGTGCCGAGTCCATGGCGGATCCGGAACTGCCCGTACCCCGCCTGGCGATTCTCTACGGATACCCTCGTGACAGGACACTTGCCCCGAGCGAGGCCCGGGACTTCACCCGGCGCGCTTGCGATGCCGGGGCCGATGGGATCAAGTGGGCCTTTTGCGATAACATCAAAGTGCTTGAAGCCATTTGTGATGAAACCAAGAAGCTCGGCATGAGGGCCGGCGTCGCCGTTCATCTGGCACTTGAGCTGGGTATCGATGCGCGCGCGGCCTCCAACGCCGGGGTGACGACGATCGAGCACACGTACGGGATCCCGGAGGCCTCTCTGCCTGGATCACAGAACTACCCCCCGCACTACAACGAAATGGACGAGCTGTCCAGGTTCAGGCAGTCGGCGTACAACTGGTCCGAGGCGGTCCAGTACCCTGAGCGCGTGCTGGCGACCCTTGACTCGATGATCGAGAACGGCACCGTCTGGAATCCGACGATGGTCGCGTACGAGGCCAACCGCGACCTGGGGCGCGCCAGGACGCTTGCGTGGAACGAAGAATACGCGAATCCCACGATGCGCAAGTACTGGACGCCGGCTC
>Ga0068714_10004822_pt1 | contig 14777 bp, 11 predicted proteins | sample MTBNYHSulfiMetaG_FD_62988 | JGI IMG/M metagenome (GOLD analysis project Ga0068714, IMG submission 62988) | Enrichment culture microbial communities from rom New York Harbor, USA that are MTBE-degrading - MTBE-NYH (New York Harbor Sulfidogenic)... | ecosystem: Environmental > Aquatic > Marine >... | reverse complement strand
GGAGGCGTACTTCGGAGGTACGTTGACCGACGAAGGATGAGCGCAACGCAGCAGACGGTAGTTTTTCAACGGCCTGCTGGGGTCGAAAGGTACCCTGGCCGTTTGTCGAACCCCTCTTTCGGCGGCATGATGCGACACGTCGTTTTTCGATCCGCCTGCGGGCGGGCGCGGGCGGACAGGTGAACATGGGTCGTGGAAGATCCCCGCAGGCTTTCCGCAAGGGCCTCCGGCACGGTCCGGGATGGCTCCCGGCACGGTGCCTGGCCGTGCTGTGCCTCCTGATGCAGGCGGGGGTTGTTGCCGCGGAAACCGGCGAAGCTCCTCCAGGGCAGGGGTCTGCTTTCGTCCTGGAGTCCTCCACCCTTTCCCTGGACGGGGCCCTGTGGCAGGCCACGGCCGCCGGGGATGTGACGCTCACCTACGAGGGGACCACGCTGGAAGCGGACGAGGTTTTCCTGGACTTGGAGAAGAAGGAGAGTTTTGCCAAGGGTTCTGTGCGGCTCATGCACGGCCAGGACATCCTCCACTGCGACGCTCTCTCGTTCCAGTGGGAGACCCAGATCGGTGCCATCGAAAGGGCGGATCTCTTGGTGGAGAGCACAGGGTACCGGATCCTGGCCGAGTCCATGGAGAAGACCGGCCCGGACACCTATTCGGCGGAGCACTCCTCCTTCACCACCTGCCTGTGCCCGGAGGGCTGCCGGCGGCTTCCGTGGCAGGTGGAGGCCGAGGATGCCGATCTCACTGTGGGGGGATATGCCCGGATCCGCAAGGCCCGGTTTCGCCTGTTCGACATTCCGGTGATCTACGTGCCCATCGGGTACCTGCCGGTGAAGGTCGAGCGGGAGAGCGGCTTCCTGATGCCGCAGATCAGCCAGTCCGGGACGAACGGGTGGGGGTTCGGCGTCCCGTACTTCTGGGCTATCGACGCCAGTTGGGACGCCACGTTCCTGATGGAGGGGTACACCCGGCGCGGACCCAAGCCGAACGTGGAACTCCGCTACCGGCCTTCGGAGCAGACCCGCGGGACCTGGAACGCGTCGGGATTCTACGACCTGGAGATGGAACAGGGCCGCTACGGGGTCAAGGGCCGGCACCAGCAGGAACTCTCCCGGTCGTTCTACGATACGCTGAGCCTGAACCTCGTGTCGGACGACACCTACATCGAAGACTTTTCCTGGGAAGTGGGATGGACCGCGGACCGGTTGCTGGAGAGCAACGGCGTGCTGGGTTTCCGCCGGGACAACCTCCATGTGGCTTCCGTGGCCACCTTCTCCCAGTTGGTGGACGGGACGGGTGGGCAGCGGATCGCTCAGAAGGCTCCGGAGATCTCGGCGCACCTGTTCGAGCGGCCGGTCCTGTGGCCCTGGCTGTTTGTGTCCTTGGACGCCACGGGGACGAACTACGTGGACGAGAACGGCCAGGACCGGATCCGCGGGCAGGTCTGTCCCGAGGCCCGGGTGGCTTTTCAGCCGGCTCCGGGCCTCTCCCTGAGCGGGTACGGCGCGGTGCGGGAGGTACTGTCCTGGGGCGACATGGACCTGTACAACCTCCCGTGGGCAAACGTTCCCGGGGTTTCCGCCGAGGAGGTGAGACACCGCACCCTGGTGGAAACAGGGGCGGAACTGAACGCGCGGCTGGGCCGGGCCTTCCGGTGGGGTCCCCGTAGGCTCTTTCACATGGCGCAACCCGGTCTCTCCTATCAGTATGTGCGGGAGGTGGAGGGCGAGCCGTTTCCCGTGGAGATGGACGGTCTGGACACGCTGGCTACAAGGAACTGGTTCACGTGGAGCCTCCGGACGAGCGTGTGGGGTTCCGCCAGGGAGCCGGGCCGACCCGGCCGCATGCTGGCCGAGATGCGGGTGATGCAGAGCCTGGCGTTGGAGCGGTACGCGGGCCGGGATGGGCAACGGAGGTTGTTCTCGGACGTGAGGGTGGACCTGCAAGCGAACCCCTTGCCCACCCTGGGCTGCACCCTGACCGTGCAGGTGGACCCGTACACCCCGGACCTGCGTTTCCTGGAGGCGGACGTGGACGTGTGGGACAAAAAGCGGAACTACGGCCTGAACGTGGGGTTCGTCCGGCACAACGCCTACGAGGTGAACGCGCTCACGCGGGTGGAACTGGTGGACGTCTACGACCAGGATTTCCTGTTTGCCGGGATCGGGAACACGCTGCGTGCAGGGGTTACGGTCCGGCCGGTGCCGTGGGTTACCGCCGCGTGGAATGCGTTCTACTTGATCGATCAGTCAGGCAAGATCGAGAACCGCTTGACGCTCCAGTACCTGTCCCGCTGCAAGTGCTGGTCCGCCCTGCTCGGGGTGCGCCAGACCGTGCGGCCCGATGACGTGGGCTTTTCCTTCATGGTCCGGTTGGAAGGATTGGGGAGCTACTGACCCGATGCGGCCGGAGCCACCCCGGCGTGTTCCCACGGAAAAGCCCGCGGCTTTGCCGAGGGGGGCCCGAACCGTCCCGGGGAGCCGGCTTGACGCGCCCGAGAGCGGCATGGCATATTCATCCAATTGACCGACTGTGAAAACCTTCGTTCCAACGCAGGGTTAAGGCTCCTCCCACCTCCTGCCCCAACGATGGGACACCCATGAGAATACTCGTAACCGGGGGCGCAGGGTTCATCGGCTCCAACTTCGTGCGGTACATGCTCGACACGTATCCCGCCTACCGGATCGTGAACCTGGATTTGCTCTCCTACGCGGGCAACCTGGAGAACCTGGCCGGTATCGAATCCCGGGAGAACTACCGCTTTGTGCGGGGGGACATCGGGGACCGGGTGCTGCTGGAGGAGTTGTTCTCCCCGGGCCTGGATGCGGTGGTGAACTTTGCGGCCGAGAGCCACGTGGACCGGAGCATCGAGGACCCGGCGCATTTCCTCAAGACCAACGTGGTAGGCACCCAGGCCTTGCTGGAGGCGGCCCGCCGGCACGGGGCCCCGCGGTTTCTGCAGGTTTCCACGGATGAGGTGTACGGGTCCCTGGGGGCCGAGGGCCGGTTCACCGAGACGAGCCTCCTGGCGCCCAACAGCCCGTACTCGGCCAGCAAGGCCGCCGCAGACCTCCTGGTGCGCGCTTACGGGAAGACCTACGGACTGCCGGTGCTGGTGACGCGCTGCTCGAACAACTACGGTCCCTACCAGTTTCCGGAGAAGTTGATCCCCCTGTTCATCACCAACGCGCTGGCGAACGAGCCTCTTCCGGTGTACGGTGATGGGCGCTACGTGCGGGACTGGATCCACGTGCGGGACCACTGCATGGCCGTGGACCGGGTGCTGCACCGTGGGGAGGCGGGGGAGGTGTATAACGTGGGGGCGGACGAGGAACGGACCAACCTGGAGATCACGGACTTGATTCTGCGGGCCCTGGACAAGCCCCCGACCCTGATCCGTCACGTGAAGGACCGGCCCGGGCACGACCGGCGGTATGCCATCGACAGCACCAAGATCCGCGAGCGGCTCGGCTGGTGCCCCCAGACCTCGTTTCTCGACGGGATGCACCGGACCGTCCGGTGGTACGTGGACAACGAGCCGTGGTGGCGCAAGATCAAGAGCGGCGAGTACCGTCGATACTACGAGCGCATGTACGGTAGTCCCTGACGCGCCGCCTGGGCGGGAGGCTCGCGGCGGAGCGAAACGGAGAAAGGAAGAACAGAGCATGGAACGGGTGTTGATCACGGGCGGCGCGGGGTTCATCGGGTCCCATCTGTGCGACCGGTTCATCCGGGAGGGGTTCGATGTCATCTGTATGGACAACCTGATCACAGGGTCTAGGCACAATATCGCGCACCTGTTCGAACAGGAGCGGTTTCATTTCATCAAACAGGACGTGACGGAGTACATGTACATCAAGGGAAACCTGGAGTACATCCTGCATTTCGCCTCTCCCGCCAGCCCCATCGACTACCTGCAGCTGCCCATCCAGACCTTGAAGGTGGGGTCGCTGGGAACGCACAAGGCCCTGGGCCTGGCCAAGGAGAAGGGGGCCCGTTTTCTGCTGGCCTCCACCTCCGAGACGTACGGCGACCCCCTGGTGCACCCCCAGAGGGAGGATTACTGGGGAAACGTGAACCCTGTGGGCCCGCGGGGCGTGTACGACGAGGCCAAGCGGTTTGCGGAGGCCCTGACCATGGCGTACCACCGTGCCCACAAGGTGGACACGCGCATCGTGAGGATCTTCAACACGTATGGCCCCCGGATGCGCATCGATGACGGGCGCGTGGTCCCTACCTTCATCGCCCAGGCCCTGCGCGGAGAAGGGCTCACCGTATTCGGGGACGGTTCCCAGACCCGGAGTTTTTGCTACGTGCAGGACCTGATCGACGGGATTTTCCACCTCATCTTCAGCACCGAGTACCACGAGCCGGTCAACCTGGGGAACCCGCAGGAGATGACGATCCTGGAGTTTGCCAAGGCGATCCTCCGCTTCACCGGCTCCGAGAGCGACATCACCTTCCGGGACCTGCCGGTGGACGATCCCAAGGTCCGCAAGCCGGACATCTCCCTGGCCAAGAAGCTGTTCACCTGGGAACCCAAGGTGCCCCTGGAGGAGGGGATCCGGCAAACCCTCGAGTATTTTCAGAAGAACCTGGACCTGGTGCCCGAGGCGAAGAAGAAGCGTCTGTGAAGCGCGGGCGGGTACGCCGGGAATTGGCGGGAAAAAGGGGAGCCCGGGCCGCGCGCCACGCCGCCGCGTTGTCCGGTCCGGGGGATCGGCTTGCCGGGACACATGGCGTGATCGTTTTCGGCCCGCGGCCTCCCCCGGCGCGGTGAATGACGGCAAGGGCAAGGGACGGCAGATCTCCCACGGAGAGGGTGCCGTTCTCGGGAAAGGAGTCCCCTGGAAAACGAGCCGGCCCTCGGGGCGACCGCCTGCGGGGTGCACGGGTGGATGACGCGAAGATGAGCAAACAAGAGGTCAAGAGGAAGTCAGCGTTACGCGAGTATGCGGAAGCGATCGTCATTGCCTTGGTGCTGGCCCTGTTCATCCGGACCTTCATCGTGCAGGCGTTCAAGATCCCTTCCGGCTCCATGATCAAGACCCTGCTCGTGGGGGACCACATTCTGGTCAACAAGTTCATCTTCGGGCCCCGGGTGGACATCGGCAGCTGGGCCAATGTCCGGCTGTTTCCCCTCAAGAGGCCGCAGCGCCAGGATGTCATCGTGTTCCTGGAACCCCGGGACCGGCAGAAGGATTTCATCAAGCGCGTGATCGGCCTGCCCGGGGAGACGATTCAGGTCATTCGCCGGCAGGTCTACATCAACGGGGAACCGTTGGACGAGAGGGCATACGTGCACTTCGACAGCCCCCGCGTGAATGCGGATCTCGACGACTTCGGTCCGCTCAAGATCCCCGAGGATTCCTACTTCGTCATGGGGGACAACCGCGAGAACAGCGCGGACAGCCGCGTCTGGGGCCCCTTGCCGTTTTCCCTGGTGAAGGGCGAAGCCTTCATGATCTACTGGTCGTGGAACGGTCCGGAGCGTAGAGTGCGCTGGGAGAGGATCGGAGACATCATTCACTGATCCGTGTCGGTCTCCCTCCATGAAGAATCGTTCCACCGGCGTGCGGGACGGAGGCACGATGCCTTGCCCCGCCCGCGCCCGGCGGGGGCACCGCCTTGGGTCCCCTCCGCGTGACTCCCGCCGCAAGGTTCTCCCCCGCAGGACGGACGGTGAAGGCGTGGGGGGAGCGGGATCCGGAACGTCGTGGAGTGGGGACGAGGGATGCAGACCGTGAATCTCCTGTTTGCCAACGCATGGCTCGTGGATCCCGGTGCCGGGGTACAGGGGCGCAGGGATATCCTCGTGTCCGGGGGCCGGGTGCGGGCGGTGGCGCCCAGCCTGGCGCCCTTCCGGCAGTGGCTTTCCGGCGACCGCGGTGGGCTGCGCGTGTACGACCTGGCGGGCCGCTGCGTGTTTCCCGGCCTGGTGGACATCCACACCCACCTACGCGTGCCGGGGCAGGAACACAAGGAGGACTTGGTGTCGGGCACGCAGGCCGCGGCGTGGGGTGGGTTCACCACGGTACTGACCATGCCCAACACCCGGCCGTGCGTGGATCGTGTGTCGGTGTTGCGGGCCCTCCGAAAACGGATCGACCAAGAGGCTGTGGTGCGTGTGGGGATCATCGGGTGCGTGAGCCGCGGGCAGGCAGGCAAGCGCCTGGCGCCCCTTGCGGAGATGAGGGAGGCGGGGGCGGTGGCCTTCTCGGACGACGGGCGTCCGGTGAAGGATGCCGGGCTCATGAAGGCGGCCCTGGAGACCGGGCGGGATCTCGGTTGTCCGATTGTCGCCCACTGCGAGGATCCGGACCTGGTGCGAGGCGGCGTGGTCCGCCAGGGAGAGGTCTCCCGGCGGCTGAAGCTCGCGGGCATCCCCGGCTCCGCAGAGGAGGTCATGGTGGCCCGAGACCTCTGCCTGGCCCGGGAGACCGGTGCCCATCTTCACCTGGCGCACCTGAGCACGGCCGGTTCGGTGGAGATGGTTCGGATCGCGCGGGAGCAGGGGGTTCGCGTCACCGCGGAGGTCACACCGCACCACCTGACCCTGACGGACGAGGCGGTGCTGGGGTTCGGCAGCAATGCCAAGGTGAATCCTCCCCTGGGCGGGCCGAAAGACCGGGACGCCTTGCGGCAGGGGATCCGGGACGGAACCCTGGACGCGGTGGCCAGCGATCATGCCCCGCACCACCCGGACGAAAAGGCCCTGCCCATCACCGAGGCCCCCTTCGGGGTCATCGGCCTGGAGACGACGCTCCCGGTGATGATGACCTTGGTGGCGCAGGGGGTCCTGAGTCTGACCCGCGCCGTGGAACTTCTTTCCGTGGGACCGGCCCGGGTCATGGGGCTTTCCTGCGGAACCCTTCGGGAGGGGGACGCGGCGGACCTGGTGGTGGTGGAGCCGGAAAGCCCGGTGGTGGTGGATGTTCGGCGCTTCCGTTCCAAGGCGAGGAACTGCCCGTTTCGCGGGATGAAGCTGAGGGGCAGACCGGTGCTCACCCTGAAGGCAGGGATCGTGGTCCGGAAGCACCGGTCGATGGATGAATGTGCAGAAGAGTTGCAGGCGCGCTGACAGCCTCTTGAAAACGTGCATGGGGCAGGTCGTTCAAGAGGAGCCAGGTGCAAGGGTCGGCGGCATCCCGAGGAAGGAGGCGTACGTGGATCGTACGTGGACGGACGAAGGATGAGCCGCGGCACGTGGAGGATAAAACTTCGGAGTCGGCCTGCTGAGGAGGATGGCGATGAACAGGTATCCCATGACCCGTCAGGGGTTTGAACAGCTCCGGGAGGAGTTGAAGAGGCTCAAGACCAAGGACCGGTATGAAGTGGCACGGGAGATCGAGACGGCGCGCGGGCACGGAGACCTGAGCGAAAATGCCGAGTACGACGCGGCCAAGGAGAAGCAGGGGCATCTGGAGGCCAGGATCCGAGACATGGAAGACCGGCTGTCCCAGGCCGAGGTGATTGACCCGGCCAGCCTGGATTCCAGCAAGGTCGTGTTCGGTGCCACCGTGATCCTGGAGGACCTGGAAAGCGGAGAAGAGATGCGCATGCGGATTGTGGGCCCGGACGAAGCGGACGTGAAGCAGGGGAAGATTTCGGTGCACGCGCCCCTGGCCCGGGCCCTGATCGGCAAGGAGGTGGATGACGAGGTGGTTGTCAAGGCGCCCGGCGGGACCCGGACCTACGGGATCGTGGAGATCCGTTTCGTGTGATCGCCCGCAGCCGGGAGGGGGGTCTCGCTCCTTCCTGTCAACCATCGCGGCGTTTGTGCCGATCCAATCCCTATGGCAACGAGAACCCGTCCCGGTGTGGCCACCGATCAGGCAGAGGTCTCATGACGGAGAAAGAAGAGGTCCGGTCCCGGGAGGAGGGTGCCGTGGAGCGGGTCCTTTCGGACCGCAGAAGGCGGCCCACGCCGATGATCAGCCGCTATACCTTTCGGGGCCGGAGGCGCGTGGTCCGGCGGGACAGCGACCGGAGGCGGAACATTTACGTGGACCGCTTCGGGTGGCCCTTGATCCTCCTGTTGGGGGTGATCTTGTTCCTGGGGACCGCGGACGCCTTCCTCACCCTGTACCACGTTCAGGTGAACGATGCCCGGGAGATGAACCCGGTGATGGATTTCTTTCTGGGCAAGAGCCCCCATGTCTTTTTCCACGTGAAGTTTGGTCTGACCGCGCTGTGCCTTCTGGTCCTGTGCTTTCACAAGAACCTGCCCATTGTGAAATACATCCTGACCTCGGTGCTGATCCTTTACGTGATCATCGTGATCAACCACATCTACATGTTCTTCCGGATCGCCTAGCCGCCCGGTGACGCCCCCCCCTCGGGCAGGGCGTTCAACAGGTGCCGGACGCCGGGTGCCGCGCAACCCCGAGGAAGGCGACCTGCGGACGTGTGTTGACCGGCCGGGGGGCAGCGCAGCGGCCGGCGCGTTGGGGGCGGCCTTGGGGGAGGACGTGACCGTGAGCGGGGCGCAAGAGCGGATCGACGTGGTGGACGATGAGGACCGGGTCGTCACGGTGCTGCCCCGCGGGGAGGTGCATCGGCGGGGGTTGCCGCACCGCAGTGTGCACGTGTTTCTGGTGGATGAGCAGGAGCGCATCTACTTGCAGCGGCGGGCCTGGACCAAGGACCAGGACCCGGGCCGCTGGGACTCCTCGGCGTCCGGTCACGTGGAGAGCGGGGAATCCTACAACGCGGCGGCCGACCGGGAACTGCAGGAGGAGTTGGGGATCCGCGCGCCCCTGGAGCCGTTGTTCAAGGTGGCGGCTTGTCCGGAGACGTGCGGGGAGCACAGCATGGTCTACCGGGCGCGGATCGCGGGCGGGAGGCCCGTGCCCCAGCCCAACCCGGCCGAAATCCTGGAGGGGCGGCTTTTTCCGGTCCGGGAGGTGAGGGAATGGGTGGCGGCGTCCCCCGATTCGTTTGCGGCGCCCTTTCGCCACCTGTTCGAACGGTACTGCCGAGAACGGGATGCGGGCTGACGGCCCGGCCGGGGGTTCCCGCCGCCGGCCAGGAGGCTGTCGGGAAACGGTCCTCTGCGGCGTTGCACGAATCCATCGTCGCTGCGACGTACTGTGTACGTACGCCTCACTCCCCTGCCTGCCGCGACGGGTGCGGCGCAGGCAGGTCAGGATTGCGTGCGCCTCGCATCTGACCCTTTCGCACCCGCCTCCTCTCAAGGGGTATTCCGACAGGCTCCTAGGAGCACGGTCCGTCCACCCAGCTGAGCACTCCCGAAAGACGTGCAAAACAATCGCTGGCGTACGTCACCCCGTCACGGCCGCACACCGGCCCCGTGCAGGGAGAGAACGGGCATCTCCCGGGGACATAGTCCGTCACGCCGCCGAGTTCGGCGAAGCAGTTGCTCCGGTACGTCTCGCCGTCCGACCCGCACACGGGGGTGGCGGTGCACACGATGGGCGGACAGGTGCCTTTCACATAGGTCTGTATGCCCGCCAGACTGGCATAGCATTCGTTCGGATAGGTCTTTCCGTCGATTCCACAGACGGGATCGGTGTAGTACGAGCAGTCCACGCTGGCCAGGTCGCCGCACGCCACAACGCCGGAGAGCGCCAGAGCGCACATCGTCAGCGGCAACCGCCGCCCTGCGGACAAGGGTTTGCTGTTCATGACCCTCCTTTCCATCCGGTCATACCCCGGATTCAGGTTCTCGTATGCCGAAGATCCCTTCCCAAGCCTCCAGGAACGCACGGATGATCTCACCGCTCTTTCCGGTCAACGCAAGCCCGTTCGGGTGGGACTCGGCCATCGTGCGGAAGGGGTTGGGGTCCGGGTTCACGTCCAGAAAGATCGTCTCCTTCCTTTGGCGGAAGATCTCCCCGATGCGCAGGGGAAGGGTCGTGGCACCGGCTGTGCCCACCACCAGCAGCAGGTCTGCTTCGCAGGCCCACCGCACGGCACTTTCCGCTCGGAAGAGAGGCTCGTCGTAGCCTTCGTCGAACCAGAGCACGTGGGGGCGTGCGATGCCGCCGCACGCCGGACAGACCAGCAGGGGCTTCTCCTCCTCGCGGACCGGTTCGCTGCGCTCCTTGGGCAGCACACCGTCGGGCAGGGGCCAGAGGTCTGACCGGCAAGGACGGCCGCAGCGTAGGAAGTGCAGGTTGCCGTGGACCTGGAAGGTCCGGTCCGGGGAGTTGCCCGCGCGCAGGTGCAGGCCGTCCACGTTCTGGGTAATCAGGCGAAAACGGTCCCCCAGTGTCCGTTCCATGGCGGCCACACCCCTATGCCCGCTGTTGGGCGCCGCCCGGGCGCACACGGTCCGGCGGTACAGGTACCAGGACCACACCTCCCAGGGATCCCTGCGGAACATGGCGTAGGTGGCCATCTGCTCGGGACGGTACTCCCGGGACCCCACGCGCCAGTAGCCGTCGGGTCCGCGGAAGGTGGGGATCCCGCTCTCCGCGGAGATGCCGGCACCGGAAAGCACGGCCATCCTGCCGGCGCCGGCGGAAAACCGTTCCTGTAGGCGTTTCAGGCGGTCCAGCGTTTCGGAGGAGAGCGGCATGACGGGCACGGTGCTTCTGCCAGGAGGTGTGGATCGGCGGGGCTCAGACCTCGGTCCCTGTCTATACGAGCCTGCACCCCCCTGTCAATGTGGATTCGTTTGAAAGGGTACCCGTTCTGTGAAGGGTGGGCACGTTGGCACCGGGGAGGAGCGCCTGCTCGATCCGCGCGACCCGCCCTTCACGGAATCGTTCCGTGAAAGGCGTGCATGGGGGCCGGCGGGTCAGAAGGGGGTCGATGGACGGTGCAGCCCCGTCCTGAGCCAGGCGCAGTTCGCACGCGCGTTCACCGGTCCGGGATGAGCGGAACGGAGCAGGGGGCGCTTTGGGGGCGAGCGGCTAGAGGTTGTCCTGGACGTAAACGGTGAGGTCGGCCAGGCGGTTCGTGTAGCTCCCGTATTCGTTGTCGTACCATCCGAAGATCTTCGCGTGGGTCACCGGAACCTTGAGCACGGTTTGACGAGGCGGAGCGAGGGCCTCGGCAGGCAGCCCCGGGATCTCCTTGAGATCCACACGGATGAATCCCGTTCTCGTGTGGGTTTCGCACCCTTCGATGATGACCGCGGCCGGATCGCCGATCAGGTCCGAGGAGACGTTCTGTTCCAGGGTGAACCGGAGCAACCCCTTCTGTTTGCCCTCCGACGCCTCCCGGTAGAGCTTGTTGATGACCTGCGCGGTGATGGAACTGGTTCCGTCTGCCTGAATCCTGGACTGGAAGGTCAGGTTGAGAATGATCAGCGACCCGGTGGACACGGGGACCCGGACGGAGTCGGCCATGAAACCGATCTCCCGTATCTCGGGGAGCACCGCCTCCAGGGCCCGGGCCGCGCCGGTGGACGTCAGGATGATGTTGTTCAGGATGCTCCGGGACTTTCTCAGGTCGGACGTGCCGGCCTGCGGCATGGCGTCCAGGACGCTCTGCGTGTTGGTGGCCGCGTGTACCGTGGACATGGACGCCGTCATGATCGCACTGGATTGGAAATGTTCCAGGAGGGGCAGAATCATGTGCGCCAAGGCCGTGGTGGTGCAGGAGGCGGCGGAGAGGAGGGTGTGCTTCTCGGGGTGGAATGGAAAGTGGTTGATGCCGAAAATGAGCGAGGCAGCGTCCGGGGGCATCTTCACGGACTTGTCCTTGATCTTGAAAGGCGCCGAGTTCAGGACCTTTCTGGCCCCCCCCACGAGGTGGCCCCGCAAGGACCCTTTGGGGTGATCCGGCGGTAGGGTGGGGTCGTTGAACATGCCGGTGCAGTCCACAACGACCTCCACGCCATAGGCACGCCAGGGGATGTCTTTGGGGTTGCGGTGGCTCCGCAAGACCGTGACCGGGATCCCGTCCACGAGAAGTTCTCCGTGTTTTTCATCCCGGATTTCCACCACCCGTTCCGCCCTGTTTCCGTAAAGGAAACGGTGGAGGGATCCGTAGGTGGAGTCCTTTTGCAGCATGTCGGCCACGTCGGACAGGTTTCGCCCCACCTCCCGGCCCTGGTTGATCACGATCTTCCGGAACTGCTTCCTTCCCACATGGTGCCAGAGGGAAAGCTTCCCGATGCGTCCCAGACCGTTGATGCCCAGTGCGCGCACCGGATGCTCCTCGGCGCCTGCCCGCTCGCCCGGACCTTGGTCCCGCGGGGGACCTCCGGCCGGCGTTCCTCCCGAAGCCATGGTGTGACCTCCTTTCCGGACCCACGGTGGCCGCACAGCCCTCTTCAGTTTGAGACGGGGTACAGCCGTCCCGCAACCGCCGCCATCGTTTCGTGCCGTCCCTTGTAAATGAACCCGTTGTGTCCGTCTACCCCCAACCAGTCGCCGCTTCGGATCTCATGGCCGCAGATGGTGCTGATGCCGCGGCCCTCCCTCACCCGAAGCTCCCGGCACCCCACGACGCACGTCTTGCCCAGACGGTAGGCGGTCACGGCCGCATGGGAGGTGCTGCCTCCGCGAGCCGTCAGGATGCCGTCCACCTTCAGGATCATGCCGATATCGTCCGGAACGGTGTCCGGACGCAGAAGGATGAGGGGGGTGCCGGGGCTCTCCCTGCGGAACCGTTCGATCTCCTCCTGGCGGTGCACAGCGATTCCGCACAGAGCCCCTCCTCCCACACCGATGCCCGTGCCCATTTGACTGGCCTTCTGTGCGGCCGTGGGCACGAACACCTGAAGCGTTTCTTCCTCGGGCGGAACGATGTTCCGGATTTGGAGGATGTACAGGGCACCGGGGTCCGCACCCTCGTACGTGAACTCGATCTCCTGGTGGTGGTAGCCCCGTTTGTGGACCAGCTCTTCGGCGATCTCCTTGAGCCGGCCATAGACCGCGGGAAACGCCGTCTCGAGGCTCTGCTTCGTTCCCAGGTTTTCGCGCGCCAGCTGCTCCTCGGAAATCGGGTGGGTTTCTACCAGCCCCGAGACCACGTCTTCCCCCTGGGCGCACACCGTGTAGTCCCCGTAGAGACTCACCGTGGAGAGCGTCCCTTTCGGGTTGCGCGTAAAGGCGACCCCGGTGCCGGAATCGCGGCCCAGGTTCCCAAACACCATCTGCTGGACGATGACGGCGGTCCCCCACTCCTCGGCGATCTTCATCGCCTCACGGTAAAGGCTGGCGATCTCCGCGTGCCAAGACTCCAGGACGCGGGAAATGGCGGTCCGGAGCTGCGCCCACGGATCCGTGGGCACCTGGATGCCCCATGCCTCCACGAGGCGCCTGTACGCGAAGGTCAACTCCCGCATCTGCTCCGGGAGGAGGTCCCTCTTGTACTCGGCCTGCAAGCGTGTCTTGGTTTCGTTCATCAGGTCGTCGAACCGATCGCGGGGAATCCCGAAGGACATGCCCCAGCACTGGAGGAACCGGCGGTAATTGTCCCATGCCGCCCACTGGAACCGGGGTTGTTGGGCAAGGGTGGCGGTGATGTCCTCGTTGATCCCGATGTTCAGGAAGGTACTCATCATGCCCGGCATGGAGATCGTGGACCCGCTTCGAACGGAGAGGAGCAGGGGCTGCCGGGGGTCGCCGAACAGGTGGCCGGTGCTTCGCTCGAGCTGCACGATCTCCCGGTGGAGTCTCGCCAGGAAGTCTTCCTGGACCGCGCGGTAGGCCTGAATCGCGGGCCGGCAGCGGAAGTATTCGGTGGTGATGACAAATCCGGGCGGCACCGGGTAGCCGAAGGCGGTGAGGCGTTTGAGAAAGTAGCCCTTGCCGCCGAGCTGGATCTGTGTGTCTTGGTCGGGCTGCACGGACGGAAAGGAGGTAAAGCATCTGTCCGGATCATAGGAGAGCAGGAGGGTCAGGATGTTCCGATCCAGGCTCCGGCTCTCCTTGGCGAGGCTTGCCAGAACCCTCCCCACGAAGAGGTCGAGCCGTTGGATCGCAAAGCTGCCTGCAAGCAGATCCCGGATGAACCACTCGCCGGCCTGGTAGGCCACCTCTTCCGGGGTCGCGTGTGGCGCCGGCCGGAAGGGCAGGGGGCGCTGCTTATGAACCAGCCCGAACACGATGGTTCTCAGATTCGCCTCGTGGACCGCGATGTACTGGGTATGAATGATCTCTTTCACGGCGTGGGCAATGAACTGGAAGATGTTGAGGTACTGATCGATGGTGAACCCGGGGGTTGCCAGGGCGTGTTTGAACAGGTCCAGGTTGGACGTGAGGGCTTCGGTCACGATGCCGTCGGCTTCGAGCGCATCCGAAAACAAGGTGAGGATTCTGTGTGCCCCTTCCAGGAGGCTCCGCGTGATGTACCCCAGGTTGAGGCCGGAGGTCAGCTCGTCGAAGAGGTGCTCCGCAAGGCTTTCCAGGCGAAACGCCAGGCCGAGGCTGTCGAACCGCTTTTCTTTGTACCGGCCGTACATGGAAGGGATCCCGGCCGCGATGTGCCTCTTCCGGTAGATCTCTTCCTGCTCCACGGTGGGTTCGTCGGACAGCACGTTTTCCCGGAGCACAGGCAGAATCCCGTGGATCACCCGTTCCAGCGCCCTGGGGTGGTCGGACCCTTGGAGGCAATCCTCCAACTCCTGGATGGCCTGGATCGGAAAGAAGTTCGACGCCTTCAGGTCCTCGAGAATCTCGAAGTGGTTGATCGTGTACTTCTTCACCAGCATCCGGTACAGATCCAGGAAATGCTCCGCCTTGCGAAGGGCCCTTTCGGGGACTCCCCGGACCCCCTGCACCGTCTCCAGCACCTGCGCCGGGGACCGGGCCAGAATGCCTCGGAGCCCGTCTCCCTCGTCCCGAAGCACCTTCTCC
>Ga0068714_10004821_pt1 | contig 14777 bp, 12 predicted proteins | sample MTBNYHSulfiMetaG_FD_62988 | JGI IMG/M metagenome (GOLD analysis project Ga0068714, IMG submission 62988) | Enrichment culture microbial communities from rom New York Harbor, USA that are MTBE-degrading - MTBE-NYH (New York Harbor Sulfidogenic)... | ecosystem: Environmental > Aquatic > Marine >... | reverse complement strand
TATCAAATGACCCTGTCAGGGGCTAACCTCACACAGCTGACAGATGATCCGGCAAACGATTTTCATCCTTCCTGGCGCCCTGCCATTTCAGATTAAGCAAAAAAACCAGGATTGTCCTGGCCTCTTTGTTTTCTACTAACTCTAACAAATCAGCTAAAAATTAAACAATTTTGCATATTTTGATGCGAAGAGGGTTGGCGTCCCTCCAGTATGCCAGAACACAACCCGATCAGCAGGGTTAAAATACCCTTTCCGGATCAAATTGATCAGACCAGCTGCGGCACGCGCAGTATAAACTGGCCCCAAGAGCAATCCCTCATATCTGGCAAACAAACGAATGGCTTCGAGCTCTGGTTCACCTACAATCCCATATCCAGCGCCCAGGTAATCCGCGTTGACCATAATTTGATCCGGTGTGAAAGTGATTGGATCTCCAATATTTCCCGAAGCAAGTGTCGCAAGATTGGATACAATGTTTTGAAGCTCAACCACACTATGATCTACGCTGATCCCCAAAATTCGTCCCGACCAGTGATTTCTGGCGGTGCCCAGCACCAGGCCAGCATGTGTTCCCCCCGAGGAGCTTGGGAAAACCACCCAATCGACTTTATCCATTTGCCCCATCAACTCATCAAATGCAAACGCGTATGCAACAGAACCGATTGGGTTCGAAGCGCCTAAAGGGATGAGATAAGGCTTTCGGCCTTCTCTTTTCGCCTTCTCGTACGTATCTGCCAGGATAGTCTCACGGGATTCTTGATCAGTCCACACAATTTCTGCCCCCACCAGGGCATCAATCAACAGGTTGCCCGAGGAATCCTCTTCCGGATCACCCGAAAGCACCAATATACAATCCAGTCCAAATTTCGCCGCCAGAGCCGCTGTTTGCCTGCAATGGTTAGATTGTGCGGCACCCACCGAAATCAACGTCTGTGCGTTATTTTTAAGGGCGTCAGCCAAAACAAATTCCAGCTTTCGGGTTTTGTTACCTCCAAAAGCCAGACCCGTCAGATCATCTCTCTTAGCCCAAATTTCCGGCCCCCCCAAAGCCTTGCTGATTCTCGGCAAATGAGTAACCGGCGTTGGTAAATTTGCAAACCTCACGCTCTCAATCATTCCAGTCTATTTACCTCCTCAACAGTTTTTTGTTTACGGACACTTCGCGTGATATTAAGAATTTGCGGAAGAACACGCGTATAAAGTTGATACACAAACGGTCTGGAAGTGTAATCCCATGCGCCTATTGTTCTGACTACACGGGCTCCAAGACCCTCTTTGAACCGGTACACACCCCACATGGAATCCGAATCATTAAAAATATCTGGAGCTCCCCACAAATCATAATAACTGCACCCCATCTGCTTGGCTAAAAGCACTGCTTCCCATTGCAACAAATAATTGGGCATCTTCTCGCGGTGCAAAGCTCTAGACATCCCATGAAGATACCAGGCCTTGCGTGCAAAATGAAACAACACCAATCCTGCCACCGCTTCGCCTTCAAATTCGGCGATGAGCGGCGTTGCCATTCCATTCTCCATGAAGAGCGTCCAGACATCCAGATAGTATTGTTGGGGCCGGATAACAAAGCCGTCCCTTACAGATGTTTCAGCATACATCCTGTAAAGAGGTAAAAGATCTGCCTTATCCCCTTTACGGATTGTGATCCCTTTTCGTTTCGACAACCGGATGTTATAACGAGTCTTCTGTTTCATGCTGGCCAGCAATTCTTCTTCACTGCCCGAAATATCCAGCCAGAACGTGTTTTTAAACTGAATCTGATCTGTTGAAAATAACCAACCGCGACTTTTAATTGCTGCTAAAGTTGACAGGCCTTCTTCAAAATCAACAAAATCCTCTCTGCCCTGAACTCCCTCTCCAAGCAAAATCTCCGGGTCTGCCTTAATAAATATCGCGCATTCATTTCGGGAAAAATCTTCAAGATCCATCCAAACTCTTTCAAAAAGCAGGCGATCAGCCCAGCTTTTCAAGATTGGGCCACGGGGAATATATAAAATCTTAAATTTCACTCCAAAAATTGAAATTGTTCTTTCCAGGATAAGCGCTGCCGCACAAACCTCGCCGCGTTCATCCTTCCAGGTTTTATAGTGAGGTTTCCAGCCATAGCTTTGTTTAATCCTGGCCCATTCACTGGTTTGAAGAATGTGAGCGCCGGGCAATCCAGCGATGATCTCATCCCACGCATCTTTATTCATAAAATTGCCATCATCTATAATTAAATTAAACAAGTTGAAAATGAAGCGATCCTAACATCACAAACAGCAATAAACTGATCAGATCTCTAAGAATCCGTGCCGGTATTTTTACGTCTTGCCCAACCGAGATAAGCGCGATATAACAGCGGTTTATATATCCGATCCCAGGAGCCTGTCGAACGAAGTACTTTGCCTCCGAATCCACGTTTAAATCGATACACTCCCCACAATCCATCAGAACGTGCTTGAAAATCTTTTTCTAATTGTTCTTCTGGATAATCCGGAATACCCCACAAATCATATTCCTCACAGCCCATCTCGCCTGCCCAACGCATTGCTTCCCATTGTAAAAGATAAGTCGGCATCCGGTTTCGATGTTCGTTATTCGAAGCCCCATAAAAGTACCAGGCGCGTTTACCTTGTCTGAAAATCATCAGCGCGGCCAGCGGCTCACTTTCATATTCCGCCAGCAGGATTACGCATTGTTTAGTTGGAGAAAACAGCTTATATGCTTGCTGATAATACGCAATTGAATGCACCCCAAAACCATCGCGATCTCCGGTCACTTCCATCAAGTTCTGAAAGATATTAAGATCATCGATCTGCCTGATCTTTACCTCTTTCTTTTGGGCCAACCGGATATTGTAGCGCGTTTTCTGTTTCATCCGCATCATCCAGTCCTCTTCAGAACCTGATAGTTCCACCACGATCGTTCGCCTTGGTTGAATGCTTTGACCCGCCTTCACAAAGCCATCGAATTCATTATTCAATTGCTGGTCTTCCGGTTCAAAGGAATCCGGTTCCACTTTGAGAAAGATCGCCTGATGTTTGCGGCATATTTCATCGATTTCAGACCACAAACTTTTCCAGCCTGATCCGATAGGACCTTTCGGGATATACGCAACACTCAATCCTAATGGGAGTTTCCTGAAAAGAATTTGAGCGCCAGCGCTCCCAGAAATTACTTGCGCCGCGCTCCAACCAAACCTGGATTTTAAAGCTCCCCATGCAGATGTTTGCAAAATATGCGCGTTCTGATGAGCATCAATGAAACGATCCCATTCAACAGCATTAACAATTGTCATGAGTCAATCGCAGTAATTTCAGGGGGTGGTGTGCTGTGTACAGCAGAATCAGGGATCAATTCGTCCAACAGGCAAATTATCGCCTGCGCATCACCTTCTCTGGCCAGCTTCATCAATTCTTCCAGCGAACTGTTTAATTGCTTACCAAACAACTCGTCCTGGCGAACTACACGGTAAATATCCGGGTGTTCGGTCCCCTCAAAGGAGTCACCATCATTCCATAAATCTTCGCTCAGCTTTTCACCAGGTCGGATTCCCGTAAACACAATTTCAACATCTTTGCCCGGCTCCAAACCAGATAACCTGATCAAATCCTCCGCCAGATCCAGAATACGTACCTGCTCTCCCATATTGAGCATAAAAGTCTCAGAACCGTCTCCAAGACTGGCAGCTTGAAGCACAAGATAAACCGCTTCAGGGATGGTCATGAAATATCGTTTCATATCGGGGTGAGTAACCGTTACCGGGCCGCCTCTCGCGATCTGTCTTTGGAAGAGAGGAACAACGCTGCCCCGGCTGCCGAGCACATTCCCAAAACGCACCACCGTGAAGGCTTTCCCTGTCCGATGGGCAGCATCAATAACAATCTGTTCAGCAATACGCTTGGTAGCCCCCATAACGTTGATCGGTTGCACCGCCTTATCTGTTGAAATCATGACCATTCTTTCTACATCATGATGAACGCATGCTTTAACAATATTTCTGGTTCCTAAAATATTGTTTGTAACCGCTTCTTCAACGTTGATTTCCATAAGCGGTACATGTTTATGCGCTGCTGCATGGAAAACAACTGTGGGTTGGTGCCGGTCGAAAAGAGTGTCCAACCGGGTATAATCACGGATATCGCAAATCAGAGGACGGACAAGCAGGGACGGATAACTTTCTTTTAATTCCAAAACTGTCTCAAAAATACTGTTCTCTCCATGGCCCAACAGAATTAGCTCAGACGGACCCCACCGCGCAATTTGACGGCACAATTCACTGCCTATTGAACCCCCTGCGCCAGTGACCAGGACAGCTTTACCACCCAAAATATTTCCCACCTTCTCATCTTCGGTTTGAGCTGCCTTCCGGCGCAGCAAGTCGGAAATATTCACTTCACGTAATCTGCTGATACTGACCTTACCCCCCAGCAACTCGTAAATTCCGGGCATAGTCCGAAAAGGCATCCCCTTTGCGCGGCAAACATTTGCCACCAACCTGACCACACGCCCTGGCGCGCTTGGAATTGCGATGATCACTTCATGAACCTTCCGGTTATCCAATACACGGGAAAGATCAGAAATCGTTCCAAGCACGGGCACCCCGTATATTTGCTGCCGCTGTTTCGCCGGGTTGTCATCCAAAAAACCAATCGGGGTGAAATTGAGCTGCGGATTTCTCTGGAGTTCTCGGATCACCAAGGCCCCCGCATCTCCAGCGCCAATGATCAATACATGTTTAGCTGGCGAATGAAGGTGGGGTATCGAGGCAAGAATCTGGTTTTCTGCCAGCAAACGGAATGTGAACCGCAAACCGCCCACCATCATGATCGATAAAAGCCAATCGATGACCAGAACAGATCGTGGAAAACCAGTGAAAGCGCCCATAGTGAAAAGGCTCACCATCAACAAAGAGACCAGAACACTGCTGGCACTCACTGTAGCCACTATTAATTTAAGCTCCTGTATACTCGCGTATAACCAGAGCCTTCTATAAAGACCAAAATAATAATAAATGAGAGGCTTGATGACCAGCACTGCGCCGATCATCCAATACGCTGAAGGAAGGTAAATATGGAATGCCGGACCTAATTCAAGACGTAATACATAGCTTCCCAACACAGAGACTACCATCAGGACTACATCGCCAATGAACACATACCGGTTTCGGATTGTGGGTTGTGCTTTCATAGTTATGCTACCTCCCTCTGAATCCGATCACAGCGCCAATTGTTCTTAAAATAATGGATATATCTAACATTAGATCTCGATGCTTGATGTAATAAAGGTCATACTCTAATTTAATGGACGTGCCTTCAATTGTAGAAACATATCCATAGTTCACCTGTGCCCACCCTGTCAACCCCGGTTTAACCAACAATCGCGCTCTATAGAATGGCACCTGATTTTGAAGTTCTTCCACCAACTGCGGCCGCTCCGCGCGCGGGCCAACCAGACTCATATCTCCCAGAAGAACGTTGATGAATTGTGGCAGTTCGTCAAGATGGCTCCTTCTCAAGAATCGGCCAAAACGGGTTACTCTCTGATCGTTTTTTGCTGCCATCTGGGCCTTCCCGTCTTTTTCAGCGTCCTGGCGCATCGTTCTGAATTTGATCATTTGATATTCCCGGCCACTCTGCCCCAATCGTGTTTGCTTATACAGCACTGGAAAACCGCTATCCAGAAAGATAAAGATAGCTAAAAATGGAAATAAAACGATCAGGATACTTAAACCAATAACACTTCCCAGAATGTCCATTAAGCGTTTTACAACATTATAGATGCCGCCCGCATGTGCCTGGTCGACAAAAGATCGCAAGATCCAATCCGATTGTAACAAATGGATGGGTACTCTCCCTCGCAAATCCTCGTACATGGCTGGCATTGTGGTAACCTCAACCCCCTTTTCTTCAGCCGCCAGTAGTGCCTGGAACATCTCCGGTTTCATATTTCCTGAGATAGAGAAAATTAAATCGGATATATGTTCTTTCTCAATGATTGCTGATAAATCCTGACTATTTCCCAGAACTTCAAATCCCTCAATTTTCTTGCCCTCCTTTTTCGAATCATCGTCAATCATTCCAACAACATAAAAGGGAGGAGGCCAGATTTCGCTGACCACCGATGCCAGTGCTTTTCCGGCTCTACCAGCACCAACAATCAATACACGCCGTAAAAACTGAGGCGCTGTGAAAACACGAATATACAAGAGCCTGAGAAGTATAGTGAATAGCGAGGCGGAAAGAATAAAGACCGCCACCCCTCGTCTGGGAAGAGAGTTGGGTTGTGATGTGAAATATATTGCAAGGTATAGGCCTATATATGCTACAGCCGCAATTAACACGCCGCGAAAAACTTCTCTACGCCTGCCTGCCTTGCGCTCATCATATAATTCAACGATCAAAAGAAGAACAATCCAGACCAAAGGCAGAAAGTAAAACCAAAACGGTGTTCTTTCCGCAATAAATTCAGAGGATAAATCCAGCCACGCGTCAGCAATTCCCCAAAAATACAACGACATCATCAAAGCCGCAATACTGCTGATTATATCGCCAACCAGTAAAATAAATCGGCGTTCTCCCGATTTTAATTTCCACAAGAAGGGCTTTTGTGAATTCTTAAGATTCATATCCCAAAATCATCGCATTCTAGAAAATAGATTTTACCAGGCTCCATAGAAAGCCTGATCCCCAACAGTAATGCATCGTAACAATCGCCAAAGGAATTCCTATCAATAATCGGATATCTCTTTCTTGATTTGCGATGGGCCAGCTTGCAATTATTAAAGACAAACTATAGAACAGCAGCACTATCCCCAAAAGAATCAAACAAATTCTAAAAAACGGAGCAAGCAAAAACAAAGCAGCTATGCTTAAAACAAATGCAGGAGGCAAAGCCTGTCGCCAACGCAAAGTTTCTGGATAACGGCGCAGCATATGCCATTTCCAATACCCATATCGGAAATACTGCTTCCCCAAGTTGCGCAGGTTTGAGCGAGAGAAATAAACTGATTGTATCATTGGATCCAGCCAGACCCTGCCTCCGCTTTTTCTGATTCTTGTATTTAGCTCATAATCCTCATTGGTCAACAATGTTTCATCAAAAAGTCCAATCCGGTCAAACAGTTCTCGGCGGAAAGCGCCAAAGGGAACCGTGTCCACATACTGGGCTTCTGTTGTGTAGCGATACAGCGCATCTCCAACCCCTAAAGGATGTGAAGCCGCTAGCGAAATGGATTTTGCGATCCAGTCATCTTTCCCTGGTTGAATTTTCCAGATTCCGCCAACATTTTCAGCTCGATTTGCTAAAAGTTCGCGAACACACCGCTCCACATAATCAGTAGATGGCATAGAATGTGCGTCTAAACGAATGATGAATTCACCATGAGAAGCGTTGATTGCACAATTTAGCGCGGCGGGAATAATCCGCTTGGGGTTGTCAACCAAAACAATGATAAGTTCCGGGTAAGTCTTTGAGAATTCTGCTACTTTTTCCCTTGTCTGGTCTGATGACATCCCATCAGCGATAATCACTTCCATATCCTGTTTGGGAAAAGTTTGTTGGTACACAGCCTCTAAAAGTAACCCAATAGTTGTTTCTTCATTGTAACACGGGACAATCACTGATACTTTTGGCATCTAAGCTCCACACTTACTCTGAATATTCATATCAAAGCGTTGCGCCTGAAAAGAAACAATTTAACCACAAAAACAACTTCTTTTCCAGCTCAAATGATCAGCTAAAGTTGGTATATGCCTTAAACACCCTGGCTGGCGTTAACTTCCGCAGGCAAAAGATCCTTGGTTTTGATCTTCGCCACATCATCAAATAACCCGGAATAAAGATTGCTGAACACGGATGCAGAAAACCAATAACTGACCCTTCCCAATTAGAAAACACTATCAAAGGATCTCAAAAAATGAGCTTATCTGATCACAACTATCCTATGCTGAGCACTGGTTTTACGCAATGACCATCTTGTTTTCAAAGTATCGCGACTGCCTCTATCTCAACCGCGCCGCCTTTTGGCAAGGCCGCAACCTGAATAGCGGAACGCGCAGGAGGATTTTCAGTAAAGAATTCCGAATACACTTTATTCATACTGGCAAAATCATTTATGTCTCTCAGAAACACTGTAGTTTTAACAACATTTTCCAGTTGCGCGCCCGCCGCTGAAAGAACAGCTTTTAGATTCAACAAAGCCTGGCGAGTCTCTCCGATTACACCACCATCAACTAACGCGCCGCTTTCTGGATCCATGCCCAGTTGCCCTGATGTATAAATAAAATTTCCAACTTTTACTCCGGCTGAATAGGGACCTATCGCCTTTGGGGCGTCGGATGCTACAACAATTTCTTTCTCGCTCATCGTGACTCCTATTATAAATTTGATTTTTTACTCCACATTTGATTTTATGACATCTTTTAATATTCGTAAATAGACACGCCAAACATACTGCTGCTTATCAGCCTAATCAGGCGCTACAATCATTTTTAATCTTATCCATAACAAAGGCTGGTATAATTCAAAGTTCGGAAAGAATAAATCCAATAACCATTCAACTTTTTTAAAAAGGTATTGAACAAGATATGCTGGACAAACTACAAGCTATTGAAGACCACTATAACGAAATTACCCGCCAGCTCACTGAGAATGTTGAAGATTACCAGATGGTCGCAGAACTGGCAAAAGAGAAGTCAGATTTAGAACCAATAGTCAGTAGAGCACGAGAATACAGAAACACCTTACAATCCATTGAAGAAGCGAGAGAGCTTGAGAACTCCGAGGATGATGAACTGCGTCAACTCGCCGAGATGGAGCTGGAAGAGTTATCTCCCAAACTACTTTCATTGGAAGACGAAATAAAAAGTATGCTCATTCCAAAAGACCCGCGCGATAAGCGAAATGTGATTATGGAAATTCGGGCTGGTACAGGTGGAGAGGAAGCGGCCCTTTTTGTTGCCGATCTATACCGGATGTACACTTATTTCGCGGATCGAAAAGGATGGAAAATTGAAGTGCTTTCGGAAAATGAAACCGGGATTGGTGGCTTCAAAGAAATCATATTCATGGTCAAGGGGCATGCAGCCTATTCACAATTGAAATTTGAATCCGGTGTCCATCGCGTTCAACGAATTCCCACAACAGAAACACAGGGGCGTATTCACACCTCAACTGTCACCGTAGTGGTAATGGCAGAAGTCAAAGATGTAGATATTGACATCCCCGAATCGGATCTGAAGATTGATGTGTATAAATCAGCAGGCGCGGGAGGCCAAAATGTTCAAAAGAACTCCACCGCTGTGAGGATTACCCATATTCCCTCCGGACTTGTGGTTGCCTGTCAGGATGAGCGATCTCAACTCCAGAACCGGATGCGTGGAATGAGTATTTTACGTGCCCGCCTATACGAGATTGAGGAGCAAAGAAGAAGAAAAGCATTGGAAGCGGACCGGCGCTCTCAGGTTGGGACAGGAGAACGGTCGGAAAAAATCCGCACCTACAATTATCCCCAATCCCGGGTAACTGACCACCGAATTAATGTCTCCTCTTATAACCTGAGCGGCGTCCTTTCCGGTAATATTGATGAATTTATTGATGAATTGGCCCAAAGAGAGGAAGCTGAACGCCTGGCGTCAGTTGGTGACGAGAATTAGTTCAGATGTTGCTCGGTGATTGGATTCTCACAACAAAAACTAGCTTGAATAGATTAAATAATCTGAGCGGGATAGAAGCCAAGGCGCTGGCTTGTGAGGTACTCAACCATCCGAAAGCCTGGATCATTTCTCATCCAGAATACTTGCTCACTTCAGAAGAACTTCTCCGGCTCAATTCTTTACGCGACCGTGTTGCAAAAGGCGAACCCCTACCTTACGTAATTGGCTATTGGGAATTTTATGGACTCCGCTTTTCTGTCTCTCCTGCCGTTCTGATACCAAGACCGGAAACGGAGCTTTTGGTTGAACACGCTTTATATTGGTTATCCAATCACAATGACGCTAAATGGGTTGCTGATGTAGGAACTGGCTCAGGATGTATTGCCATCAGCCTGGCAAAAAACCACGGTGGTATTCAAATCATTGCCACCGACAGGTCCTGGGAGGCATTGCAGGTATCAAAAGTAAACACCACCCAGCACAATCTGGATTCCAGGATTACCCTTATCCACACAAATCTGTTAGACCCATTCCGCAATGGTTTTGACCTCATCTGTGCCAACCTTCCTTATATTCCCACTCTTAAACTCCGCGATCTGGCGGTAACAAAACACGAGCCTATTTCTGCTTTGGATGGGGGTCAGGATGGATTGCTGTGCATTAAAGGTTTACTGCAAACGGCTTATCAGGTCATCCGGCCTGGCGGTAAAATCTTGCTCGAAATTGAATCGGAACAGGGAGATCAGGCTCTCAAATTAATTAAAGAGACTGTTCGATCCGATGAAACAACACTGATAAAAGATCTGTCTGGAAGAGACCGGCTAATATCCATTCAATTTTAACAATCAAGAGGACAGTTGGACTAATTTCCTCATGAACACTGAGGTCATTTCAATCGACTACCTTCGCTGGTCCTGCTCAACGCCATCCTGCCAGAAAGTACTCAATAGCACAAACCGAAAAACATCTTTTTTCTATTTTTAGATCCTGTTAAAAAGATTCTTGATAGAAATAATCGTTAAGATAACCGCCAAAATTACAATGCCGGCAACAATTTGCACGCTAAGATTTACTTTTCGCTCTATTTCCGCTGCCGGATAAAGGGTTTCTGGTTCGGTTCTTTCTTCTTGCTGGCTAACATCCAGGATAGATGGAGTTCTTACCAATTCCTCCCTGGTTGGTTCCATCTCCTGACCAGCAAGTTCCGCCTGTTTTGGTACCCATGAAACATAGTCATCTTCAGCGATGATCTGATAAGCAATGTTGCCCTTTACAAAAATAACGGATTTTCCCAAAGCCAGCCAGGCAGCAACTCTTGGAGAAGATTCTGCCAACGCAAAATACTGCTTTGAGAGATAAGCGACCTCCCTGGTTTTCATGCTTTCAGGATCAAATAAAGTATCGGTCCACACGCCTTCTTCAAGCAGAAACGCCCTATCGCCCACAATTTTCACCCGCTGGCTCAAATCTTCTGGCAAAGGCGCGGCCACACTTGCCCCAGCGAGCTGGCCTTCACCAGCAGCGCGTTCAAAAGCATCCATTCCGTAGGACGGCAAATCAGAAGCCGCTTCGAACTTCTCAAAAGCTTCCTGTGAAAGCCGCGTTTGGTTCTCATGTCCCAGCGGGTCTGGTTCTGTCACCAGAAATGATGTATAAGGTGTGACAATGCCATAACGAATGCTTAGCTGGATGATCTGGTCAACAAGTTCCTGATTGGGACCCTTTAAACGTATTTCCTTCAACAAATAGCCTATCTTGCGCGTCGCCCACAATCTGGGAATGCTATTCCGAACATCATCAGTATTCTGTCTGCCATCATCAAACAATAGTTCTTCAAAAACAATCTCCTGACGTTTTCCATTCACCACCCCGGACAAAGTGATCGAGGAACCACCGCCCTCTCTGTATCTTCCCAAAACAATTAATTGGGTTCCGGCAAACAAGTCTGGCAAAGTCTTTGGATAAACATCAAAAACTGCCGTCTCTGAAAACGTTACAGCGATATCCGTCAGCACTGGTGAACTGATTTTGTTGTAAAACTCTGAGATCACTTCTTCCAGTGATGCACCTGGTTTGACATAAGTACTGATCCCATGATGTTCTTCGGAAAGAGAATCCAGCAAAAAAGTATCAACATCATACCCAACCCCAAAAACAAAAGCGCGAAGAGAATCAGGGGCCGCTCTATAAAAATTATCCAGGATCTTCTTTGTGTCAATTTCGCCTTCAGTGGGTAAGCCATCTGTCAGAAACATGAGATATGTTGGCCGCTCCATGCGAGTAATTGTAACTGTTTCCAATAGCGCGCGATTAATATCCGTGCTGCCGCCTGGGGATAGTGTCTCGACCCACCGGACAGCATCTTCAACCACTGCAGCCGGCATCAAATTGTTAGAAAAGAACTGGATCGTATCATTAAACGCTGTCAGGTAAAATCGATCATCCGGGTTCAACTGTTTAAGCACATAAATTAGCGCGGCCCTTGCTTGCCGAAATTTCTCTCCCTCCATACTCCCGGAACAATCCAAAACAAACAAAATGTCTTTCGCGACAGGGTCAATATTTTCCATCGAAGGAGGCGCGATAAAGAGCGTGAAATATCCAGCCTCTTCCTCAGTGCCGCCATCTGTATCAAAATATGATAACAAATGCACCCCTTCTCCCTGGCCCGTTGAGTAAAACAACTCAAAGTCTTTATCTGGAAGAACATTCTCCTCCTCATAATTCACCCTGGCTCGCTTTTCTCCATCCATAACAACCTGTACTTCATGGCTCAAAGAATAAACCGCTCTGAGAGGCTGGCTGGATTGAATATCTACCGTAATTTTCACCTCTTCCAATGGCAAGGTTGAGAATTTTTCGGTATTAAGCGGGTAGCTGAAATCGACCAATCCTTTTTCTGAATTCAGCGCCTGATAATATTTCAATTCAATCCGCTGTGAGCCGTCTGGTGGAATTGGATACACAGAAGCTTTAATAGCGCCGTGGTCTAAATACTCCAATAAAGCCGGATCTTGTAATTGATGTACTGCTTCTTCATAGACCTGCCGGGCTTTTTGTGCGTCAAGAACCTCCCCCTTAACTGGTTCCCCATCCACCCATAAAGCAAACTCGCTTACAGCAGAATAAAGCGGAAGTGGAAAGATATAAAAACCTTCAACCGCCCAATCATTGGGGTTATAGAACTCCTGATCCACGTATACTTCCGCAATTTGGTCCTCGATCCTGACATCCACATGATGGTACCGTATGACAAGCTGAGAAATGGGTCGAGGCAGAATCGGATCGATACAATCCTTATCAATACAATCAGGGGGTGGTCCTGGCACAATAATTCCGTCTGCTCGAACCGGAACGGTGGTTGCCAGGATCAAAAAAAGGCCAACTATAAAGCTGTAAATTCGAGATTTCAACATAGGAATTTCCTTACCGAACACTTATTCCAAAAAAACTGCTTTGTTTTCAGCTTCCTTAGAACAAAGACGACACCAGCCAGGATTTTGTTCCTGCCGGTGTCTTCTAAATTAAAGCGACTGTGGAATTTATTAGATGTCTTTGGATAAAATTACCAGTTCGTCGCGTATTACCCATCTGGTCTTTTCCCAGAACAACAAACCTTCCCGGTTTTCGCTATAAACAAAAATATGGCATTTTTGTATTCCGGCTTTTTCCAAGCCTGCTAACGCTCTATCCATTAGCGCTTGTCCTATCCCCAATCTTCTGTATCCCGCGTCCACCGCCACATGATAAAGATACCCGCGTCTACCATCATGCCCGCAAAGTACTGTGCCCACCAGCTTTCCAGAATCTCTTGCCACAAAACTTAATCCAGAATTCCTGCGTAAAAATTTGGCTATTTGCGGTCTTTCATCCGCGGAACTCAACCCCATACCCACGCATGAATGCCAAAGTTGCATCGCTTCCTGATAATCTTGCAGAACCATCACCCGATAGTCAACCTTCATTCGTCTTGTCTCCATATCACATTATGGTTATCCACCACCGCATTAATACCTGAACTCATCAATTGTAGAATCGTTTAGCAACAAATCAATGACTTTTTTATGGTTTCTTGGCGAACCAGCCACAGTCCATTCACATACCAGCCTGTCGTTCAATCGGGTACGCTTTTTACTCAGCACTCGTAATCGATGTTCTCCCCAGATCTCCTCTAGACTGGATAGTTTTTCAAGGTCCTTCGAAAAAACTAATTCGTACGTATTGGTGTCGGATAGCTTTTCCATTGCAATTTCCAGATGGGGAAACACCCACAGGACAATCAGCACAATCAGCGTGGCGCACGTCGAAAACACAATCTTCCCGGCGCCAATCCCCATTCCCAATGCCGCGACCAGCCAGATGGTCGAGGCGGTAGTAAGACCTCGGATTTCACCGTTTTCCCTTAATATCACTCCCGCTCCAAGGAACCCAATTCCACTGACGATGTTTGCCGCCACTCGGGTCGCATCGTTGTCGAGTGAAATACTTCCAAGTTCAAGGGAAAACATGGTAAATAAAGCTGCTCCTGTACAGATCAGGATCATTGTTCTGAAACCCGCCGCTTTATCCCTGACCTCTCTTTCAAAACCGATCAAACCACCCAAGAGCAAGGCAAAACCGAGTTTCATTAAGTTATCGAGTAATAAATCATTTATCAAAAATTTATCCATCGGTTCTCTCCAATTACATCCATTAATTCAAAAAGATCCGTTCCAGCCCTTTATACCCAATATATCAGATTATGATGTCTGCGCAATAGAGGCCAGACAAAAAATGGGAACAGCGCAGCTAACGCGGTTCCCATTCAAACATTTCTATCTGCCAAACGTCAATTTCACATGACGATGTTAACCAATCGTCCAGGAACAACAATGATATTTCTTGGTTTTACTCCCTCTAAATGACGTTGGACATTATCACTTGCCAGCGCAGCTGTCCTCGCGTCCTCTTCGGTAATGTCTGCTGGAACCATAATCCGATCACGGAGCTTCCCATTCACCTGCACAATCAACGTAATTTTATCTTCAGCGGCTGCTTCTTCATCAACTGTAGGCCACTTTTGCTGGTGGATTGAATATGGCTTATCCAAACGCGACCAAAGCTCTTCGCTGATATGTGGCG
>Ga0068714_10004820_pt1 | contig 14783 bp, 11 predicted proteins | sample MTBNYHSulfiMetaG_FD_62988 | JGI IMG/M metagenome (GOLD analysis project Ga0068714, IMG submission 62988) | Enrichment culture microbial communities from rom New York Harbor, USA that are MTBE-degrading - MTBE-NYH (New York Harbor Sulfidogenic)... | ecosystem: Environmental > Aquatic > Marine >... | reverse complement strand
CTTCGAGCACTGCACCTCCAGCTCCAGCTCCGGGGGCTCGTACCTGCCCAGCTCCAGGCGGTGAATCGTCACCGCCCGAGCGGCCATCCGGGGCGGGGTACCCGCACGAGACAGCTCGTGGGCCCTGCGGCCCTGGACGTGCAGCGCCGAGTAGGCCGGAGGGACCTGGAGCTGCGGCCCGCGGAGGCTCGCCGCAGCACGCTCGAGGTCAGCCAGGGCCGGGACCGGCCCCGTCGCAACCACGGTTCCTTCCGGGTCCAGGGTATCGGTCTCGGCGCCGAGCATCACGAGGGCCCGGTAGGTCTTGTCCAGCCCGCTGAACAGCTGCACCAGCCGCGTGCATCCCCCGGCCAGCACCACGAGAAGCCCCGTGGCAAAGCGGTCCAGGGTGCCGGCATGGCCGACCCGCCGGGTGCTCAATGCGTCCTTGATCGCTCTCAGGGTCTGGAAGGAAGTCATTCCTGCGGGCTTGTCCAGAAGTGCCAGGCCCGAGCGGCCGTCGCTCAAGTGAACAGGTCCCGTATCTTCCGGGTAATCTGCACTCCTCGCTCGATCGACCTGTCCTCGTGGAAGAACGGCCGCGGAATCGTGCGCATCCGCAGCGCCTCCCCCAGTTTCCTCTGGACGAAGCCGGCTGCGTGGTTCAGGGCTTCCACGCATGCCTTGCGCTCCTCGTCGCTGCCGAAGAACGAGATGAACACCTTGGCGTGGCGCAGATCTCCGGAAACCTCGACCCCGGTCACCGTGGCCATGGGGGGTACCCGCGGGTCCTTGATCACGCCGCGAGTGATCAACGAGCTTATTTCGGCCCGGAGAAGGCTCTCAACCTTCTTCAGCCTTACCTGCGACATCTCTGCGAGCCCCAGTACTCTCGAGGGTCTTGGCCAGCTGCACGACCTCGAAGGCCTCGATTACGTCTCCTACCTTCAGATCGTTGTAGTTCTCGATCCCGATACCGCACTCGAAGCCGGACTCCACTTCCCGGGCGTCCTCTTTGAACCGCTTGAGCGACGAGATCTTCCCCTTGTACGTATCGATCCCGTCGCGCACGACGCGAACCGAGGCCCCGCGCCGGATCTTGCCGCTGGTTACGTAGCAGCCGGCGATGATTCCGATCTTCGGAACCTTGAACAGATCGCGCACCTCCGCAGAGCCCAGGACCTTTTCCTGGAGCTCCGGCGCCAGCATGCCCTCCATGGCCGCCCTGATGTCGTCCACCACGTCGTAGATGATGTTGTAGCGTCGTATCTCGACCTTCTCTCGCTCGGCAGTGGCCTGCGCCTCCGCTATGGGGCGCACGTTGAATCCCACGACGATGGCGTTGGAGGCGGAGGCCAGCATGACGTCGTCCTTGTTGATGGCCCCGGCCGAAGCGTGGATCACGTGGAGACGGATCTCCTGGGTGCCCAGTCGCTCCAGGGCGTGCTGCAGGGCCTCCACGGAACCGTGGACGTCTCCCTTGATGATCACCTTGAGCTCCTGCACCTCTCCGTCCTTGATCTGATCGTAGAGGTTGTCCAGGGTGATCTTCTTGACGTTCTGCGCCACCTCCACCTTCTTGAGCTCCTGGCGCTTGGTACCGATCTGGCGGGCCTCCTTCTCCGACTCGGTGACCTGGAAGGGATCCCCTGCATCGGGGATGCCCGTGAAGCCCAGAATCTCGACCGGGATCGAGGGCGTGACGGCATCCACCTTCTCGCCCTTGTCGTTGAACATGGCTCTGACCTTGCCTGGATAGATCCCGGCAACGAAAGAGTCCCCGATCTTGAGGGTTCCCCGCTGGATCAACACGGTGGCCACGATCCCACGGCCGAAGTCGATCTTCGACTCCACGATGCGGCCCTCGGCCCGCCGGTTGTAGTTGGCCTTGAGCTCGAGGATTTCTGCCTGCAGGATGATCGCCTCCAGAAGCTCCGTGATTCCGGTGCGCTTGAGAGCCGATATCTCGCAGTACAGGGTATGCCCGCCCCAGGCCTCGGGGACCAGGTCGTACTCGGATAGCTGCTGCCTGATTCGGTCGGGGTTGGCGTCCGGCAGGTCCACCTTGTTGATCGCGACGATGATCGGCACCCTGGCCTCTTTGGCGTGGTTGACCGCCTCGATGGTCTGGGGCATCACCCCGTCGTCGGCCGCTACGACCAGGATGACCAGGTCCGTGACCTGGGCACCCCTGGCACGCATGGTGGTGAAGGCCTCGTGACCCGGGGTATCCAGGAACACGATTCTGCCCTGGGGGAGATCCACGGTGTACGCCCCGATATGCTGGGTGATTCCGCCGAACTCCGTGTCCACGACGTTGGCCGCTCGGATGGCGTCGAGGAGCTTGGTCTTGCCATGATCGACGTGCCCCATGACCGTGACGATCGGCGGGCGGTGCTCCAGATCCTCGGCCTTGTCCTCTTCGGTCTCTATGATGGTTTCGTCGTACAGAGAGACGATGTTGACCTTGCAGCCATACTCCTCGGCCAGGATGCTGGCCGTCTCGGCGTCGATCTGCTGATTGATGGTGACCATCATGCCCATGCTCATGAGCTTGGAAATAAGCTCCGACGCCTTCAAGTTCATCTTCCGGGCCAGCTCCGATACGGTTATGACCTCCATGATCGAAATCTCCCTGGGTACCGGGTTGGCCTTGGGTGCGGATTTCTTCTTCTGCGCCAGGAGCTTTTCCTGGTGCTCCTCGTATCTGGCCTTGCCGAAAGAGGCCTTCTTCTTGGTCTTGAAGACCTTCTTGGCTCCGGGCTTCGGCGCTTCCGGCTTGGCCGGCGCGGCGGCCGTCCCCGGACGATCGCGCCGTATCGGCGGAGCCCCGTCCCGGCGTCCCGGCCGGGGAGGGCCCGCGGGTCCACGGCGGTCGCGTGGAGGTGCTCCGGCGGGGGCGCCGGGGGATCTGTATATGCGCGTCGACTTCCGCCCCCGGTCGCCCTGGTCGCGGGCCATGCGATCCGGTCTGTGGGTTTCGAAGGAAGGCCGGCGCACGGGCTGTTCCTGCAGGCGAACGCTCTCCACCGCAGGGCGGGCTTCAGGCTCGGCTTCCCGGTGGCCCTGGGCGGCCGCGGCCTCTTCGGCCGGTTCCGGCTTCTTGGCGGCTGTCCTGGCGGCCGGTTTCTTGACGACGACCACCTTCTTCTTGACAACGACGATCTTCTTCTTCTCCGGCTCTTCGTTCGTCGACTCCGGGGAAGGTGCTATCTTCTTTTTCTTGATCAGTGTTGCTTTTGGTTTCTTCTGTTCCTCAGACATAGATCCCCTTCAAACTCACTCCTGCGGTTCACCTTCCGCCTGTCCGTCCGCCTCTTCTTCCTCGAAGCTTAAACCAACGCCACAGTTTGGACAAGCGGTCATGGAAGTGTCGATTGCCGCGCCGCATTCCGGACACTCGTAGCCTTCCTCCGCTTCGCCTTCCTCCGGGCCAGGCTCCCCGACTGCGGGCTTTTCGGCTTCGGCTCCGGGTTCCGCCTCCGCTCGGACCTCGAGCTCCCCGGCCGGTAGGGGCGGCTCGGCAGCCGCCGGGCCCTCGGGGGCCTCGGCCTCCACCACCTCTTCCTCTACCACTTCCACGTTCTCCTCGAGGACCTTGGCGATGAGCTTGGCATCTTCGGCCGAGATACCGTCCAGCGCGGCAATCTGCTCCCCAGACATGGTGATCAGGGACTCGATCAGGTCGACGCCGTTTCGCTTCAACGCCAGGGCCAGATGCTCGGGCAGGCCCGGAAGCTCGCTGATGTCGATGATCTCTTCCTCCTCGGATTCGCCGAAGAGGGCCGAAACCGCCTTCTTCGTGTCGGCGGACAGCTCCATCTCGCCGAACTGCTGGGCGGTTTTGACATCGATGTTCCAGTCGACCAAGCGGTTGGCCAGGCGCACGTTCAGCCCCTGCTTGCCGATCGCCAGGGAAAACTGGTTCTCCCCAACGACCGCCAGAGCCATCTTCTTGGCTTCGTCCAGGATGACCACCTGCTCCACCTCGGCCGGCAGCAGCGCGTTCTTGATGAAGGCCCTGGGATCCGGGTCATAGCGCAGAACGTCGATCTTCTCGCCTTCCATTTCCCGCACGACCGCCTGGATCCGTACGCCTTTCAGCCCGACGCAGGCCCCCACGGGGTCCACGTCATCGCGATTGGAGTACACGGCAATCTTGGTTCGATACCCCGGCTCCCGCACGATCTTGTAGACCTCTATGGTGTGGTCGTAGAGCTCCGGCACCTCGAGCTCGAAGATCTTCTTGACGAAGTCCGTGTGGGTGCGCGAAAGCACGATCTGCAGACCCGTCGGCGACTTGACCACCTCGTAGATCAGGGCCCGGATGCGGTCGTTCGGGTGGTAGATCTCCCTCGGGGACTGGTATTTCTTCGGGAGAATTCCCTCGGTCTTGCCCAGGTCGACGAAGATGTTCCCGTTGCGCTCCCGCTGGTAGTAGCCGATGATCATCTCACCGACCTTCTCCTTGAACTCAGAGTACAGGGTGTTTCTCTGGATCTCCCGAAGGGTCTGCCGGGTTTTCTGCTTGGCACTCTGCACGGCCCCGCGGTCGAACTCCTTCGGGTTCACCTCGATGAGAAGCTCGTCCCCGACCTCACACTCCTCGTTGAACCCCAGGGCTTCGTCCAGCTCGATTTCGCGGATCGGATCTTCCACTTCTTCCACGATCTTCTTGCGGGAGAACACCGTGACCTCGGTCCCGTCGTCACTGAAACGCACGACCGCGTTGTCCATGGAACCGAATTTCTTCTTGTAGGCGGCAAGCAGGGACTCTTCGATGGTCTTCCGCACCAGCTCCTCCGAGATCCCCCGCTCCTGGATGAGCTGCTTGATCGCCTCCGACATGTTGGTGGCCATGGCCTTACGTTTCTACCTCCTCCGAATCATCGAGTCTCGCCTTCTGAATGTCCCCGAGAGGGATCTCCACCTCGCCCGAGTCCCGGCCTCGCAGACGCAAGGCACCGTCGTGAACCCCCTGGATGGTCCCTCCCACCCAGCGTCCCTCGCTCCTGGTAAGGACTCGAGCGCCTCGACCCAGAAAGATCTCGTATTCCTCCGGGCTCTTGATCACCCGGTCCAGTCCCGGGGACGTCACCTCGAGACGCAGATACGAAAGCTCTTCGATCAGCTCGAGCCGAGGGTAGAGCACTCGCGACAGGGCCGCACAGTCGCCCACCGACACGCCCTCCGGGCCGTACACGGTTACGGACACGTGGTTCTGCTTGTGGCTCTGCCCGAACCTGAGCTCAACGAGCCTGAACCCCATTCCGGTCACGATGGGTTCAACTTCCGCGGCGATCTGATTACGAAGCTCGTCGAACATCCCCCTCGAGCTCCTCCAAAAAAAAAGAGTCGAACCTTCGACTCTTTAGCTTCAAGCGTCTGCTGTACTGTATCAAGTCAAGACTAAAATACCAACTTGCCGGCGGAATGTCAATCGATGGCCAGGGTCAGTACTTCGACCCTGCGCGCCCCTGCCCCGGTCAGCAGTCGGGCACACTCGCTGGCGGTGGCTCCGGTGGTGAGGATGTCGTCGACCAGGACCAGCCCCGGCGGCACCGCCGGCATCCGCCGCCTCAGGCGGATGGCGCCGCGAATGTTGCTGAGCCTGTCGTCGAAGCCCAGACCCTTCTGCTCCTGCGAGCCCGCTCTTCGGAGCAGGTCGAGGACCTGGACATCGAACATTACCGCCATGAAGCCCGCCACCTCGCGCATGGGGTCCCATCCCCGCCGGCGCACCCCCGCAGGATTGCCCGGCACGGGAACCGCCGGCAGGTCTCCGAAGTGTTCCCGGTAGCCCCTGCCCAGGAGGTACCCCAACACCCGGGCCACTCTCCGGCGATTCTGGAATTTGAACTGGTAGATGAGCTCCTTGATGTCCCCACGGTACTCGTACAGGCAGTGGCAGCGGTCAAACGAGAAATCCCGGGCGCGGCAGCGGGTGCAGATCTCGGATTCCGAAATCAGCGGCGTACTGCAGATTCGGCAGCGGCGCGCCTCTCGAATCGGAGCGAGCCCGGAAACACAGACCCGGCACACCGGGAACAGGGGCTGGCAGCGTCCCAGGAGGTCCCGGCCGCAGAGAAGGCAGTTGCCGGGAAACACCAGCTCCAGCACGGTGCCGGCCAGCGCCGATACCCTCCGTTCCCGCATCACGGTCCTCCATACCTGCACCGGGGGTGCCCTATCATATACCTCATGCGAGGGCCGGCGCAATTTGACAACTCCGCCCGGGATCGGGTAGACTTGCGGTACTGGGAGGGAACACATGAACGTCACTGTAGGGAACGTCTCTTCGGGCTCCTCGAGGGAGGCCTCGCCGCACCCGGCCGGAGAAAACCGTCGGCGCAGCACCGCGAAGCCCGGTTTGCCGGCCGAGGAGGCACGGCCGGCCGGGCAGGTGGAGCGCCCCGAGCCCCCGCGCTCCGCCATGGACGAGCTGCGCAGCCGGCTGCTGCTGCTGCAGCGGGACGTGACCCGGGCCCAGCGCGTGCTCGGGGGCCTGGAAGGCATCGAGCCGCTGCTCCGATCCCCCGGCGGGCCGGAGCTCCTGGATCGGTCCATGCGGGAGTACGTCGCCGGAGTGACCTACCGGGGCGAAACCGTGCTGACCGGCCTGGAAGAACGGCTCGGGAGGATCCTCCGGGAACGGGACGCCGAGGCGCTGCAGTCCCTCATCCGGGAAGGCAGGAACCACCTGGGGCGCCTGGCCCAGGAGCTCAGCCGCTACGAAACCGCCCAGCAGAACACCCGGGCAATCGCGGTGGGCGAAGATTCCCTGCAATCTCTGAAGCAGGGCATTCGCACGGCGGGCGGTGGGCTGCTGGAGTTGCAGCGGGAGAACGTACTTCGCCTGCTGGGTTGAGCAGCGCCCCGGGGGCTATCGGTCCCCGGAGTCTCTGAGCTCTCCCTGCCACCGGACCAGGAGCTTCAAAGCCTCCAGGGGGGTGACTCCGTCCAGGTCGAGGCGCAACAGCTCCTGCGCCATCACCTCCTGGGGCGAAAACAACAGCCCCTGGCGCGGGTTCGACGGGGAAGGGCCCGGGGAGGAGGGGTGCATCGCTCCCCGGTCCCGTGCCGGCGTGTCGCCGCCGCTCCCGGCACTCTCCGGGGCGCCCGCCTGGAGCTCGCTCAGAAGCTCCCCGGCCCTGGCCACCACTTCCAGTGGGACCCCGGCCAGCTGGGCCACATGGATCCCGTACGAGTGGTCCGCCGGTCCGTTGCGGACCTGCTTGAGGAATACGATCCGTCCTTCCTGTTCGAGCACCGCCATGGACAGGTTCTCCAGGTGTCGATGCCGCAGGGCGGTGAGCTCGTGGTAGTGCGTGGCGAAGAGAGTGAAGGCCCGCACCCGCTCCAGGATGTACTCCGACACGGCCCAGGCGATGGACAACCCGTCCTTGGTGCCCGTTCCCCGGCCGACTTCGTCCATGATGATCAGGCTGCTCGCCGAGGCCGACCTCAGGATGTTGGCGGTTTCGCTCATCTCCACGAGGAAGGTCGACTCCCCCCGGGCCAGGTTGTCCGTGGCTCCAACCCTGCAGAACAGGTGATCCACGATGCCGATCCTGGCCGAGGCTGCCGGGACGAAGCACCCGACCTGGGCCATCAGGACGATCAGGGCGTTCTGGCGCAGGTACGTGGACTTGCCCGCCATGTTCGGCCCGGTCAGGAGCACGAAGGAGGTCCCCCCCTCGTCCAGGCTGAGGGCGTTGGGAACGAACGACCCCGCCGGCAGGTTGGCCTCGACCACCGGGTGCCTGCCCTCCTCGATCACGATCCCCCGCTGCGGAGTGACCTCCGGCCGCACGTATCCGTGGACGGTGGCACAGAAGGCAAAGGCCTGCAGCACGTCCAGCTCCGAGAAAACCTCCGCGGCATCGAGCAGAAGGCCCAGGGCGTCCTGCACCTTCCGGCGCACCTCCAGGAAGCGCTCCCTCTCGAGGTCGATCAGGCGCTCCGAGGCGTTGTTGATGTCGCTCTCCATGTCGCTGAGGGTGTCGGTGGTGTAGCGCTCGGCCCCGACCAGGGTCTGCCGGCGGATGAAATGTCCGGGAACCAGGGAGAGGTTCGACTTGGTGACCTCGAGAAAGTGCCCGATGATGCGGTTGTACTTGAGCTTGAGATTGGCGATGCCGGTCTGCTCGCGCTCGCGGTCAAGGTACCCGCGCAGGAGCGTGCGAGCGTTCTCCTTGACGTCCCGAACGCGGTCCAGCTCCGGGTCGAATCCCGGTTTGATCAGGTTGCCTTCGTTCAGCTGGATCGAAGGCTCCTCCAGGATGGCCCGGTCCAGAAGCTCGAACAGCTCCCGCGCCGTCTCCCCTCGACGGACCACCGGGGCGAGCCGCTGCGACAGCTCGGGGTACGGGTCCAGCAGGGCGCAGATCTCCCGGATGGTGGCCAGGGAGCTCTTGACCGCCAGCAGGTCCTTGGCGTGGGCCTTTTCCAGGGCGATCCTGGAGGACAGGCGCTCGAGATCGTAGAAGCCGCCCATCTCGGCCCGGATGCGGGAGAGGAGCACCTGGTTCCTGTAGAAGAACCCGACCAGATCCAGGCGCTCGTCGATGAGCCCGGCGTCCTTGAGGGGCTGCAGCAGCCACCGCTTGAGCTTCCTGGAGCCCATGGACGTCCGGGTCTGATCCAGGACCTCCAGCAGAGTGTAGCGCCTGCTGCGGTCGTTCATGTTCTGGACGATCTCCAGGTTCCGCAGGGTCGACTCGTCGAGTCCCATGAAGCTGGAATCGGAGTACACCCTGAGATCGCGAATGTGGTGCAGGACGCCCTTTGCCGTGTCCCCGAGATAGCTCAGGATCACCCCTGCGGCCACGATCTCCGGGGCATCGGCTTCCAGGCCGAAGCCCTTGAGCCCGGCGACCCTGAACTGGCTCTCCAGGCGCAGGCGATTGGATTCCAGGTCGAAGCTCCAGTCCGGGAAGCGGTTGATCACCAGGCCGTCGCGCTCCCGCAGCAGCGCGTCGAGCCCCTCGTTGTCCTCCAGGAGCGACTCCTGCACCAGGAGCTCCCGCGGTCCCAGGCGCAACAGCTCGCGCCTGAACCTTTCCAGGCTTTCGGACTCCGGGAAACTCGTGGCGTAGAAGTCCGAGGTCGACAGATCGAGGTATGCCAGGGAGACCCTGCCCGTCAGAGAACCGATCGCCACCAGGTAATTGTTGGCGGTGCGGTCGAGCAGGTTCTCGTCCACGACGGTGCCGGGGGTGATGACCTCCGTGACCTCCCGCGTGGCGAGACCCGATTTCGGGATGTGGGTCTGTTCGCAGATCGCAATCTTGCGTCCCGCCTTGAGCAGGCGGGCGACGTAGCTCTCGGCGGCGTGATAGGGCACCCCGCACATGGGAATCCCGTTGCGCTGGGTCAGGGTCAGATCCAGCAGCCTGGATGCCTCCACGGCGTCCTGCTCGAACATCTCGTAGAAGTCGCCGAGGCGGAAGAAGAGGATCGTGTCCCGATGCTGGCTCTTGATGCGGCGGTACTGCCGCATCATGGGGGTTGTGTCGGGCATACGCGGTAGATTATATTAGATGGGTAGAGGCAGAACAATATGGAAGTAGAAGGCGTGGGCGGTTACGCCCCCGTCCCGCCGGCTCTTGAGCCGCCGGCTCCCGAGCCGGCGCCGGAAACCCAAGCCCCCCCGCCGGCGGCGGCCCAGAGCGCCCAGTCCGCGGCGGCGCCCTCCGAGCCTCCGCCGCCGCCCTCCTCGGGGCAGCAGGTACCCCAGATCGTCGACCTGTTCGCCTGACCCGCCGCCGCAGGCCCGCCGCCGCGGGGGGCTGTGCTCCCGGTCAGGCCTGCGGGTGCTCGTCCAGGTATTCCCGCAGGATGATCGCCGCGGCGATCCGGTCGACCCGTCCAGGGGCCTGCCGCGGCCTGGCCCCCATCCGCCGGAGGGTGTCCTCGGCCCGCAGGCTCGAGTAGCGCTCGTCCCAGAGCACCGTGCGAATCCCCTTTTCGCCCAGGTCCCTGGCGATGTTGCGGGAGCGGCGGCAGGCTTCCCGGTCCTCGCTGCCGTCTGCACCGATGGGCAGGCCGATCACTACGGTCTCCACTTCCCTGTCGCGCACCAGCGAGGCCAGGCTCTCGACCAGGTGGTCCCGGGATCGGTAAGGCAGCGTTTCCAGCGGCGAGGCGACGATCTTCAGGGGATCCGTGATGGCGAGCCCGACCCGCCTGGTGCCCGGATCCACTGCCAGAATCCGGCCCATCTCACCTCTGGGGGGAGTAAGCCTGACCGGAACGGCGCATCAGCTCCTGGATCACCTTTTCCGTGATGTCGATCTCCTTGGTGAAGAACAGGAACATCTGGGAGGACTGCCCACCCGCGTTCAGTACCAGGGAGAATCCCTCGCTTTCGGCCACGAACTGGATCGCCTGGAGGAGCTCGTCCAGGAACTCATCGGACTGGTACAATTTTTCAGACATCCTGCGAAGCTGGTCCATCTTGATGCGCCGGAAGTCGTCACGATACTGGCGCTTCTTGAAGATTTCGTTGTCCAGCCGGATCGCCTCGCTGGCGTCTCCCCGTCCCTCTGCCTCGAGCTTGCGATTCTCCAAATCCAGGACCTCTTCGTCGATCCTGTTGATGTCCCGCAGCACCTCGACGCGCTTCTGCTGAAACTCCTTGACCGCCCGGGATTCCCGGAAGTACACGGCGTAGACCTTGTCGATGTCCAGGATTCCCACCCGGGTTATCTGGTCGGCCGACAGCGGGCTTCCGGCCAGGAGCAGGGCGCCGAGCGCCAGCCACAGTGCCATTCTCCGCATTGCCATTCCTCTCTTAGAAGGTGTCCCCGCCGATGGAGATCACGAAGTCCAGTTTCAGGCTGTCAGGGAACAGCTCGCCGTCCTGCCAGGTCACGACCCCGTCCACGGTCTTGAAGCGTTTGGCCAGGTAGAGCCGGATCGGGAACTGCGGGATCGAGAAGCGCAGGCCCCCGCCGAAACCGAACAGGAAGTCGTCGATGTGCATACCCTTGATGTCCGCGACCTCCGTATAGGGGGCCGCGGCATCGAAGAAGAAGACCCACCACAGCAGCTGCTCCGAGATCGGCATGCGCAGCTCCAGGCGGTTGTCCCACAGGACCTTCTTGTCCCGCTCGAGGTCCCAGCCCCTGGCGATGTTCCAGCCATCGACGTACAGCAGGTCGTTGGTGATCGCGATAGCCTCCGTCTGCCCGAACTGCGGGAGGATGAACGAGAGCGCCGAATGGGCGGCCAGCACGAGCTTGAAGTTCCAGTTGTCGCTCACCGGGACATCCGCGAGGGTCAGGAACCCCTCCAGGGTCGAGTCCGTTCGGATGTACTGCCGGGTCCCGATGGGAAACCCGAGGGCGAAGGTCACTCCCTGGGAGGCGTACCACCCACTGGAAGGATTCAGGAAGTAATCGCGCTTGTCCCAGTAGAGGGTCACCCCGAGCTTGTTCACGTTCTTCCACTGGTCGTGGCCGGCGCGGATGACCGGATCGAAGGGACGGAACAGGGTATCGTCGTAGGTGATGCGCTCTATACTGCCGCTGAGGCCCGAGCGCACCCCGAGCCACCCCAGGGGCGTGAAATACCGGTAGCCGGTGCTGAGCCCCAGGGCGAATTTCCACAACTCGTAGTCCATCGTGTACTGCTCGGGGATGGACTCCCCGGCGTCGATCGCCGCCTGCCACTCGTCGTAGCTCTCGTAGGGGTCCGGCGCATACAGGGGGTTGCCCCCCGCATCCTGCTCGTTCCCGTTGAAGATCGGGAACAGGATATCCTGGGCAACCCGCGGAACCACTGCGTGCTCGAAGCTGAAGCTCGCGCCCCCGAGCCAGCGGTAGCCCAGGAGCCAGGGCTCCTCGAAATTGAAGGAAACCAGCTGGCGCAGGGTCGAGAGCTCGAGGTTCGCGCCGATGGTCTGGCCGCGGCCGAGGAAGTTGTTCTCCTGCCACTTGAGCAGGCCGGAGATGGGGTAGTCCCCGCCGGCGAAGGTCACGCCGAAGTTGATGTTCGCCGTGCTGCCTTCCTCGACGTTGATCACCAGGTCCATGAGCCCCTCTGCGCTGCCCTGGGGCGTCTCGGGCTGCACCGCGGTGAAGTACTGGAGGTTGTAGAGGTTCAACAGCCCCTGCACGACCTCCTTCTTGTTGAAGACGTCTCCCTCCTCGAAGGGGAGCTCGCGGTAGATCACGTAGTCCCTGGTCTTGTCATTGCCCTTGATGATGATGTTCTCGATGTGGGCGCGGTCACGCTCGAGGATGTGAATCGTGTAGCGGATCTCCTTCTTCCTGTCGTCCCGGCTCTCGCTGCGGTCGATGAGGTTGAAGATGTAGCCGTTTTCGAAGTACAGGTCCGCCACGCGCTGGGTATCGGCTTCCAGCTTCTTGCGGTTCAGGGTGGTCCCGGGCACCTGCCGTACCTCTCCCTGCAGGGTTTCGGCGCTGAAGATCTCGTTGCCCTGGAAGTCCATGCCCGCGTAGGTCCACTGTTCCCCTTCGTTGAGGTAGATGGTGATGTTGAGGTAGTTCTTACCCTCCTTCTCATCCCGCTCCACGGCCCGATCCACCTTCTCGATCCGGGCATCCACGTAGCCGCGCTCGCCGTAGTAGTCGATGATCGCTTTCAGGTCCTCCTCGAACTTGGACTCCTGGAACACGCCGCTGGAGAACAGACCCTGCTGTTTGGTCTTCATGACCCGCCGCAGGGTGCTTTCGGATGCGAAGCTGTTGCCGGAGAAGGCAATGGTGCGGATGGCGGTCTGCACGCCTTCGTTGACCAGGAACCTGACCACGACGGTGTTCTCCTCGCCCGGCTCGAGCTGGGCGGTGACCATGGCGTCGGTGTACCCCTTCTCCAGGTACAGATCCGTGATGGCCTGGGCGTCCAGAGTGGCCTGGGTCTGGGTCACCATGTCGCCGGTCTTGAGGAGCACCCGGTCGAGGATCTCGCTTCGCCGCAGGCGTCGATTGCCCTCCACCACGATCTCCCCGACCGTGGGCTTCTCCTGGACCCGGAACTGGACGACTACGCTGCCCCGCTCCGGATCCCCCGGCTCCGCGTTCGCCTCGATGAGCTCGAAGTAGTCGAGGGCATAGAGCCTGTCCTGGATTTCGAAGAAAATCTCCAGGGTGAACTCCTGTCCGACGTAGGGCCTGACGATGGGCGTGAGCTCGGACTCGGAGACAGTGTCGAGGCCGGTGAACTGGAAATCGGCAATGGGCTTGCCGAGATACCAGTCATCCTGGGCGAAGGCTCCAGGTGCGCAAACCAGCAATACGGTCAGGATGGCAAGCCATTTTCGCATAGATACTCCCGTGTTCCTTCTTCCTCAGTAGGAAAACTTCCAGCTCAAACCGATGCTGTTGTCGGCGAGAAACAGGCTTTCCGGATGCAGCGGGGTGAACGTCCACTCGAGCAGAAAAAAGGGAGTCGCCCATTCCAGGCTCAGCTCCCCCTCGGTCCGGATGCTGTTGACCGCATCGATATCGTTTACCGCCTGAAACCGGATCAGGGCCTCCAGAAAGAGATCGGTTCCCAGATACTTTCCAAGAGACAGGGTGGTGTTGTCAAGGGGATTGATCGCCGCCAGCCCGCTGTCCTGCCCCAGAATCTTGCCAAAAAGGACGTTCTGCAGGAACTGGGTGCGGATGCTGAACAGGTCCAGGCGCAGGACATCCCGGACGGCCCGCTCGAAGGGGGTGAGGATGCCGAACTGCCCGACGATATCGCTGGTCAGCATGACCGCCGCGGTGCCGAAGTCGCTGTCCTCGAAACGGTTGATGATCGTGCCCCCGATCATGTCGAGGATTTCCACGTCCGGACGGGAGGGCACGGAGTAGAAGCGCGGCGAGAACTGGCTGAGCCTGTTGTTCGCCTCGAGGTAGATCCGGATGTCCTCGTTGTTGACGTCCCTCTCCCGCGCCTCCGCCAGAGCCTGGATCCAGGGGTCGATATCGCCGATCGTCTCTTCGAAGGCGATGCTGCCCTCTTTCAGGTAGAAGCTCCTGTCGAAGTAGAAGACCTCTCCCCCCCGCATCTCGGCACGGCCCTTGATCACCAGGTCGCCGGTGGATTCGTCGAGAAACACGTGTATGTTCTCCCCCTGCTTGACGTAAGAGTGGACCACCGGGAAGTTCATCGCCGGCCAGAAGAACTCGACTCCCCGGCCGGTCTGGATTTTCACGTCGACGGTCAGCGGGACCGGAGGAGCGGCAGGGACGCTCCCGGCCTCGGCGGAATCCTGGCGACCCAGAGCGACGCGGCAGTTCAGAGCCTGCACCTTGCCTTCCACCCGGACGGTGCTTTGGTCGGAGGTTATGCGGATTGCGCCGGTCCCGTACCCGTCGACGAAGATGGGACCGAAGGTGTATCGGATGTGCCCGCCGGGCTCCTGGTCGACGTACAGCATGAGCTCCACCGCCACGGGCAGCCAGTGGTCGATGTAGAACACCCCCTCGCCCTCGATCCTGGCCTTCCCTGCCGTGGTGGCCAGCCTCGGGAAGCTAAAGGTCTTTTCGTCGAAATAGACGGTTCCGCTCACGGGCCCCAGCACGTCCGGGGACAGCTTGACGCTCATCAGCAGCCCGGTAACGTCCATGCGCCCGTACCAGTCCGGGTCGTTCACCGGCCCGGTGACGCGCACGCTGCCCTTGGCGGTGCCCCCTTCGAAGTTCCAGATGTCGTCGAAAGGCGTGAGCGCTGCAATGATGCGCATGTCCAGGCTGTCCACGTCGAACACCGACTCTATGCGCCCCTGGCGCAGCTGTCCCCGGGCCGTACCGCGGATCGGCAGAGGTTGCTGCATGACCGCGGTGAAG
>Ga0068714_10004818_pt1 | contig 14787 bp, 13 predicted proteins | sample MTBNYHSulfiMetaG_FD_62988 | JGI IMG/M metagenome (GOLD analysis project Ga0068714, IMG submission 62988) | Enrichment culture microbial communities from rom New York Harbor, USA that are MTBE-degrading - MTBE-NYH (New York Harbor Sulfidogenic)... | ecosystem: Environmental > Aquatic > Marine >... | reverse complement strand
CCAACCTATTAGCGGTAAAGGAGGCTTAGGTATGTCCAGCAGACCGATCAAGATGGTTTTGGGATTGATCTTGGCCCTGGTCCTGTTGATCCCCTCCGGGGCGCCGGCGGCGGACAAGAAGGGGGACTTCGTCGTCGGCCTGAGCAACTTCAGCCTGGGCAACTCCTGGCGGGTCCAGATGGTGGAGGAGGCCAAGTACGCCGCCTCCCAGGCCAAGGGGTTGGTCAAGGAGTTCGTCGTCACCGAGGCTGAAAGTGACATCTCCAAGCAGATCTCGGACATCGAGGATCTGATCTCCAAGAAGGTCGACGCCATCCTCATCACCGCCCTCAACCCCAAGGCCCTGATCCCGGTGGTGGAGAAGGCCGTGGCGGCCGGGATCGTGGTGGTGGACTTTGACAACCTGGTCTACACCGACAAGGTGACCGCCCACGTCATCGTCGACCAGAAGGAGTTCGGCCGGGTCCAGGGGACCTGGCTGGTGGAGGCCCTCAAGGGCAAGGGCGACATCATCGCCTTCAACGGGATCAAGGGCACGGCCATCTCGGCCGAGCGCTTCGAGGGGGCCAAGTCGGTCTTTGACCAGCACCCGGACATCAAGATCGTCCAGACCGTCTTTGCCGATTGGGACTTCGCCAAGGCCAAGCGGGCCATGGAGTCCCTCCTGGCCGCCTACCCCAAGATCGACGGGATCTGGTCCCAGGGCGGGGCCATGTCCGAGGCGGCCATCAAGGCCTACCTGGAGCGGAACATGACCCCCCCGCTGGTCACCGGCGAGGACGGGAACGGGTTCCTCAAGGTCTGGAAGCAGCTCCGGGACTCCGGGAAGTACCCCGGGTTCGACTCCATCGCCACCAGCATGCCCACCTGGTGCAGCGCCAAGGCATTGGAGGTGGCCCTCAACGCCCTGACCGGCAAGCCCTATGAGCAGAAGACGGTGATCCCCATCCCGACCATCACCGCCGAGACCCTGGACAAGTACGTCAAGGTCGACCTCCCGGACAGCTACTGGTGCAACTCCCAGCTGCCGGCGGATATCGTCAAGAAGATGTTCGAGAGATGATCTGAACCCGGATATTTCATGACCAATCTACTGCGGGAGCCATCTCCTGGTTGCGACGCTTGAGTTCGGCATTTTGGTCCTCGACAGACGTTTCAGGTATGCCTGTGGGCCAAAATGCCGAACAACGGCGCGTCTCACCGACGGAGCTGGCCCCCTCGTCACGATCGCTCCTGAAAAATCCGGGTTAGAAGGGGGGAGGCGAAAGATTCCTACCTTCTTGGGGATGAGGTAATGGCCGCCCAGGACAACGGCCAGGCGCCGCTGCTGGAGCTTGAAGAGATCGTCAAGGCCTTTCCCGGGACCCTGGCCGTGGACCGGGTCAGCCTGACCTGCCGGCGGGGGGAGATCCACGCCCTGGTGGGCGAGAACGGGGCCGGAAAGAGCACCTTGATGAAGGTCCTGGCCGGCCTCTACCCCCCCGACCAGGGCCGGATCAGGATCAACGGCCAAGAGGTCAGGCTCCGCTCCTACTCCGAGGCCAGAAGGGCCGGGGTGGGGGTGGTCTACCAGGAGCTCTCCCTCCAGCCCGAGCTGTCGGTGGGGGAGAACATCTTCAGCGGGGCCTGGCCCAGGACCAGGCTCGGCCTGGTGGACTGGGGGGCCATCCGCCGGGGGAGCAGGGAGGCCCTGGCCGAGATCAGTGTGGACCTTCACCCCGATATCCTGGTCTCCTCCCTGCCCATGGCCCTCAGGCAGATGGTGGAGATCGCCAAGGTCCTCAACCAGTCCCCGGAGATCCTGGTCTTTGACGAGCCCACCGCGGCTCTCTCCAGGGACGAGGTGGAGGGCCTCTTCAAGATCATGGCCCGGCTCAAGGAGAGGGGCAAGGGGATCATCTTCATCTCCCACCGCCTCAACGAGGTCTTGAGGATCTCCGACCGGATCACGGTCATGCGCGACGGCCGGAAGGTGGTCACCGACCTGGCCGGGGCCTTTGACGAGGACCGGCTCATCTCCTCCATGGTCGGCCGCCGGCTCTCGGAGATCTTTCCGGAAAAACCAGCCTCCCCCGAGGCCCCGGCCCAGCTCTTCTCCTTTGAGGGACGGCTCAAGCGCTCCGGGAGGAGGGTCGCCTTTGAGGTGGCCCAGGGGGAGGTCCTGGGCCTGGGCGGCCTCCACGGCCAGGGCCAGCTGGAGATGCTGGAGTCGATCTTCGGCCTGGGCCACTGCGACCGGACGGAGCTCCGGGTCTCGGGGCGGCCGGTGACCGTGGCCAGCCCCACCCAGGCCATCGCCCAGGGCTTCGCCCTGATCCCGGAGAACCGGAACGAGGAGGGGGTCTTTTTGATCCTCAACGTCCTGGAGAACCTGGCCGCGGCGACCATCGACCGCCGGACCACCCTGGGCTTCATCCACAAGGGGGCCGAGGCCCGGGCGGCCCAGGGGATGGTGGAGAGGCTGTCCATCAAGCTCTCCTCCCTCCACCAGGCCGCCGACTCCCTGTCCGGGGGGAACCTCCAGAAGCTCGTCCTGGGCAAGTGGCTGATCTCGGAGCCCAAGGTGATGGTCATGCTGGAGCCCACCAAGGGGGTGGACGTGGCCACCAAGCAGCAGATCTACGCCCTGATCAGGGAGCTGGCCGCCAGGAAGGTGGCCGTGATCGTCTACACCAGCGACATGCTCGAGCTCATCGGCCTCTGCGACCGGGTCCTGGTCATTAACCAGGGCTTTCTGACCGCCGAGCTGGCCGGTCCGGAGATAACCGAGGAGGGGATCATGAAGGGCTCGGTGAGCACCCTGGACCTGCTGGGCGGCGGTAACTGAAGATGCGCACCGGCCAGCGGGACCTGAGGCTCTACGCCCCGATATACGTAATTTTTATCGTCATCTACCTCCTGTCCTGTTTTTTGGAAGCTAACTTCTTCACCTGGAACAACAACGTCAACCTCTTCACCCGGATCACCCCCCTGGTCTTTGCCAGCATGGCCCAGACCTTGGTTATCCTGACCGGCGGGATCGACCTGTCCATCGGCTCCATCATCGGGCTGACCAACGTCCTGGCGGCCAGCCTGCCCTATCCGGAGAGCGGGCTCAACGTGGTTCTCTGGTTCCTTGTCCCGGCCCTGGCCGGCCTGGCCCTGGGGCTGATCAACGGGCTGATCATCACCGGCGGCGGCTTCTCCCCCCTGATCGTGACCCTGGCCACCGGGGCCATCTGGAAGGGGCTGTCCCTGTTCATCATGCCCGTGCCCGGGGGGGAGGTCTCCCTGGCCGTGGCCCGGACGGCCACCGGCAAGCTGGGGGCGGTGCCCATGCCGCTGCTCATCTTCCTGGCCGGGGCCCTGGCCTGCCACCGGCTCCTGACCCGGACCCGCTTCGGCCGGTCCATCTACGCCCTGGGGGGCAACGAGACCCTGGCCTACGAGTCGGGCATCGCCTGCGGCCGGGTCAAGATCTGGGTCTACGGGACGGCCGGGCTTTTGGCCGCCCTGGCCGGGATGTTCCTTTCGGCCCGGATGTTCTCCGGCGATCCCCTGGCCGGGGAGCCCTACATCCTCAACTCCATCGCCGTGGCGGTCATCGCCGGGACCAGCCTGGCCGGGGGCCGGGGCGGGGTGGCGGGGATCATCGGCGGGGCCTACGTCTTCCTCCTGATCAACAACATCCTCAACCTCCTGGCCATCTCCTCCTTCTACCAGTACGTGGCCAAGGGCCTGATCCTGATCATCGCCCTGGCCATCACCTCCTCCGGGGGGGAGATCTCCCCCGCGGCCTGGATGAGACGGTTGCTCAAGCCCGCCGGAGCCCCGTCGGGAGGGGTCGATGGACCGGGCTGAGGGGAGGGGGCTGAAAGGGATGAAGAGGGTGCTCCTGAAAAACATCACCCTCCTCCTCTTCCTCCTCAACGCCCTTCTCTTCGGGGTGGGTGAGCTCATCTCCCCCGGCTTTTTGTCCGCCGACCACGTGACCGCGGTGCTGAGGACGGCCTCCTTCCTGGGGATCGTCTCCATCGGCCAGACCCTGACCATCCTAACCGCCGGGATCGACCTCTCGGTGGGGCCGCTGGTGACCATGGGCAACGTCTTCGCCTGCATGTTCATCAACGGGGTCGACGGGAACACCCTCTGGGCCCTGGCCGCGGTCATCCTCATCGGCCTCCTCTTCGGGGCGGCCAACGGCCTGGGGGTCTCGGTGACCAAGATCTCGCCCCTGGTGATGACCCTGGCCATCGGCTCCCTGGTGACCGGGATAACCCTGATCGTCAGCCAGGGGGCCCCCAAGGGGTTGGCCTCGCCGAGCCTGCGGTTCATCGGGGTGGGCAGCCTCTGGGGCCGGATCCCGGTGATCATCATCGTCTGGGCGGGCTTAAGCCTCCTCTTCGTCCTCCTCCTGCGCTCCACCTCCTTCGGCCGGAAGGTCTATCACCTGGGGGCCAACCAGCGGGCCGCCCACCTCTCCGGGATCAGGGTCAACCGGACCCTGATCCTGGCCTACGCCCTCTCCGGGGCCAGCGCCACCCTGACCGGGGCCCTCATGGCCGGCTACACCCAGACCGCCTTTCTGGGCATCGGCAACGAGTACATCCTCTGGTCCATCACCGCCGTGGTCATCGGCGGGACCTCGTTGAGCGGCGGCCGGGGGGGGTACCTGGGGACCGTGGCCGGGGCCATCCTCCTGGTCCTGATCGAGAGCCTCCTGACCATCGTCAGGATGCCCGAGGCCGGACGGAGGATAGCCACCGGGCTGATGATCCTGATCATGATCAGCGTCTACTTCCGCTCCAAGAACCGGAAGCCCTGACCGAGAAGGGAGGAGGATTAAGATGTTCAGGCTAGAGGGGGTCGTCCCGCCTTTGATCACCCCCTTCGACCAGGCCGGCGAGCTGGATCCGGGCTCGCTGGAGAAGCTGGTGGACTTTCTCAAGGACAAGGTGGACGGGCTTTTCGTCTGCGGCTCCTACGGCAGCGGGCCGATGATGTCCCTGGCTGAGCGGAAGCGGGTGGCCGAGATCTGCCTGAAGGGGGCGGGGGGGAGGATCCCGGTCATCGTCCAGACCGGGACCACCAACACCCGGGACACGGTGGAGCTGACCGTCCACGCCAAAGAGATCGGCTGCCAGGCCGTGGCGGCCGTGGCCCCTTACTACTTCCACCACGGCCCGGACAGCGTGGTGGAGTTCTTCTCGGCCATGCTCCGGGCCGCGGAGGGGCTGCCGGTCTACCTCTACCACAACCCCGGCTTCTCGGGCTACGCCGTCCCCCTGGAGGCCATCAAGAGGCTCAAGGGGATGGGCTTGAAGGGGATGAAGGACGCCACCTTCGACATCCTTCTCCACGCCACCTACCAGCGGGAGCTGGGCGGGGACGGGTTCGAGGTGGTCCTGGGGACCGAGGCCATGTGGCTCTCGGCCTTCTGTCTGGGGGCCGAGGCCTTCATCCCCGGCCTGGGCAACGCCTTTCCGGAGATCTGCGCCGAGATGTACTCTCTCAGCCTGGAGAACAGGATGGCCGAGGCCCGGGAGGTTCAGTTCAAGATCAACCGGGTCAGGGAGATCATGTACCTGGCCCGGTCGACCCAGCTGGCCATCTACGCCATGCTGGAGATCCGGGGCCTGATCCGGGCCTTCCCCCGCTCGCCCTTTATCCCGGCCTCGGCCGAGGAGACGGACAAGATCCGCCGGGCCCTGGCCCAACTGGAGATGATCTGAGATGTATCTGGCGACCATCGATTGCGGGACGACCAACTCCCGGGTCTACATCGTCGACGACAAAGGCAAGGTTCTGGCCAAGGCGGCCAAGAAGGTGGGGGTCCGGGACACGGCCATCCACGGCGGGAACCAGGTCCTGAAGGAGGGCCTGAAGGAGACCCTTGACCAGGCCCTGGAGACCGCGGGGTTGGACCAGGGCCAAATCCGGTTCCTGATCTCCTCGGGGATGATCACCTCGGAGATCGGCCTCAAGGAGATCCCCCATCTTTCGGCCCCGGCCGGCCTGGACGACCTGGCCCGGAGCATGGAGAGGGTCCTGGACCCGGCCGTCTTCCCGGCGGATATCCCCATCTACTTCGTCCGGGGGATTAAGAACCGCTTCGACCCGGACACGGCCGGGGTGGCCCAGGTGGGGGAGCTGGACTTCATGCGGGGCGAGGAGACCCAGGTGGCCGGGGTCCTCTCCGGCCATGACCTGAACCCGCCCCTGACCGTGGCCTTCCTGACCAGCCACACCAAGCTGGTGGCCGTGGACGAGGCGGAGCGGATCCTGGGCAGCGTGACCACCCTCTCCGGACAGGTCTACGAGGCCATTATCAAGGAGACCTTCATCGGCAAGTCCGTCCGGGCCGAGGACGGGTTCGACGACTCGGACTACCTGGATCGGACGGTCATGGAGGCGGCCTACGACTGGGTGGACCGGTCGGGTTTCTTAAGGACCATGCTCATGCCCCGCTTCCTGGACGTTCTCCTCAAGACCGAGTGGTACCAGCGCAAGCTCTTTGTGGAGAGCGCCCTGGCCGCCGAGGACATGCGGGCCTTCGGCCAGCTCGAGCGGCTGGGGTTCCCCCCTCCCCGGGAGCTGGTCATGGTCGGCCTGCCCAAGAGGTGCGCCATCTACGAGTACCTCCTGACCGAGAAGCTGAAGCTCCAGGCCAGGATAATCAAGATCACCGAGCCGGAGGCCATCGACTCCCTGAGCATCCGGGGGGCCCTGGAGCTGGCCAGGCGGGCCGGGTTGCTCTAGCCCGAATATTTCATGAAGACCGCCAAAAGGTGAAGATAAGAGACTGGTAATTCAATTCGTGAAATATCCAGGCTGACCGGGAGGACAAGGCCGTGTCCCAGTACAGAATCGTATTCTCCGACTACTACTACCCCCACATCGACCGGGAAAGGGAGGTCTTAAGCCGGCTGGGGGAGGTGGAGATAGTCGACCTGACCCGGGTCCAGCCCGGCGGGATCACCGACCCGGAGCAGCTCCTGCCCTTCGTGGCCCGGGCCGACGCCCTGATCCACCAGTTCGCCCGGGTCACGGCCCAGGTCATCGAGGCCATGACCAGGTGCCGGGTCATCGCCCGGTACGCCATCGGCCTGGACACGGTGGACCTGGAAGCGGCCCGGGCCAAGGGGATAAAGGTGGCCAACGTGCCCGATTACTGCATCGAGGAGGTCTCGGACACGGCCATCGCCCACATCTTCAACTGCCTCCGCAAGGTGGCCCTGGCCAACGGCCTGCTCCGGAGCGGGGGCTGGAGCTACGACCGGATCAAGCCCATCCGGCGCTTCTCCGAGCTGACCGTGGGCCTGGTGGCCTTTGGCAACATCGCCCGGCGGGTGGCCGAGAAGCTGCGGCCCTTCGGGGTCGGCCTGGCGGCCTGCGACCCCTACTTCGACCGGCAAGAGGAGTACGGCTGGGTCAGGTTCGGCTCCCTGGAGGAGGTTTTGGGCCAGGCGGACATCGTCTCCCTGCACGCCCCCCTGACCGAGGAGACCAAATGGCTCATCGACCGGCCCCAATTCGAGGCCATGAAGAAGGGGGTCATCCTGGTCAACACCTCCCGGGGGGGGCTGATCAACGAGGCCGCCCTGGCGGAGGCCCTCAAAAGCGGCCAGGTGGCCCAGGCCGGGCTGGACGTGGTGGACAAGGCCGACGTGGATTACGCCAAATCGGAGCTCTTGAGCTTCCCGGAGCAGGTCTTCATCACCCCCCACATGGGCTGGTACTCCGAGGAGGCCATCGCCGATCTCCAGCGGAAGACCGCCCTGAACGTCTACGAGGTCCTCAAAAAGACCTGACCGGAGGAGGGGGGAAGGGGCGGTCGCCGTCCGGACCGGGCGACCGGCCCAGGGGTCTCCGGTGAGGCGGGGATAACGGCCCGCGGCGGCCAAGCCCCCGCTTCCGCCGCCTCCCTCAGGCCAGGCCAAGCTCGGTCAATTTGGCCGCCGTGGGCCGGCCCTCCTGATCCCAGCCCCGGAGCCGATAGTACTCGGGGAGCATCCTGTCCAGCTCCACCACCTGCCCCTTGGCCGGCCCCTCGGGCATGGGCTCCCGGAGCATCCGCGGGGGGAGGGTGTCGTCCCCGCGGCTGAAGCCGGCCCCCAGGAGAAAGAGGCGCTCCAGGTTGTAGATCCTCTCCCCGGCCCGGGCCAGACCGGCCGGGTCGTAGCCCACCCCGGTGGCCGCCTCCAGGAGCCGGCTGAGGCGGGTCATGGCCAGGGACTGGTCGTGATCCACCAGGTGGCGCATGGCCACGAAGACGCAGACCCCGGCCGAGTCGATGACCGCGAAGATGTCCTGGAGCTCCTTGCAGTAATGGGGCTTGCCTTGCCAGGCGAAGCGGTCCACCTCCAGGGAGAGGTAGCCCATCTCGACGTAGATGGTGTCCCCCTTCATGTGGGAGGCGCCGATGTTGGAGGTGGCGTAGAGGATGCCCATGCCCTTGACCCCGCGGGGGTCGTAGCCCGGGAACTCGAGCTTTTTGGCCGAGATGGACAGCTCCGGATGGCCGCAGTCGGAGGCCAGGCGATGGCTCCCCTCGGCCAGCCGGTCGCCGAAGCCCCGGCGCAGGGCGGTCTGGCGGGTCAGCTCCACCACGGCCCGGGCGTCGCCGAAGGCCAGGCTCCGCCCCACCTCGGCCCGGGTCAGGTAGCCCTTCTCGAACAGCTCCATGGCGCAGCCGATGGTCATCCCGGTGGAGATGGTGTCCAGACCCAGCTCGTTGCAGAGGTAGTTGGCCTTGGTGATGGCGGCCAGGTCATCCACCCCGCAGGAGCTGCCAAAGGCGGCCAGGGTCTCGTACTCCGGGCCCTCGCCCTGGCCGCCGTAGAGGGGGTGGTCGACCCTGGTCACCCGGCCGCAGGCCACCGGGCAGCCGTGGCAGGGCCGGGGGTGGAGGAGGTACTTCTCGGTCAGGGTGTAGCCGGAGATGTCCCGGGCCGGGGGGAAGAGGCCGGTCTGGAAGTTGCGGGTGGGGATGATCCCGGCCTGGTGGGTCATCAGGGAGACGTAGGCCGTCCCGTAGTCCCGGAGGACCAGCTGGCCCTGGCGGGCCGTTTGGGCCACCTCCTCCCGGACCTCCCGGGAGATGGCGGCCAGGCCCTCGGGATCGGCCAGGGGGACCTTTCGGCCGCCCCGCACGGCCACGGCCTTCAGGTTCTTGGAGCCCATCACCGCCCCCACCCCGGCCCGGCCGGCGGCACGGTGCTTGTCGTTCATGATGGCCGCCATCCTGACCAGCCTCTCCCCGGCCGGCCCGATGCAGGCCACCCGGGCCCGGGGATCGGTCTCGGCCCGGACGGCCTCCTCGGTGGAGGGGACGTCCAACCCCCACAGGTGGTCGGCCGGGCGGAGCTCGGCCTCCTGGTCCTTGACCCACAGGTAGACCGGTCGCGGCGACCGCCCCTGGATGATGAACATGTCGTAGCCGGTCCGCTTCATCTCCGTGGGAAACTCCCCCCCGGAGTTGGCACAGGTCAGGGCTCCGGTCAGGGGCGACTTGGTGACGACCATGTACCGGGCCCCGCTGGGCGCCCAAGTGCCGGTCAGGGGACCGGTGGCCAGGAGGAGCTTGTTCCGGGCGGACAAGGGCTCGACCCGTGGATCGACCTCGTCGTGGAGATACTTGATCGCCCAGCCCCGGCCGCCCAGGTAGGCCCGGGCCAGGTCGGGGTCCACGGTCTCTTCGGTAAGGCGGCCCTCGGTCAGGTCGACCCTCAGGATCCTGTTCATCCAGCCGGGCATGGTTTTGCTCCTCTCCTCCGCCGAAGCCGGCGGCCTCAGCCGCCCCCCGGCTCGGCCGTCTTCCTCTCCCTGGCCAGGGGGACGCCCATCCGCCGGGCGGTCAGCTTCTCGGCGACCACGGGGATGAAGATGGTCACGGCGACGATGATCGTTCCCAGGACGTTGACCTTGGGGGTGACCTCGTACTTGAGCATGGAGTAGATCTTGATCGGCACCGTCTCCGTGGAGGGGCTGACCCAGCACTGGGTGGCCACGAACTCGTCGATGGAGATGGTGAAGGCAAAGAGCATCCCGGCGATAATCGAGGGGAGGATGTTGGGCAGGGTGATGTTGAAGAAGGTCTCGATCTCGTTGGCCCCCAGGTTCATGGAGGCCTCCTCGATGGACCGGTCAAAGCCGTAGAGCTGGGTCTGGACCACCAGAAAGACGTAGGGGAAGGTCAGGAGGGTGTGGCCCATGACCAGGATGGTGAAGGACTTGTAGACCCCGATGAGAGAGATGAGGCTCAAAAGGGCGATGCCGATGATGATCGGGGAGAGGATCATCGGGGAGAGGATGACCGCCCCGAAGAGCTGCTTGCCCTTGAACTGGGAGCGGACGAAACCCAGGGCGGCCAGGGTCCCGATGAGCCCGGACAGGAGCGAGGAGCAAAGGCCAACCAGGACGCTGTTGAGGAGGGACCCGAGGAGCGGGGTGTCGGCCAGGAACTCCCGGTACCAGCGCAGGGAGACCCCCGGCAGGGGAAAGGAGGTGACCGGATGGGGGTGGAAGGACATGAGGATGACCACCAGGACCGGAAAGAAGAGGAAGACGTAGGTGGCCACGGTCAGCCACTTCAAGGCCCTCCTCCCTCCTTGCCCCAGACCGCTCATCCGCCCGCCCTCCTAGCGCCGGGAGCCCAACCAGATCTTGTCCAGGCCGATGGCCTTGTTGAAGAGGAAGACGGCCAGGACGATGAGGACCAGGTAGACGATGGCCGCGGCCGAGCCGAAGGGCCAGTCGAAGATCTGGAGGAACTGCTGCTGGATGAGCATGGCGATCATGGTCTCCTTAGGTCCCCCGAGCATGGCCGGGGTCAGAAAGGCGCCCACCGAGATGATAAAGACCAGGAGGCAGCCGGCGCTGACCCCGGGCAGGCTCAACGGCACGGTCACCTCGAAAAAGGTCCTCGCCCGCCCGGCCCCCAGGCCCATGGAGGCGTCCAGGAGGCTCTGGTCGATGCGGTCGATGGAGGTGTAGATGGGCAGGATCATGAACGGCAGCATGATGTGGACCAGGCCCAGGACCACGGCGAACTCCGAGTAGAGGAGCCTTATGGGAGAGTCGATGAGCCCCAGCTTGAGGAGGTAGTAGTTGAAGGCCCCCTGGTTGCCGAAGATGAGGATCCAGGCGTAGGTCCTGATGATGATCGAGGTCCAGAAGGGGATGATCAGGAGGACGATCAGGAAGGCCCGGTTGGCCGTCTTGAGGCGGGCCAGGTAGTAGGCCGGGAGGTAGCCCACCAGGAGGCAGATGGCGGTCACCTCGAAGCCGATGAGGAGCGACTTCAGGACGGTCTTGGTGTAGACCGCGCTGGACCAGAAATGGGCGTAGTTGTGGAGGCCGAAGGGCCCGATGATGGTTCCGCCCTCGCCCCGGGAGGAAAGGCTGTAGACAAAGATGATGACCAGGGGGATGAACAGGAGGCAGAGGACCCAGAGGGAGACCGGGGCCAGGACGAGGGTCGTCCGGAGGGCCTTGCGGCCCCGGATGAGGAGGAGGAGGGACCTTATGGGGGCCGCGTTAAGAGGCCGCATGCTCCGCCTCGCCGGTCAGGGCCAGGCAGTCGTCCGGCGAAACCCTGACCCAGACCCGGGTGCCCTGGCCGGGCGGCAGACCGGACCGGCTGCGCCGGGTCTGCTCGGCGGTCAGAACCGTGCCGCCGGCCAGGCGGACATAGAAGAGGGTGCTTCCGCCCTGGTAGGACAGGGCCTCGACCTGGCCGGGAAAGACGTTGACCTCCTCCTCGGGCTCCTGGGGAAAGACCTGAACCGTGCCGATCCTGATGAAGACCTTGATCCGCTGCCCGGCGGCCAGGCTCCTCCGGGCGGCGATGGCCAGGCTCAGGCCGGAGTCGGTCTCCACCCGGCAGACCCCCTGGTCCACCGTCCGGACGGCGGCCCAGAGCTGATTGGACTGCCCCATGAAGTCGGCCACGAAGGCGTTCTCCGGGGACTCATAGATCTGGTGGGGCGGGCCCACCTGGATGATCCGGCCGGACTCCATGATGGCGATCCGGTCGGACATGGACAGGGCCTCGACCTGGTCGTGGGTGACGTAGATGGTGGTGATGCCCAGCTCCTGCTGAATCCGCTTGGTCTCGACCCGCATCCCCTCCCGCAGCTTGGCGTCCAGGTTGCTCAGGGGCTCGTCCAGGAGAAGCAGGTCCGGCCGGATGACCAGGGCCCGGGCCAGGGCCACCCGCTGCTGCTGGCCGCCGCTGAGCTGGCCGGGCTTGCGCCCCTCGAAGCCGGGCAGCCTGACCATGTCCAGGCTTTGCCGGACCCGCCTCTGGATCTCGGCCCGGTCAAGGCCCCGCATCTTGAGGCCGTAGGCCACGTTGTCGAAGACGGTCTTGTGGGGGAAGAGGGCGTAGGACTGAAAGACCATGCCGATGTTGCGCAGGTAAGGCGGGATCCGGTTGACCTGCTGGCCCTTGATGAAGATGGCCCCCTGGTCCGGGTCCTCGAACCCGGCGATCATCCGGAGGGTGGTCGTCTTGCCGCAGCCGCTGGGGCCCAGGAGGGACAGGAACTCCCCTTGGTTGACCTTCAGGGAGACCCCGTTGACCGCGGTCTCCTGGCCGTACCTCTTGGCCACCCCGACCAGTTCCACGTCGGCCGTCAATTTCCTCTCCCCGGGAGGCGCCCCGCCGGGGGACGCCTCCGCCGCGGCCCGCTCAGGACTGCTTCATCAGGTTGAAGCGCTCGGTCCAGGCCTTCTCGTTCTTGTCCTTGTAGACGTTGTCGGCGATGACGCACCGTTCCACGATCTGGGGATCGAACTCGGGGTGGGTCTTGACCACCTCCGAGACCTGGTAGTGCTGGGGGTCGACGCAGGGCACGTAGCCGATCTTCTCGGCTATCTTGGGATAGACCTCCGGGCCGGTCATGAAGTTGATGAAGACCTCGGCGGTGTGCTTATTCTTGGTGCCCCGGGCCACGGCGATGGCCCCGACGTTCATGTAGGCCCCTTCCTTGGGGATGCTGAAGGCCACCGGGACCCCCTGATCCCGGAGGGCCTTGGTCCGGCCGCTCCAGAACTCGCCCAGGACCACGTCCCGGTTGGTCAGGAGCTGCTGCATCTCCATGCCCGACTTGTAGTACTTGAGGACGCTCTTGTTGAGCTTGGCCATGGCCTCGAAGACGGCCTCGATGTCGGAGACGTTGTTGGCGTCCTGGCCGAGGTAGAGGGCCGTGTTGGAGATGCGGCACCAGGCCCAATCCCAAAGGGAGATCTTCTTGGCGTAGGCGTTGTCCCAGAGGATGCCCCAGGTGTCCGGCTTCTCCTTGATGGCCTCGGTGTTGTAGACCAGGGCCGAGGTGTAGTACTCGTTGGCCATGGAGTAGATCTCCGGCCCGGGATCGTAGGCCGGATGCTGGAATTTTTTCATCTGGAACTTGTAGTTGGTCAGGTTGTTGGGGTCCATGGGCTGGATGAGGTTCTGCTTGATGGCCTTGAAGATTCCCGAGTCGTCCAGGTAAACGGCGTCGTACTCCCCGGGCGGGCTGGCCTTGATCTTGGCCAGCATCTCATCGGAGTTGCCGAAGCTGCCCTCGACTATCTTGGTCCCGTACTTCTCCTCGAACATCTTGTAGCCGATCCGGCAGGCATCCTGGTAAGCCCCGCCCCAGTTGTCCACCCGGAGGGTCTTGGCCATGTCGGCCGCGTTGGCCTTCCTGGTGCCCAGGATCAGCGGCCCGGCCCAAAGCCCCACCCCGGCCGCGGCCCCGGTCTTGAGAAGATCCCTTCTGGTCAAACCCGGCCCCTTGCTCTTCTTGCCTTCCACTACGAAACCTCCTTTCCGATGCAGGTTCTTGGAAAACAACCAAGCCCCCCCGGCGGCGGTCCCGGCCGCCCGTCATCCGGTTCAGCGGCTTATCCGCGGCCCGGTCCGCCTGAACCCCGGCAGGCGCGATCCGAAGCTAAAAAGACGGCGGGGTGATGACCCACAACAACCTGGCCGGTTTACGGCCCGGATTACGAAGCTTGTGGCGGCGGCTGGAGGAGAAGGTTATGGAGTCCCCCTCGTGGAGAAGATAGACCCTGCCCTCGATGGCCACCTCGTAAACCCCCTCCAGGACCAACCCGAACTCCTCGCCCTCGTGGGAGTACCAGTCCACCGCCTCGGGCGGCTCCGGGTCCTCGTTGCAGAGGAGGACCTCCAACCTGCCCCTGAGGTTGGGGGTCAACAGCTCCGCCCGGCGGGCCCCGCCGGGATAGATGAGAGTCTTGCGCCGATCGGCCGTGACCACCTTGGCCGGCTCCTCCTCCAGGTTGGAGGGATCCTGAGAGGGGTTGTCCTCGACCAGGGACATGAAAGGCATGTCCAGGACGTCGAAGATCTTCTTTAGAACGGCCACGGAAGGGTTGGCCAGGCCCCTTTCCACCTGACTGAGGTAGTTGACCGAGAGCCCGGTCTGGTCGGCCATCTGGCGGAGGGTGATGCGCTTCTTCTTTCTGATGTTCTTGATCTTTCGCAAAGGATCCAATCGTTGCTCCCTGGGTGGGGTAGTTGCTTTGACCCGGGCCGGTGAGTTGGAGACCGAGAACTTTAAAGGAAAGTTACTACTATAATATGATTATGTCAACATAAAAACTAAAAAATCATAGTATAGTTTGCATTATTGGTGATGGTCAGCCAAATCGGTTATTTTATTGATCTGTTTCTGGCGACGGGGCGGGTTCCGGGCAAGGCGCTAACGGCCAACCAACGGAACCCGGCGGCGGCCGGGTCGTTCGTCTTGAGGGGATGGGGAGGGCGACCCACGGCCTTGACCGGCGGGCTGACCG
>Ga0068714_10004817_pt1 | contig 14788 bp, 13 predicted proteins | sample MTBNYHSulfiMetaG_FD_62988 | JGI IMG/M metagenome (GOLD analysis project Ga0068714, IMG submission 62988) | Enrichment culture microbial communities from rom New York Harbor, USA that are MTBE-degrading - MTBE-NYH (New York Harbor Sulfidogenic)... | ecosystem: Environmental > Aquatic > Marine >... | reverse complement strand
ACCTGCCAACCGAGCCACCGCAGGCCAGAAGATATCGACCATCCTTTGCGCCAGGCCGCCGATGGTCGCGATGGTTGGGCTGCTGCCCGGGGGAAGATCAGGCGTGAGAAGCGCCTGAAAGTAGGGAAATGCCAGGGTACGTTGTGGGGCGAGGATCAGGACCTGTTCGCCAGGGATGCCATTGTGAATGAAATCCAGCAGCCGATTAACCGCGACGGTTGTTTTCCCACATCCGGCTGGGCCTTCCAGGAAGATGTGTGAATTCAAATCCTGACGGAAAATTTCTTCCTGTTGTTCTGAAAGCTGGATGGAATCCAATTGCGGGAACCTCCTTTTTGGTCTGCTTTTATTGTAGCTTATATTCCTGGAACTGATTAAATAAAAAACCTCTCTGGCGTAGCAGAGAGGTCGGAAAGAGGATTTATTTCGCGAGCGCGCGGTTGACCGGCGCGATCCAACGCGGTGGGCGAGCGCTCAATTTCTTGCGGATGGCAGGAATTCGTACCAAAAGGAGCAGAGCCAGCACAGCACCATACAACAGGGGTTCGCGGATATCCGATTTGACAACCCACATAAAGTGCAGAATGACCAGAATCGCGGACGCGTACACCAACTGGTGGAGCGTCTTCCAAAGCTTTCCCAGGCGTTTCATAGATCGTTGGGTTGAGGTGATGGCCAGAGCTATCAGAATGACCAGTGCTAACGTGCCTACGATGATGTATCTTTTATAGACAATTTCCCGCAGGATCAAGCTCAGATTTAACTGAAAATCAAGCACCGAAAAGATAAAAAAGTGCAGGCTGGCATAGAAAAACGCGTACAGACCGAGCGCGCGGCGAACCTTTAACGCCGGACGAAAGCCGAGGATGGTGTTTAAAGGCGTACAGGTGAGCGAGATCAATAGCAGAACCATCGCGTAGCGGCCGGTGCGCTGCATGGCGGCCTGAATGGGGTCATAGGTCAGGTTACCGGTCAAGTAATTCACCACCAGAATCAGAAAGGGCAGCAGTGAGGCCCCATGGACCAATAATTGAAAGCGAGTAAAGCTAAACCACTTTTTCAGTACCATTTTTCCAAATCCAGTCCGCTGTAAAGCGGAGCAACTTCTTCTTCATATCCATTAAACATCAGAGTGGGTTTTCTGCCGGAATCGCCGATAATCCGTTCGCTGGCTTGAGACCAGCGCGGGTGATCGACCTGTGGGTTCACATTGGCGTAGAAACCGTATTCCTGGGGGGCAGCTGCCATCCACAACGAAGTTGGCATTTCTTCCACCAGATCAATTTTTACGATGGATTTGATACTTTTGAAGCCATATTTCCAGGGAACAACCAGGCGGAGCGGCGCGCCGTTTTGAGGCAGCAGGTGCTTCCCGTACAAGCCAGTAGAAATAAGGATCAGATCGTGCATGGCTTCATCCACGCGCAGCCCCTCCACATAAGGCCAAACGTACCACGGGCTTTTTTGGCCGGGCATTTGCTCCGGGTCGTAAAGGGTTTCAAAACGGACATATTTGGCGGATGCTTTCGGTTCAACTTCTTTAAGGAGCTTGTGCAGGGGAAAGCCCAACCAGGGGATGACCATGGACCATGCTTCGACACAGCGCAGGCGATAGATACGCTCTTCTTCTCCAAACTGGTTGAGCAGGTCATCCACATCGTAAGTTTTTGGATTGTTAACCAGACCGCCTACTTCTACAGTCCAGGGTCGAGTTTTGAAATTTTCGGACAGCCTGGCGACGCCGGCTTTGTCGGTTGTGAATTCGTAGTAATTGTTGAAATTGGTAACGGCATCATATTCTGTCAAAGCGCGTCCGTATTCATCCGTCTGCGCGCCGGCGGATGGGGGCGTGGTGATACCAGTGGGGGTCTGTGACGCAGTGGTACCAGGATTCAATTTCAGCTTACCATTGCATGCCGCCAGAACGCCCGCGCCTGCCACCACCAGGGCGGCCTGTTTAATGAATTTTCTGCGTGACAGATATAAGTTTTCGGGTGTGATTTCTGAGGAAAGGATCTTTTTCATGTTTCTGACTCCTGCCGGCTGAATAAAGTATAAAACGGATAATGTGTATAGAAAATGTATAATTAGTTTATCCAATGCACTTAAGAATAGATTAAATCTTTTATTACAAGAGTCTTAAGGAAATTATGAAAAAGCTGGAATAAACCTTCAAGGCTTATTCCAGCTTATAGTTGGCGATGTAATGGAGCAGGGCGCGGGTCAGCAAAGTATCAGCAGTAGCCCTGTGAGTGTTTTGAAGGGGAATATTACATGCGCGGCCAGCGGCTTCCAGGGAGTGATATTTAAAGGAACGCCGGCGCGGATCCCATACCGTCGCAAATTGGGCGTAGAGTTTCAGAATATCGAAGCTCTGGAAGTTTTCTTTCCACGGCGTGCCATATTGCTCGTAGGATTGTTTCATCATCCGCATGTCAAAGTCGGCGTTATAAAATGCGAGCATGCGGCCAAACAGAATGGGGCGCAGCGTCGGCCAGATGACATACCAGGGGCGGGCATCTTTCACCATTTCATTGGAAATGTGGTGGATGGCCTGCGCATCTGAGGGGATTGGATTTTTTGGCCGGATGATTGTCTCCAGGAGAACTGAACCATCATGGTCAACCACAGAAATTTCAACAATTTCCGCAGTACTATCCAGTCCGGTGGTTTCGGTGTCGATATAAATGGGTTTTTGTTTTATCACATGCTGCGCAATCTCGATCGCTTGTTGGCGCGCTTTTCTTTGAAAATCAGGTAAGGTCATATCATTCTCTTTGTTTATCTTGATCCGGTGGTTGACTGACTGTGTTATTGCAAATTCCAGTAGGCCATATGGTCCAGCTCAACTTTGAGGTTACCCGAACTGCCCGCCAGGAAGACGCCAATATGGCCGCCGTTAGGCAGGCCAGAATCTTGGATCTCTTCCAATAGCTTTCCATTGGCATACAATTTCAGGTTGTTCCCATTAGCCAGAACGCCGATGCGGTTGGTTTTTCCTGCCCCCGAAAGGATCACCTCACCGGGTTTTGAATCAATGAGGGTTGTTGTTCCGTTACCATCCCATCGGGAAAGGTTATATTGTCCGCTGCAGGTTATCCCAAAATAGTATCCCTGTCCGGAGCTGTAATCTTTTGCCCGGAAAACCAGCCCATACAAGTCTTTGCCAGAACAGGATGGGGTGTTGAAGGTCGCTTGCAGATACATGTTTTGTGGTGTTGGGGAGGTCAGCCGCCATCCGCGATACCCAAGAGAACTGGCGCTTTCTAAGACCATCACGCCGCTTTCCATGTAGATACGGGTGTTTTCATCCTCATAACCCTCAGGCCCAATGCCAAAAGCGGTTCCGTTCACCATATCACGTTCCCAGATGGGCGCGCCGAGAGCAGATGCCGGGTCATCAGGGATATTAGTGGGGGTAATTGTTGGGGTAGGTGTCTCGGTTGGGGGAACCTGTTCCGTCGGGGTAATGGTAGGTTCATCAGGAGCCGGAGTGGAGGAGGGTAATAGCGGCTCATCGGTCGTGAGCGGCAAGACAGGTTCGGCGGTTAAGGTTTGCGCGACGGCGGTGGCCACATCTTCTTCAGATGGGGCAGCCTGTTTTTGGGGCAGATTACAGGATGCCAGCATTAAAATCAGGAAGAGCGCAATAAGAATTGGATTTTTTTTGGTCGTTTTCCTGTTCATGTCTTGTTTTCCTTCCTAACTGTGCTGATGGATTCGCTCATTAATTATAGTCCAACATCCTTACCATTTTGCAGAATCGGTCAATTGGAAGAGATTGTACATGAAATTTTTATAGTTTTGTTCTCCCAAATTTGGGTTGTAATTGGTTTCATTGTATAATTCAAATCATACCGCATTATGAAAACCCATGTTATCCAACTTGAACGATTTGATGATGTGCTTTCCACAAAAGACAGGATCTGCTGGGCCAAAGCGCCCCGGGTGCTCCTGGTGTGGCCACGTCGTGGGAGGATTATGCGGCGGATGCCAGATCTGGTGATTTTGGACAGATATTGCCGGACGCTGGGCGCGCAGCTTGCTGTGGTGACCTGGGATGATGTCGTGGTTCAAAACGCAGAAACGCTTGGGATTCCGGTGTATGAATCAATAGAGAATGCGCGGAATGTATCCTGGAGGCGGATTTCCCGGCGTCCTTCATTCGCACAAACAGGACGAATATCGTCTGAAAAAAGTTTCCAGCAATTAAAAAAAGAAGCACGACCTGGCGTGATTTCCAAAAGCAGATGGTATGATCTTCTGATTCGATTGATGTTTTTTATGCTGGGCGTAGGAGCAGTCGCGACACTGCTTGTTTTCCTTTTGCCTTCTGCGGAAATCACTTTGGAATTGCCGACCAGCACTCAGGAACTGGATATTGGACTGTGGGCCAGCCCAGAAATCACTTCGGCGAATATTTCTGGAGGGATACCAGCCTATCCTGTTTTGGTTACTGTGGAAGGACGAGATGAGATCCGAAGCACCGGGACTCTGTCGCAGCCCAGGAATTTTGCTGAGGGCTCTGTTACTTTCACGAAATTAACAGAGGAAGAGATCGTGGTTCCTACTGGTACCATGATACTGACTTTAGGAGAGGAGCCTGTTCGCTTCTCGACTACCCGTGCGGCTGTGTTACCGGCAGGAGTTGGAGAAACTGCAGAAACCAGTATTCAAGCTGTTTTGGCTGGTACTTCTGGTAATGTTGAAGCCAGCTCGATTGTTGCCATTGAAGGTGAATTGGGTTTACAGCTACTGGTAGAGAACCTGGAGGCAACTTCTGGGGGAATGTACCAGATTGAACCATCTCCAAAGGAATCAGACGCGGCCGCATTGCGTTCAGCGCTGTTGACCCAACTGCAAGAAACCGCGATTTCCGAAATTTCTGCCATGATGAAACCGGGTGAACAGTTCCTGGAACAACAGATCACGCTGGAGAATATTCTTGAAGAAACGTATGAGCCGGGACTTAACCAGCCCGCGGATCGATTAAGCCTGACAATGCGAGCAGAATATAAAGGGTATTATTATGAACAAAGCGACGTCGAATCATTTGCCGAATTATCACTCAATGCTAACCTCCCACAACATTTCGTGGCAATCCCAGGCAGTTTAGACCTTGTTCAAAAGGAGAAAACGACTCTGGATGATTCCGGGCAATCTCGCTGGCAGGTTCACGTGACGCGAAAAATCAGGGAAGAAGCTCCCGTTATTTCGATTCAAAACCAGGTTGCAGGCCAAAAGCCTGAAACGGCCGTTCAGCAATTAGAAGAGCGTTTCGATTTAGCAGCAGCTCCAAAAATTGTTATGCGTCCAGGTTGGTGGCCGAGACTTCCCTATTTCTTTATGCGTATCAAAGTGATCGAGTAATGAAGGGACGAATTTTAGGGGTTGACCCTGGAGAAAAGAACATTGGTTTGGCGATCAGTGATCCAACCGGCACCATTGCCAATCCCCTGATGGTGATCACGCATGTGGCGCGCAATGAAGATGCCAGGAAGATTATAGAAGCAGCGGTCGAATGGGATGCTATCCGCATTGTGGTAGGCCAGCCATTAGACTCTGAAGGTGAAATTGGCCCTGCGGCCCGGAAATCGATCCGCCTGGCAGAAGCGATCCGTTTGCAAACCGACCTGACAGTGGAATTGTGGGATGAAACAGGCAGCACTGCGGCAGCGCGCTCTGCGCGGATCGCAATGGGGTCCAGGCGGAAAAAGCGAAGCGGTCATCTGGATTCATTGGCCGCCACAGTGATCCTGCAGTCTTATCTGGACGCCCACGCCACACCGACGGTGGATGCAAACGAGCCCACAAACCTGTTCTGATAAAAAACTATGAAACCAACTCATTTTAAGGTCTCCACACTTTTGTTGATTTTACTGGCAGGTGTACTTTGCCTGACAATCAGCGGTTTAGTATGGACGGCTGTGCAATTACCAGTGATGGCTGAAAAGGAATTTGGTCCCGCGAGTTCGTCCCTGACTGACGCGCAGCGGTTACTATACAGTGCTCGTTTGTTCCTATCGCAAGATGATCTTATGGTGCCCGGAACCAGATCGGGTGAATCAGTGCCCTTTGTGATTGATGAAGGTGAGCCCGCGACATCTATCGCGAGCAGGCTGGAGCGCGAGGGGTTCATTCGCAGTTCCAGAGCGTTCCTTACCTATTTGAGTTATTCTGGAAAGGATACCAGCATTCAGGCTGGCAAGTACCAGTTAGAAACCGGGTTAAATGCTTTGGAAATGGCTCAAAAACTACAGGATGCGACGCCGGAAGAAGTGACTTTTCAAATCCTTCCGGGTTGGCGATTGGAAGAGGTCGCGGCAGCTTTACCCACTTCTGGTATTGAAATAACACCAGAGAAATTCATGCGGCTGGCAAACTCCCCCAAAAGAACATGGGTGCCAGAGGGAATGCCCGAGTTGGATACCCTTGAAGGGTATCTGTACCCGGATGTTTATACCTTTAAACGGGATCTTGACTCACAAGATTTTTTTTCTGAAATTCTTAAACGGTTTGAAGCGCAGATCACCCCGGAAATGCGGGACGCATTTGAAGCGCAAGGGCTCACATTGCATGAGGCGGTTATATTGGCTTCGATTGTACAGCGGGAGGCGATGATTCCGGAAGAACAGCCCATGATCGCTTCAGTTTTCTTTAACCGGCTGGAGGTCGGCATGAAGCTGGAGAGTGACCCGACTGTACAGTATGCGCTGGGATTTGACGAGGTGGAGTCAACATGGTGGAAAAACCCATTGTATCTGAATGACTTAAAACAAATCTCACCTTATAATACATATATGAATGGTGGGCTCCCACCGGCTCCAATATGCAGTCCGGGTTACTCCGCGTTGCAATCCGTCGCTTTCCCTGCGGAAACTCCTTTTTATTTTTTCCGCGCAGAATGTGATGGTTCTGGTCGACACAATTTTTCGCTCACTTTTGAGGAACATCTGGAAAAATCCTGTCCGTAAGGTAAAAATAAGATTTTTTAATTTTTGTAAGGAGAAGCAATATGGCGATTTTAGGTATTGATATAGGCGGCTCTGGTATCAAAGGGGCTCTGGTTGATCTTGAAACAGGCGAGTTCACCACTCCCCGCCATCGAATTGCTACCCCTGAAGGGGCCTTACCGGCTGACGTAGCGGTGGTCGTCAAAGAGATGGTGGAACATTTTGATTATAAAGGGCCCATCGGGTGTGGCTTTCCGGCAATTGTTCGCGATGGGGTAGTTTATTCAGCGGCCAACATTGATCATAGCTGGATAGGCGTCAATGCCAACGAATTGTTCTCTGAAACGACTGGATGCCAGGTGTATACTTTAAATGATGCTGATGCAGCTGGAACAGCAGAGATGGCTTTCGGCGTGGGAAAAGATTTTCAAAAAGGGATTGTACTTTTACTCACGTTGGGCACCGGGATTGGAACAGCGGTATTTGTGAATGGTCATTTGTTGCCTAATACCGAGCTGGGCCATATAGAAATTCGGGGCAAAGATGCTGAAAGGCGGGCTTCGGCTGCGGTGCGGACCAAGAAGAAGTTATCCTGGAAGGCATGGTCGGCCAGACTGCAGGAGTATATCTCTACGATTGAGATGTTAATTTCACCCGATGTTATCGTCATTGGCGGCGGAATCAGCAAGGATTCTAACAAGTATTTTCCCCTCTTGAAAACACGAGCCAAAATGATCCCCGCGTTATTATTAAACCAAGCCGGAATTGTGGGCGCTGCTCTTTACGCTTATCAAAAATCTTCTGAAGAATAATCGTACCTGACGATAAGGCTGACAAAAACAACAGAGGAAAATTACAGTTTTCCTCTGTTGTTCATTAAGCCATTGTGGTCTTAATAAAAGCACGGTGCCTCTTTGAGATTTACCATGCAATGCAAAGCAGCCGATTAAGGCATTGCCTCGTAGCCAGGGCCTTCCGTAAAGAAGCGTTTGTTAACCGCTGTAGCGGGAGTAAGGTCAATTTCCTCTCCCGGGGCGGGGGTGCGGATGTTTTCCATGTGAACAGGCTCACCATCCGCGTTTTCGCCGTCATAGACTTCATCATACCCAGGTGTACCTGCGGGCATGGCAAGCCGCTCATTTCCAGAAGCAATATAAGCAGTAGGTACTTCATCCTGGGGGAATATCGCGCCAAAGGGACATTCCGGGATGCAAGCACCACAATCAATGCAGGTCACCGGGTCGATATAAAACCACGGCCATTCACTCTGTGGGTCGCCTGGGACAATGCATTCGACAGGGCAAACCGTGACACATCCCCCATCTCGCAAGCAAAGGCTGGTAATTACGTGGGTCATAAATTCCTCCAAATTTGATAATTTCTCATTCGCCTTATGAGATAAGGCATTGTTCATGCTTCGGTGCTGCCAATATTATATACCGCTTTCAGCCCATGTAAAATGATTTAATGGATCTATTTTCGGGTTTAGAGGATAGCTTGATCTAGTGCTTTATGGTTTGGGCGGTAAGGGCTCTGAAATTTTGAACCAGGCGATCTCATAGGGTTCCAGGTGAACCGTGAGGTCAGCGCGAACAGGCTCGAAAGTATCATTGAGGATGTTGATGATTATGCTGTTGCTGGAGAGACCCCAGTCGCCCGGGTTGAAAGTGATGAATTGCAGCTGGTTAGAAACGTTGTGCAGGGCCAGGATGGTTTCGGAACCTTCAGGAGAAATACGCAAAAGGCTGAACACCGAGTTGTTGAGATGAAGAATATGCTGGTTCCCATTGGGGTGGAAGGCGCTGTGCTGGATGCGTTGTGATAAAAGATGCTGGTAACCGTGAAAAACAGCATGGCGAAGGGAAGAAGGATCGTCCAATTCGCCCATGACATCCCGCAGCAGTAATTTTTGACGATTTATGGTCCGTGGCAGGTTGGTCTGTATAGCACCCTGGGTGTAGTTGCGCGAACCTAACAGGCTGTGGATGTATATTCCCGGAATGCCGGACATTGCTAGCAAGATGGCCTGAGAAACCAGAAACCGTTTAACCTGCAATTCCTGCGGTTCGCCGGCATACGGGTCATTCAAAAGATCAAAGTAGGTGATATTTAATTCATAGGGACTCTTGCTGCCATCCGGATCAGTTTTTGAGGAAATATACCCACCATGAGAAAGGGTTCGCTCTGTGAGCAAATTGATATCTTCTGGGGGAAGGATCCCGATCACTGGACGGATACCAATTCCATCGTGCGAGGCAGTAAAATTAAAAAACGTGGTTTTGTCCGAAAGCGTGCGGAGGCTGGAAGCCCATTGAGTGAGGTAAACCGCTGAACCGGTGAGCAACGCATGGGCAGTAAGTGGTGGGAGAGCGAACTGGTAGACCAAATGGGCTTCGTTTGACCCATCACCAAAGTAAGAGATATTCTCTTCATGTGGAACATTGGTTTCAGTTATTAGCAGCACATCGGGCGCCACTTCGTCCAGCATAGCGCGAATAAGCTGGATAATGGCGTGCGTTTGCGGTAAATGAATGCAGGAAGTGCCCACCTCTTTCCAGACATAGGCAATGGCGTCCAGCCGGATCAGATCTGCGCCCTGTTCTATGTAAAACAAGAGCACATCCAACACATCCAGTAAAGTGTCCGGGTTGTGATAATTGAGATCAACCTGGTCAGCGCTGAAAGTTGTCCAGAGGTGACGAATGCCTTGACTGGTTTTAAACGCAGTTAATAAAGGGAGCGCCCGCGGCCGGGTAACCATGGACAGGTCTGTTTTGGGGTTTACTTCAATAAAGTAATTCAAAAATCGTGGGTTACCGTTTAGATAGTGTTTAAACCAGTCGCTATGAGCCGAGATGTGATTTATTACTGCGTCAAACATCAGCCTGACACCTGTGGAAGAAAACTGTGTGATGTCTTGCCAACCGCCTAAAGCCGGATCAACAGCTTTGTAGTCAATTACAGAAAACCCGTCGTCTGATGAGTAAGGGAAGAAGGGTAAAATGTGAATGCTGTTGATGGTCGTGGCCAGATATTTTTGATAAAAAGATTGAAGTGATTGCAGCGGCGGTTGATCTGGTTGACGGAGAAGATCACTGTAGGTGATGAGAATAACATCACGTTCATCAAATAAAGATTGGTTGGGTTTGAACGCGCGTTGGATTTTCCTTGAATAACGCTGTAGCATCAGGGCTAGATGCTTATTACATTCGGTACCCTTTTCATGGCCATACAAAAAAATGAGCTGATTATGGATGAATTGTTTGTTTTTTTGTGACATAAGTTGTTAGAATGTATGTTTATTAAATGTTGTAAAGATTTCTTCTAAAATAGTTTGAGCAGTTTGATATGAAAAGTGTCTTGAGGCTACCCCGGCATTATGGGCGGTCATATGGGAAATTCGCTGAGGATCAGATAACAGCATCCGCACTTCTGAGACAGTCCGGTCTGTGATTTTGCCGTCAATCGTTACTGCCTGGAGGCCAGTGGGTTCAATGTCGTCTTTATAGATTGGGTAGCGATTAACCAGAAACGGTTTACGAAAGAAAAGGGTCTCAATGAGCGCATTACCGAAACCCTCATACAGGCTGGGATAGGTAATAAAATCCGCATAGACATAGGCATCCCACAAGCTATAGATTTTATCCTGATTTTGGCGGACCAGTCTTTGAGGTTGGAAGAGATGTGGCAAATAAAGAAGGTCAACACGCAAGGCTTTTGCCTGTGAGATCAATTGGGCAAGATAATCCTGACTGTTGTATTCCGCATGATGGGTAATAATGAGTTTAATTGGTAGATCATTGAGGCGGTGAACCAGTTCAATCGCCAGCTCGATCCCTTTGCGAGGGATGACACGTGTAGGCTGTAAGAAGAAAATATCCGATGGTGCCAGGCCAAGTTTTGAACGCAGGTCGCTATTATACGCATCCCGTCCGGGCGGTGTAAGGTCAAAGTCAAAGATATTGGGTAGAAATTTGCTCTGCACATCGCGCATTTCCAAGTCGTGCTTTGCTTTGGTGTTGATCACCAGATGTTGAATGTTGGGAAGCCGGGGTGGAAAGTTTCTCTCAAGCAAATTGGGGATGCAATTGAGCTGGTACCTTTCACGCTCCCAGTAAAAATCGTGGTTGTGAGCAATGGCCGGAAGGCCTGTTTCCTGCAAGACCTGATGAAGCGCGATACTCAATGAGATATTCATTGGAATGGCAAATACATTTTGCGCGATCAAGAGTTCAATATGGTATCTGGCAATGAAATCTTTTAGGGCGACACGTAAAATCTCGACGAGATTTTCAATGCGCTTGATCAGGGCGGGATGACAGTTCTGAGTCCCAAAAGCATTTTCAGTAATCCAAAGGACCTCTGGGTGGGTGAAATGAGCCTGAGGCACTAACATACCAGCCTCAACAGGTGCCGCGATGGGGCCAATGGGGCCATTATGAGGATCCAGCTCCCCGGCAAAATAGTAATTGGTATGCCCCATGCGATGCAGCACCTGGGCGATTTTGGCGGCTTCCAACGAGACACCGTCCGTCCCAGCCAGGCGAAAAGAGATGTGCCCAATGCGCATGCGTTTATCCTTTTACGCCACCGGCAGTGAGACCTCGTTCGAGGAATTTCTCAAACGCCAGGAAGAGAGCAATCACTGGAACAGTCATGATGGTCGACGCGGCCATCACAACATGGGGACGTGGGCTGGGATCGTTGAAAATGGTGTTGATTTTGATCGGGATGGTGAAAGCGGTGCGGTCATTGAGGAAAATGAAAGCATAAAGGAATTCATTCCAGGCGATCATGAAGGTGTAGATACCCACAGTGATGAGAGCAGGAACCGCGAGTGGTAAGGTGATGCGCCAGATTACCTCGAAACGGGTGCAGCCATCGATCAGCGCTGCCTGTTCGATCTCATCAGGAATGGTGCGGAAGTAGTTGGTTAACATGTAGAGGGCGACAGGCAATGTTTGAGCCAGGTATGTGAGTACCAGCACCGCTAAATTGTCCTGAACATTGAAACCCATTACCAGGCTGATCTGGGACAGCATGGCAAACAAAGGGATCATCAACAAAACAGCCGGGAACAGGTAAACGATAAGTACACCATTCAACATCAGTTCGCGACCTTTGAAATGCAAACGAGCAGTCGCGTAGGCTCCCAGAGTAGAGAGAACCACCGCAATCAGGGCGGTAGGGATGGAAACCAGAAGGCTGTTGACGATATTGACTCCAAAATTCTGAAAGTGGCTCCAGTTCGAATCAAATAATTCGCGATAGGCATCCAGACGCAGTGAAGAGGGAATATACACTGGCGCGCGACCGGCAATTTCCGCCCCTGATTTGAAGGATGAACTTACCATCCAATAAAACGGGAAGAGGATCATCGACAGGAAGAAAAATAAGCCGAGGGCAAATAAAAAACGCTGCCAGTTGATCCAGCCTGCCAGATGGTTAATCAAGGAGGCAGGGCGGTTGTCATTGGATACAGTTTGAGTAGTCATGATTTGTCTCCCATTAACTTTCTTCCGTGTTGCGCATCACAGTCATCACATAGGCAATGATGAAGATGATCAGAGCTGCAAGCATGATCATGGCGGATGCAGCGCCTTTACCAAAATCGTACGAATTGAAACTGAACTGGTAGGTTAATACGGGCAGTACATTTGTTCCGTACCCACCTCCGGTCAGCAGCCAGATATCGTCAAATTTGTTAAATGTCCATAACAGGCGCAACAGGAATATGGCCCCCAAGACATAACGCAATTCGGGAAGCGTAACACTGATGAACTTTTGCCAGGTGTTGGCGCCATCTACAGAGGCTGCTTCATATAAGGTGTCGTCAATGGCCTGCAAACGTGCCAGGATCATCAACATGGCAAACGGAAAATAACGCCAGGCTTGAAAGATGATCACCAACCAGATTGCCAACCCACGGGTTGCCAGATATGCTCTTGGAGCATCGATCAGATTAAGAGACATCAGCACGTGGTTGAGCACACCGGATGGGCGCGGGTCGAGCAGCCATCTCCAAACAAAAGCGACGCTGATGACTGGGGCTACATATGGGAACAAAAAGATACCCCGGATCAGTCCTCTTGCTTTAAAGGGTCGATTGAGCAACATAGCAGCGATCAAGCCCAACAGCAGGGTAAGAATGGTGGAGATGAAGGAATAGAAAATCGTGGTTATTGCCGCGCCCCATTGGTTGATACTTACCCATTTGAAGGCGAAATCGTTGATAACAGCTTTGAAATTCTCTAATCCATTAAATGGGGCATGGAAAACATCGTTGAGATTGTAAAGGCCCACTTTATGGAAACTGATCCAGATACTGAAGATTGCCGGGAAGAGAACCAGGCCAAACACGATTAACGCGGTGGGGAGGATCAAAGCCCAGGCAAGTCTTACCTCACGGGCTTGCATTGATCCACTGAACAAGGAAGACCCTTTGCGGGTCCGCGACATACTGGTCATTCGCTTTCTCCTTGATTAATTATCCAGTCTGGAAGCACGGGCTTACCGGAGAATGGAAATATAATATTAAACTCAAAACCGAAACTCCCCCCTTATTTTTATTGTATAATGGAGCGGTCTGCCCACCCTAAAGCTTTTTACCTCATGGCGATGAGTACTGCGTAAAAGTGGGCAGACCGCGTTTAACCTATGCTATGTTGATTATTGTTGTGCGCGTTCCGTCACCAGGAGCTCAACCTGTTCCTGCAGCCATTCGGCAGCTGTTTCAGGAGTCATGGTGCCTTCAATTGCGATATTGCTGAGAACCTGCGGTATGAGCAAGCGGCCTTCAATGTCGCCAACCACCGCGCGCTCCGTGGCGTCGTAATCCGGGCGGAAGAGCCAGCGTTGCATGGTGTCGTAGCCGGCGGCAATCGCTTCCAGCGTTTCAGGTGGGTAGTTGCCAAAGTAATCACTGGTGCTCTTCCATTCTTCCACGGCGCTCGCCAGAACGGGCACTTTACCGAAGGGGGCTAATGCCAGGATATCCTGGTAATGCTCGCCGGTCATGAAGAACTTGACAACATCCTGGGCGACAGGATCGGCGCCTTGCATAATGCCCATAGCTACCAGCTGGCCGTAGGTGGCTGCACCATTGGGGCCTTCCATAGAGGGGGCAAAGCCGGTGCGGGCAGCCAGATCCGCATAAGCCAGTTCGACCATGGTTCCGTCATCCAAGCCGGAACCATCCACCAGGTCATCCATGATGTAGGTGGAGTAGAACATCATGCCGCTTTGTCCATATTCATACGCTTCGCGAGCACCACGCCAATATTGCGGGCCAGGGAGAGCGCAATCCTGCAAACTGGCATAGAATTCCAGCGCGGCGACCATTTCTGGGGTGTTCATGGTGACGTTGCCTTCTTCGTCAAAAGGCCAGGCATTGTTGGAGATAGCGACTTGCTCGAAGACCTGATGGCCGTAATTCTGGCCGGGGTCGGTGCCGATGGCGATGCCATAAAGCAGATTGTCGTTGCCGGGGAGCGCTTCGCAGGACGCTTGAATATCTTCCCATTTGATGGGCGCATTTAATCCAAGATCAGTGAATACGTCCTGGCGATACCAGAGGGCCTGGATCCAGCCGTCAAACGGAACGGCTGCATATTTACCGGTTGCCGGGTCAGTGACCATTTCCAGTGGGCCAGCGCGGAAATCCTCTTCACCAATTGCCTGAATGGTAGCCACAGCAGCATCCTGATCCAGAATGCCGTCGGCAGCGAAAGCAGCGACGCGTTCAATACCCAGACGGACAATATCTGGCAGACGATTTGCGGCTACTGCTGTGGAGATGCGCTGTGAAAGGCCGGCCTCTTCAACGGGGACAATCC
>Ga0068714_10004816_pt1 | contig 14789 bp, 15 predicted proteins | sample MTBNYHSulfiMetaG_FD_62988 | JGI IMG/M metagenome (GOLD analysis project Ga0068714, IMG submission 62988) | Enrichment culture microbial communities from rom New York Harbor, USA that are MTBE-degrading - MTBE-NYH (New York Harbor Sulfidogenic)... | ecosystem: Environmental > Aquatic > Marine >... | reverse complement strand
CTCCGAAACTGCGTGAGGCTTAAAAACATAAAAAGGGCTTAGGCCCGAGGAGGTAAAAATGTCAAACGGAACGAGTGCAGCAGTAACCGAGGCCGCCCGCCTCAATGAAATTGGGTTTCCGGAGTTTACGGCTAAACTGATTACAGATACCTTCGATGCCCTGGTAAGCGCCAATATACGTCAAACAGAGGCGTATATTGAACTGGTTACCCAGGTATCAAAAACCATCACCCAATTCATCAACGACACCAAAGATGATATAAGCGGGGAGATGATCCTGCAGTTTCTGGCCAAAGTCCTTCCGGCCGCCGAGGAGGAATCCGGGACAAAGGTGAAAGAGGGGGGCACGCTTACCGAACAGGAAGCCACCACTATCACCAGTGCTGTGGCTGTAGCAGGAGATGAGGCCAATAATCCTGCCATTAGCCAGGGCGACATCGATAAGAGCAAGTATCAGTCAATCCTGGACGCCGTAGCCCGTCGTATTTCTGCCGACAAATACACCATGCTCAAAGAAATGGTCAAGATGGGCATCCTCCGGCTGGTAGTCGAGAACGGGGTAATCGAAACCCGGCTCACCTTTACCACGTACGGCTCGACCTTCTATCAAAAGCAAACGAGTAAATACCACCGCGATGCCTTCAGCTTCCGCGCCAAGGCCAAGACCGGATCTCTTGTCAGTCTGTGGGCCAAGGCCTCGGCATCTACGTCGTACAACAGCGTCAATATAAGCACGTCTAAAGAGACCAACCGCGATATATCCGGCAGCCGGGTACAGATTTACGGCCGGGTGGAGATTAATTTCAAAACCGATTATCAGCCTCTGACGGCGTAAGGGTATCCCGATGCCAAGCCCCATCACTAAACCGGCGGAGGTGGGTTTTGCCGAGTTTACCGGCCAGCTCATCTCTGAAACCTTCCAGGCTGTGGTTCGTTCCCTGGTTCAACAGGAGAAAGAGGTCAGGGACATGGAGCAAATCGCAGCCCTGGAACCGGCAGATTTTGCCAGGCTCTACATTACCGAAGATATACTGAGAGCCGAGATTATTCGCTTGTTTCCGTCGAAGGAGGGCAAGGAGACCGAAAGCTCTATAGATCCAGGCTCCCCTTATACCCTACAGGATGAGAAACAGGCCGAGGACCCGCCTGTATTCATACTTACCGGCTACCGTATAACCGGGAAAGACTTGGAAAAGGATCGCGAAACCGGAAATCTTAAAATAAGTAAAGTTGGTTATGCGCATATTAAAGAGATTATCCAATCCATGCTGGCCGCCGGCTATAGGGACACCCTTCTACTCATGTTTCAAAAGGGCATACCCAGGGTTATGATTGATCATGGAAAAATCAATACCAAACTTTCATTTTATCTGACTAACGTTATGGAAAAGGGAGAGGAGACCAAATCCAAACTGCCTGCGGCCTTTATATCTAAGCTATCCCTGCCCAGACTGACGGTCAAGCCGGTGAGTAATCGTACCCCGGAATTTCTAACTCTCAAGATCGATGTTATTGGAGAGGTCGAGATAACATTTAAAACCATAAGCGCTTAATCTGATCGCTTACAGCTCCTAATAAGACTATGCCATACAAAGATACGAAAATAACTGCAAAGACCAGAGACATTTTTCTGACGGAGACGATATTATCTATCCACCATGACGTCCAGAGCGCCATCGATTACATAAGCGAGGTGGCCGGCCGCGAGTCCACCGAATTGGGGAAAAGCCCGGCGGTTATGGGAATTGAAAAAGTAAGGATCAGGCTCCCCTTGATCTTCGAGACAGAGCAGAAAGAGCATAAGGTAGAAGAAAAACCGGCTGTTTTTGACATCAAGACCATTGTAGGTAATCTGGCGCGGCGGAAGGGTTTTCTCATAGACAAGGGGGCGCCGGGTAAGCGCGGCCTATATACCAAGGTCAGGGTAATACACCCAAAAGTGGCGGAAGTACCGGTATCCGAAGAAAAACCGCCTAAGGAGCGGCTCGTGGGTGAGATAGAGATTATCTTTTCCCCCTTGGGCAGGGAGGAGTCAAAGTAGGTGTTTCACGGCTCGACCTGACCTCTGACGAATCTTACGGAGGGGACCATGCATCTGACAACATCCTTCCCGAACTTAGAACTTAAAAGAATATCCTGTCTTACTGTTTTATTTCTTGTCTTGGTGTTTTCTCTCCCACCCACAGCTCAAGCCGGCAAGCTGGAAGGGACAGTCATTGGCCGGAAGGGAGACCTTAAAAAATACGTGAGGATCAGCTTAGTTGGCCGCGAACCCAAGACCACATTTACCAACGGCAGGGGAATTTTTACCTTAGACGCACCCAATGGAAGATATGGACTGACTATATTTGAGAAAGGCAACGAACAGACATTTGCAGTTGAAATACCCGGCAGGTGGAGATTTCAGGTTGATTGGTAGGCGAAGGCAAGGCTATGTCACAGGAACAAAGTAATAAGACAAATGACAAAAGAAAAGATGCCTGGGACAAGGCAGATATCGTTATAAAGGGAATCGGCATAGCCGTCATTTCCGGGGCCATTACCCTCTACGGCATCTGGGCAAACAATAGCCGGGAAAGAGAGGCCGAGATCAACCGGAAATCCCAGCTTTTTGTACAGACTATGAGCAACCGGGAGGCCTCGGAGTCCAACCTGAGGGCCAAGATGTTTGAACAGCTCATGAATCATTATTTTGAAAAAAAAGACGAAGAGGCCCAACTCCTATTTTTAAAACTTATTGCCCTCAATTTTCAGGAATACCTGAACGTCAAGCCCCTCTTTGAACACCTGGACAGAAAACTGACCTCAAGCCTGCACAGGATGGAACTCCGGAGAGTAGCCAAGGATACGATCGGCCGCCAGATTGTGGAACTGGAAGGAAGCGGGGGCGAGGTATGGGAGGAGCCGGGTTGGCTTGAGAAAGGTAAGGTTACTCCCGTCGGGCCGCTGCAATTGGAATTATTGGGGGTAAGCGAAGACCGTATTCGCATAAGAACGTTACCGGAAGATGAAGACGGATTCGAAGTGACATACTTTGATATGCCCTATGTGGATAATAGCACCATAAACGCCATGAGATATTCGGTGGTGTTAGCGGAGGCAAGGCCGGAAGAAAATAAGGCCAGGATAAAGATAATAATCTTTCCGAAAAACTACCTGAGCCCGAGAGACAGGCCGCGCATGGACTGTCTGATTACTGATCTTCTAAAGACCCAGGAGGCGCCTGCCCCGGTAAAAAAGTAATGGAGCCTGTTAAGCAGTTCAAGCAGTTTAAACAGTTGAAACGGCTCAACCGGTTTAAGCTGCTGTATTAAATTCCGTCAAAAGGTGGCTATATGTTTCTCAAAAGAGGGAGCCAGGGCCGCCTGGTAAAAAAACTGCAGGAAAGACTCAACCAACTGGATTATGAAGCCGGGGAGGTTGACGGCTTTTTCGGGCCGAAGACGGAAAGGGCGGTTTTAAGATTCCAGCAGGATAAAAAAATAGACGCCGATGGCATCGTGGGCAATCAGACCTGGCAGGTCCTCTTTGAAGAGACCATACCCGAAACAGTCACTTCTCTGGATACACCACCTTCCGAGGCGTTATGCTTCGATATCTTCGGAGACTTCCGGCTGGCCGGTTGGGCTGAACAGAACCTGGTACGCTGCGACCTGTCAGAGTGGAAAGATGCCCTCAGCCACGTCTATTACAAGACCGCGACAGAGACCATAAAGATATTTGAACATGCAGACTGGTTTGGGTTCAGGACCCACCGGCTTGTAGCTCCCAAACTGCGACTGGCCTTCAAAAACCTGGCCGGGCGCGGCTTATCAAATGATCTCAAGACCTTTGACGGGTGTTTTAACCCCCGACTGAAACGGGGCGGGTCCACCTGGTCCGTCCACTCCTGGGCCATAGCCATAGATGTAAATGCCGCCTGGAATGCCTTTGGGCAAAGAGACTTCGAAATGTCGAAAGAGTTCGCCGCCTGCTTTGAGGACGTTGGCTTCATTTGGGGCGGAAGATGGTCAAAACCGGACGCCATGCACTTCCAGTACTGTATGGACAGGTAGGGTGATTACGGCAGGTATAAAGAACGGCCAAGCGCAGGTGTAAAATGACGGGGGAAAGCGGAGCGCAGATTTTGAAAGGCCCAAGAATGAATACTCTCCAGGAGGTGAAAACATGACAGAATTTGTCGTTAATCCACACCGGTGTGATCCTTATAAGCAATTCAAATTCCGTATCAAGTGGGATGGGAAGTATATTGCCGGAGTCTCAAAGGTAAGCGCCCTTAAGCGGATAACCGAGGTCGTGACCCACCGCGAGGGTGGGAGTCCTAATACCGTCCATAAATCGCCGGCACAAACCGTATACGAGCCCATTATTCTCGGCAGAGGCCGGACACACGACCCGGAATTCGAGAAGTGGGCCAATAAAGTCTGGAACCACGGGGCAGGATCAGGGGCGGAAGTCTCTCTAAAGGACTTCCGGAAGGATATAATTATAGAGCTTTACAATGAGGCCGGGCAGCTTGCTATGGCCTTCACGGTATATCGTTGCTGGCCTTCTGAATACGTGGCCTTGAGTGAGCTCAATGCCAACGACAGCTCCGTGGCGTTTGAGTCCATAACGCTTCAGCACGAAGGCTGGGAGCGTGATTACGAAGTTACTGAGCCTATGGAACCGTCATTCACCGAACCATGAGGGGGGGGTAACAAAATGAATGAAAAAGGTAAAAAAAAGAATGAGTTGACGCTGACCGTCAAGGTGCGTCTGGAACAGGCTAAAGGCAAGGAGCTTCCGGAGATCGTGGTTTACACCTTTGACCAGACCGGCCAGTTTCTTACCGCTGCCAAACTACCAAAGGGCGAGCAGGCCGAGGTCAGGCTGGATCTACCCATAGGGTTGCGAGGTACAACCGTACGAGCCATTCTCGGTCCACCCCTGGCTGCGGAAGACGAAGATGTGCCATCCTGGATGGCCATACTGATGCGCAGGGGCAAGGAACAAAAGGAAGTACCATCGTCAGCCGTCCTCGTACAGAGGGGGGCATACGAGAAGCGCGCCCGTATGCATACGGAGCACGAGGTGCTCAGTGTAGCGGTTTTTCCCCATGACTGGACAAAGTGGCTCCGATGTTTATGTACGGTGCAGGGTAGAGTAGTCAAACGCATGGCCCTGCCGGACGGCACAACCAAAGACCTGGGTGTCTGTCACGCCTGCGTCAAGATCTATGAGGTGGACAAGTTTCCTAAATTGATTGCGCGTCTGCCGGAGCGTGACCTTTTCCGGCTGAGGGATGATCTGTGGCGCCGCTTCAGGAAGTGGCCCCCCGAAGAATTGCCGTTTGAATACAAACCCAGGGTTTGGCCGTTTCCGCCGCCCCCGCCACCCGAACGTACCCAAATGTCCGGCATCTCCTCTCTCGAAGCTGTCTCAGCCGTGGCCATTAACCCCCAACCTGAACCTCCGATTGAGGCCCTTGGAAAGGGAACAGTAATTACCCCCATAAATACTCAGATACAGACGGAGCTTGAACCAATCCTCCTCGCCGTATCCGCCACTGAACTGCGGTCGGCCCTGGTTGCCAAGGCAGACATACTGGTCCGTTTCGCCTGTCTCTGGGAATGGCTTTACTCCTATTTCCACACGGACCTGATCAAGTGTGCCTGCACGGATGAACAGGGTCGCTTTCAGACGACCGTCTCGTATCCCTGTGGCGGTGATAAGCCCGACCTCTACTTCAAGGTGATGCAGTGTATCGATGGCGCCCTGCACACCTTATACGACCCAGGGGTGGCTTGTCACACCTACTGGAACTACGAATGCGGGAGTGAGGTAACCCTTGAGGTCACCGATCCGGCGGCCAGGGTCTGCGTGCCGACGGATCCTGTAGAAGTGCCGGCCGGCGTCTCTCTCTGGGTGATGCCTTATGCCGTGGGCGGCATCAGTCTGGATCGGATCAAGCCTAACTGGCAAAAGAACCTAACATGGCATGTGGCTGATCCGGATCCCACTAAGCGTGGTCTCACCGATTACGGAAGCATCGTAGATGCCCCGTTCGGCGGCTGGCTCGGTTTCCGTCATGGTTACGCCAGCAGCATTCCCACCCCTGCCCTGTATTACTACCGCTGGCGCTACAAAAAAGAAGGCGAAGCCGAGTGGCACGATTTCAGCGAACCTGTGGTGCGTCACTACGTCAAGGAAATGCCGGGAAAGCTGCCTACCTTCCCGGTCTGCACCCTGGGGCCAAAGGGGGTGGACGGCAAGAACCTGTACCGTTTCAAACCGCATGATCCATCCGAGTGTGGCGATTTTATCCCAGGCGGCACCAATTACTGGCCCACCGATGACTGGTTCGGCGACATCTATACCGGCTTTCTGAATTCACCCGGCCTGCCCGGGGGCGTGGACACCTCGGCCGGTAAGTACAAGATAAAGCTGGAGGTCTATGACCAGGCAGGCAACCGTGTCACTTCCGGGCCGGGGACCTTTCAGTTTATTGTGCCTACGGGCGTGGCAGATGATGGCGTGACCATCGAGACCCGGCTGGCTGATGCCGCCGAAATCGAGAGCGATGGTTTTGTCTTTTATCTGCACATAGACAACCGGAAGTGCACGGCTATCATTGATGCGCCGACTATTGGCGGCGTTTCGGCAGGCGACGTGTGCGGATTCCTCCGCTACACGCCGGGCGATTCCACCCCGGTGCACATCGCCTTCCACGCCGTGCATACGGCCAATTTTGCCACATTCTCTTTTTCGATCACACGCGGGGCTACCCCGGTAAGCAACGCCGGTGGCGAGGTGGCGGCCAGCTCTGTAGCGGATAAGACCACGGCTCCGTCGGACCACAGTTACACGGGCGACGGCAACGGCAACTTCCAGCATGATTTTCCAACCGGCCGCCTGCTGGGGCCGTGTGCGGAGGCCGCCTTTGCCGAGGTTCTGAACGTGGATGCCAAGGCCACCAATGGCTGGCGGCGGCTTGACGAATATGATGCGGACGCGGTCCGCGCCTTCGCCCTGGCCCCGGAGACAGGCGATGAGACATAATAACCGGAGGATTTCAAATAAGAAGGAGGTAAAAAGCTATGCATAAGCCGAGATTTTTAAGAAGTCTGGTGTTCATTGGATTAATGGTACTGGCAACGGCAGGTAGTGTTTTTGCCCAGCACGACGTATATCTGGAAACCCCAAATACTGTCCCTTCATATTGTCAGGAAACAAATATCTGGTGCGGAGCGGCCACTACACAGATGATCCTGGAAGGATATCCGGGCGGAACCGAACATCCGTTTACGCAAACGCATATCTGGAACAGGATTCAGGCCCACAGGGATGACCTGGCGGTAAACTGGGCCACAGACCCTGATGGGCTGAGGGATACACTTATGGAGCTTGGCGGGGACCCCGGGGTGAGCTGGAATATCTATGCCAACTCCAATGCCCAGTCGTTGATGTACTCTGTCAGCTATTGGATGACCAGACGACAGTTCCCGACGGCCGTATTGGTCTATGGCTTCCAGCATTGGGTCATGATTGACGGCTTTACAACAGATGTGGACCCTACTACAAACGCTACAATAAATCTCCAGTCGATTGAGATCGTCGATCCATGGGACCCCCCTTGTCCGGCGGCCACATCCGGCGGGGTGAGATCCTTAATGACCGGCGTAAACTGGTACGCCAATTACTGGTACACGCCGGGCAATATCGCGGCCAGTAAGTGGAACGGCAACTATATCGCCGTAATTGAACCGCCCGCAAAAGAGGGTGTGGCCAAGGCGCCCAGGCAGGTGGAAGAAGGGCGTATAATCTCTGAGGGCGCTGCCAGAGAGTATGCCATGAGATGGTTCAAGGAGCTTCGCCTGGAAAAAAGGGCGCCCTATGCCGTATTGCGCCAGACCAAAGTCCTTCAGCCGCTCCTGGTGAATCCAAAACGCAAGGGGTATTTCCTGGTGCCGCTCGGCTATAGTGAAGGGAAACTCAGTCAGGGGGCGGTCCTTGTAAATGCTTACGACGGAAGTTTTCAGGAGGTGGGTGTCTTCCAAAAGCCCTTCAAGTACCTATCCAGGGACGAGGCCATACGGATAGCCCGTAATTACCTGTGTGCCTGTAAGGATAAGAGGCTAAGGGTTCAGGCCCAGCTCATGTTCCAGCCTTCGGAGCAGACCCAGAGCCGGTTTATGCCCTTATGGGAGGTTATGGTGGACAGAGTCACTCTCTATATCACCCAGGAGGGCAAGGTATTTGAAAAGCTGACTCCGCTTCCACTGGGAGATTAAAAATCTATGATTATGGGGTTGCCGGAAACGCTTGAAGATATTGTTATGCAGCGCCGCGAGACCGGCAACCCCTGCAATGGCCTGGAGATGGTGAATAAAAGTGTCCGACAAGCCTAAAAAGCTTTCCGAAATAAGGTTTAAACCGGCGGGCCGGGTCTTTTCTTCTCCTTCAGACTGGCGGGACCAGTTCATCTATTTTCTCCTGGTGGACCGGTTTAACAGCGGGAAAGGTGGTATCCCTCCATTCGTACCCGGCTCAACCCCCACCGGCAGAAACGATGAAGAAGGCGAAAAATGGCAGGGGGGGACACTGAAAGGCATTGCTGAGAGACTCGACTATATAAGAGGCCTGGGCTGTACAGCCGTGTGGTTAAGCCCTATATTCAAGAACCGGAAGGATTTTAACACGTACCATGGCTACGGTATCCAGAATTTTCTGGATATTGACCCGCGCCTTGGGTCGGTTAAGGACTTAGAGACCCTGGTAAAAAAGGCCCACAAGATGGGGATGTATGTAATCCTCGATATAGTCCTGAACCATACCGGCGACAACTGGGCCTATCCGGGAGGCTACCGCTACGACTACTGTGGGGGGCAGAGATTTCCCTTTGGTTTCTGGCGGGAAGTTACCCCTGGTTCAGGGATCGAGTGGCCGGATGATGCGGTCTGGCCGGTAGAATTCCAGAATCCCGCGTGGTACAGGCGAAAGGGCGAGATCCGAAACTGGGACACATTCCCGGAGGCGAGGGACGGCGACTTTTGTACTCTGAAAGAGCTTGATACCTCAAGCCGTGAAGTACTGCGAGCCCTCATCGACATACATAAGTACTGGATTGCCGTCACCGATGTGGATGGCTACCGACTCGATGCGGTAAAGCACCTGGAAGAGTCAAGCACTGCTCTATTTTGCGCGGCCATAAGGGAATATGCCCAGTACATCGGCAAAAAGAATTTCCTGCTCTTTGGAGAGATCATCGGAGACGACCGTTTTATCGACCAGTATATCGGCAGAAATGCCCGCATCCCGGGCACCAATGAACGTTTTCCTTCCCTGGACGCCGCCCTCGACTTTCCCTTGTGGGGGATACTGGAAGGGGTAATAAAGGGATTTACAAATCCGGCCGAACTCAGGAAAAGATATGAAGGATTCCGGGAATTATATAGCGACCACGGCCGCGCCGGCGAATATTTTGTGACTTTTATTGATAACCACGACCAGATTGGCCGCTCGCCAAGGGCCAGATTTCTCCATAACGATCCCCTCCAGAGCCAGGCCGTTCTGGCCATAGGTTACCTGCTTACAAGCATCGGTATCCCCTGCCTCTATTATGGGACAGAGCAGGGGTTCGACGGCGGAGGTGACCATGATAAGTACATACGTGAATGTATGTTCGGCGGCCGCTGGGGGGCCTTCAATACTACCGGGCATCATTTCTTTAACCCGGATAACCCCATCTATAAAGATATATCCCGTATCGCAGGGATAAGAGGGGAAGAGCCTGGTCTGCGTTATGGAAGACAATACTTCCGGGAGATATCAGGAAACGGCATCGATTTTGGCTATCCTATCGACGGCCGTTCTACCCTGGCCTATTCCCGTATTCTCGACAGCGCCGAGATACTCGTGACCATGAATCTGGATATGAAGCCAAGAAGTGACTTTGTAACCGTAGATAGCAGCCTTTCTCCCATCGGTAAAGAAATGGTTAACCTTCTGGACGCGCGGTCAAGAGTAAAGATAAGCGAGGTAGGCGGACGGCATATAGTCCGCACCGACTTGCAGCCTCATGAAATAGCAATATTTAAAATCATTGTTCCATAAGGAGGGAACGGTATGAGTAAATTTGACAAATCAGCTTTGGGGTGGCTACCTGACTATCCTGATTTCAGGGACTATACACAGGAGCAGGAAAAGATCAGCAAAGTGCTGGCGCCCACCGGCGTTCTGAAGGCCAGGGTGAAGCAGCCTACCGCCGTCGATTTAAGGCCGTGGTGTTCAGCCATTGAGGATCAGGGGGCCCTCGGGTCATGCACGGCCCATGCTGGTGTGGGGATTGTAGAATATTACGAGAGGCGCGCCCTTGGAAGGCATATCGATGCCTCCCGGCTATTTCTTTACAAAGCCACCCGCAATCTTCTCCACTGGACCGGGGATACCGGGGCGTTTTTGCGGAGCACTATGGGCGCATTGGTCCTTTTTGGCGTACCGCCTGAAGAGTACTGGCCTTACGCCATCGCCGATTTTGACAAAGAGCCGCCGGCCTTCTGTTATGCCTTTGCCCAAAACTATCAGGCTATTCAATATTACCGCCATGACCCGCCCGGTACGCCGGGAGATGTTCTGCTTAATCGGATAAAGACTTACCTGGCCGTAGGTCATCCCTCTATGTTCGGGTTCACAGTCTATAGCTCCATCGATCAAGCGGATAAGACAGGTAAAATTCCGTTCCCCTGCCGGGGAGAAAGGATAGAAGGCGGCCACGCTATTGTAGCCGTCGGCTATGATGACAAGATAAAGATTAAGAATACCGGGCGGTGCGGCGTTGAAACCACCGGGGCCCTTCTCATCAGAAATTCGTGGGGCACAGGCTGGGGAGATGATGGTTACGGCTGGCTTCCCTATGAATATGTGCTAAAAGGGCTTGCCGAGGACTTTTGGTCTATTCTTAAGAAGGAATGGGTGGATACCGGAGAATTTAAGGCATGAGAATTGTGGAGATATAACATGCATCTGGAAGAACTGGGACGACGACTCCTTCGCTATGCTGACATGTGCCTTAAGGCCGGACGTACTGAGGACGTCCGAATCATGGCCAATACCGCCGTTGAAGTGCTGAAGAATACCGGATCGGGGCAAGGGATTACAGCCGCGTACAGATTTCTCTACATGGCCGATGAGATTGAGAAAAAGGAAAAGAGCAAGGCTGGCCCGGCTGATAGTTTAGAGCTATCCGTGGCAACTCCAAAATTACAGGAGTCGGAGTATAATTTACTCTCTGCAGGTGATCATATTACACTGGCCGGAGTCTTTTTGGAACTCTACGGGTACTTTAGATCAGGCCCAAGTGATTTAGACTTTTCGCCGGACATCCTTATATCCAGGGCTGAAGAGCATCTTAAGGCGGCAGATAAGACCGGCGCTAATCGTGAAGACATACTTTCCTGTCAAGCTGAGCTATGGCGTTTAAAAGGTAACCTCCGGGAGGCTAAAAAGCATTGGCTGGAGATTATAAGAAGATTTAAAGATGAGGCTCTGGCCGCTTTACTTACCCCTTCCCCGCTTCCGGATGGAGACCGGGACGGCCTCAGATTATTTTGCGCTGCGGCCGTCAACTTCGGGCAGTTATGTTTTTCTTTTGAGACTGGAGAATTGCGGGACGCCACACTCTTGGGAGACAGAGACTATATCGATGCCGTGGCCCTGGCTATGAGACTGAGCCACAAGTACCCCCAGATATTACCTGACGTGAGGAGCCGCGTTATCTTGCATGGAATAATGGGGAGGCTGTTTGCCTTTCAAAGTAAGTGGCCGGAGGCCTTTTTTGCCTTTCTGAAAATAACCGGTGATATTCCTGTCCCGGGGACATCATGTATTATGTTATCTGAATAATGGGGCAAGGGGACCGCTATTCTTGCCCTTGGCCAGGACGCTTACTGTCATAGCAAAGGAGAATCCGGTACAGAGAGAGGCGTTATGGTGCAGGTGGATTTGCCGGGGGCATTTGCAGCGGGCCAGATTTTCGCCTTTTTGAGCAGGGGATATCTCAAAAGGGAGAAACGCCTTTTCATGCACAGGCTAATGGGTCCTATGGCCGCATATTTCGCCCTCCTGTTTGCTCCCGCGGGACTTTTTCTCCTCATCTGCTGGCCGGCTTGGGAATGTATGTACCAGTGGGAATGGGTGGAGAAACCTGCCGGCAATCCCGCTGTTTCGTTCTTTTATGTAGGCTTTTACATGGCCATGGTAATGATAGGCTGCGCCAGTTATATGCTTGCCCACAGGCTTTACAGACAGGGTAAGGATCGGACGGTAAAAAGACTGTGTGTCGCTGGCGCGATTGTGACCCTGCTACCCTTTTTCCTGCGGCCGTTTACCTGGTATTATGTGGGCACTTACGCCCAGTACCACGCCGTCCCAAGGCAGACTGCAACCTTCGGTACACCTTCCTTTTTCTTTTCATGGCTCGGCGCTATGGGCTATTTCATCATAGCCTCGTTTTTTTTCGGCCTGTGGTTAAAAAAGAAGTCAAAGATCATGCAAGCGTAGCGTGAGGAAGCATGGAAGCGTTGTTCAGCCCCGGCAGGATAGGATCGCTTGAATTAAACAACAGAATGATACGCTCTGCCTCTCATGAGGGACTTGCCGACAGGAGAGGCGCTCCGACAGAGAGACAATTTCAATTTTATAAGCGGTTTATAGAAGGCGGCATAGGGTTAATTATTACCGGTTATGCGGGTATAATGCAAAATGGCAAGAGCGCCCTTTACCACATGACAATGATCGACTCAGATAACCTGATACCTGCACACAGGACTATGGTCAATAATATACACGACATCGAAGGGAAGATAGTGCTCCAGATCGCCCATTGTGGAAGGCAGACACTATCCTCGGAAACAGGCGAAGCCACACTGGTGTCGCCCTCGTCTGTCCCGAACTGTTTTTATAAAGAGGTGCCCCGGGAAATATCTGAACCTGAAATCGCTGAGATCATCGAAAATTTTGCAGCGGCTGCCCGGAGGGTGAAAACTGCCGGATATGATGGTGTGCAGATACACGCCGCGCACGGCTATCTCCTGTCCACCTTCCTGTCAAGGCATTCCAATAAAAGGACCGACCGGTGGGGAGGACACCTGGAGAACAGGTTTAGAATAGTGGGCGAGACCCTTCGGGCCGTGCGGGATGCCGTGGGCCGGGACTACCCGGTCTTTATTAAACTGAACTCATTCGAGAAGGCCCGGGACGGGATAAGACCCGACGAATGTGTCCGTTTTACAAAGATGGTGGGAGACACGGGTTGTTGCGACGCCATCGAGCTCAGCGCCGGAAGCAATGAGGACAGTTTCTACATGGCACGGGGTCAATTTCCTACCGAAGGCATCCTCAAGTATTTGAGACCGTACTGCAAGATGGGCAGGGTGGTCAAATCCCTCATAAGACACGCGGTCGCTCCGGTGCTTTCCAAAATCCAGCCGCCTTTCAGGGAAGGTTATAACCTGGAGACTGCGGCCAGGGTAAAGAAGGCGGTTTCATTACCTGTTATTACGGTAGGGGGCATGAGATCAAAGGCATTTATGGAGGCGGCTATCAGGGAGGGCAAGACAGATTTCGTCTCTATGGCGAGGCCGCTTCTGCTTGAGCCGGATCTGGTAAATAAGTTCAAGACAGGCGAGAGCTCAGTTGCCAGATGCGACAACTGCAATATCTGTTTCGTCGCCACGGACACCGTGCCCATCCGTTGTCATAAAGACGAATTCAAGGGGCGGTGAGAAGATAAGTTAAACGCTCACTTGCAGGCATATAGGGATATAAAAGATGGGGAATAGAATCACCTCCGATTTTTCTGGAAGCTATACCTTAGAGGTTCAGGGAATCATTCTAACCCTTATCCTCATCCAGGATGCTCAGCGTAAGATTTCCGGTACCTTATCAAGTGCCAGGGGGATGCAATTTCAATTAGATGGACGGGTGGAGGGAGATGCTGCCGTCGGCGCTTGCCATGGTGAGACGGGGAGTGTTTACTTTGAGGCTTATTTTACGGGGAATCAGTTGTTATTGGCCTTGATTGAGCCTGATACCAATAACATGCCGGACTACAACAATGTGAAGCAACTAACCTTCACCAGGCAGGAAGGAGTACCTAAATCCCAAAAAGAAATACAGGACGTTGATAAAGCGCCGGGATCTAACCTGATACAGCATTTTGCAGGCACCTGGGTGAACTACACCAGAAATACAGAGACAAAAATAATCCTAACACCTGACGGAGACTATTTTGAGTATTATGAAGCCAGCTACGGCGGGCAATTTCACGACCAGTATGGTATCCAGACCGGATGCTGGGGCACAGCAAGGCAGGACCAGAATAGAGGACGCTGGACCATCCGGGGAGATCAAGAACATGGACAAGTTGTTATTACATTTAAGGATGGGAGAGAGGTTGTGGTTGAATATCAAGTCCACATAGAAAAAGGAAAGACATATTGGCGTGAGTACTGGTTTAATGGAGAACTGTACGGGAAGCAATAACTAACAACATGGCGGCAGATATATTCTTTCCCGTAGCCCGGGAAACAACAGGAGGAAAAGATGATCGGTATCAAGGGGCTCGCTGATTTTCAGGATCGTTTTTTCAACATCGTCAAGGGAAAAAGCGCGGAGATGATAAAAGGAAATTTGGACGAGGAGTTAGGTTCAGGTAAAGATTTTCCCGTGTCAATCAAGGCCGACTTCTGCCTGCTTATAAACGAAATAAACGCCTTGAAGGGGACGGGAAGCCTTCTGGAGGGCGTTAC
>Ga0068714_10004811_pt1 | contig 14802 bp, 13 predicted proteins | sample MTBNYHSulfiMetaG_FD_62988 | JGI IMG/M metagenome (GOLD analysis project Ga0068714, IMG submission 62988) | Enrichment culture microbial communities from rom New York Harbor, USA that are MTBE-degrading - MTBE-NYH (New York Harbor Sulfidogenic)... | ecosystem: Environmental > Aquatic > Marine >... | reverse complement strand
GAAGCAGCCAACAGCAGGATGAACCCGGCGGCGAGGAGCTTGGCCAGGTCCAAGGTGGAGAGAGGCACCTGTTCAAAGAAGGGGTGGGCGTGATCCCCGGACCGACCCGACTCCGTCTCTCCCGGAATCGGGGCTGGATAGAACCGACCAAGCCAGAGGGGAAGCATGAGCGTGGCGGCCAGCCAAAGGCCCGTGGTGACGGCGTCCGCGGCCGCCGCACCGGCGAAGAGGAAGTCCGGCAAACCCACGCCTCTGCCAACCGCCACGAAATTCAAGGACCCGCCGGAATATGTCCCGGTGAATACGCCTGCCAGCCGCCACGTGCTTTCCCCGAAAGAGTCGGCGAACAGGATCGCGCCAACGAACGATCCAACCGCGGTTCCGAACACCGCCAAGGAGAAGGCCCCGATCATCCTGGGTCCAGCCAACCTGAGGTCCGCGAGATTCACCGCCAGCAGGAGCCACGCGATGGCCAGAGAGGTGACGGGCCCCTCGACCATGGAGTATACAGGGGAAGCGCTGGGCACCAGCCCCGAATTCGAGAGTATGGCTCCCAAGATCAAGGCGAGCAGGGAAGCTCCCACTTTGGAAAGCCAGCGTACCTTCTGATCGAGTAGGAAGGCCAGGGCAGTGGCCGCCGCGATGATGGCGGTGAGGGAGAGAGGCCCTTCGATCACCCGCATCCACCTCCGTTTCCAAGACCTCTCGGGGTGAGCTCAGAGATGCCGTTGGCGTCTGCCCAAGCCTTCAAGTCCTGCGTGTACCGCGTGACAATGTGGTCGACCACCTCCTCCGGGGAATCCGTGATCTTGATCAGGTCCAGGTCCCCAAGGGAGATGTTCCCGTCGTTTTGAACCGTCTTCTCGAGCCACTCCAACAGGGGCCCCCAGTAGGCGGAGTCGAAGAGGACCACAGGGAAGTCCTTGATCTTTCCCGTCTGGATCAGGGTGAGGGACTCGAAGAACTCGTCAAGTGTGCCGAACCCGCCTGGGAAGATGACGAAGGCCTGGGCATACTTCACGAACATTGTCTTGCGGACGAAGAAGTAACGGAAGTGGATCTTCAGATCCGCGAAGGGATTCTCATGCTGCTCGAACGGTAGCTCGATGTTGAGGCCCACCGAGCACGCCCCGGCCTCCCGTGCGCCCTGGTTCGCGGCCTGCATGAGCCCGGGGCCGCCTCCCGTAATGATGGAGAACCCTGCTTCCCCAAGAAGGCGGGCGGTAGCGACGCATTGTTGGTAGATGGGGTGCTCAGGGCGGGTCCTTGCCGAGCCGAAGATGGTCACTGCGGGTCCTAGTCCTGCGAGCTCGTCGAAACCCTCGACGAACTCCCCCATGATCCTGAAGACTCTCCAGGACTCTCCCCTCGCCACCACCGAAGGGAGTTCCCTTCGCCTCTCCACCCCGGCCTTGAGAAGGAGCTCGTCCTCGGTGGGCCGGATCTCCGCTCCCTTCGGCCCCAGCTTCCTCTTCTCCCGATTCGGCATGGTTCTATTCCTCGTGTTGAACCCTCAATCCACTCCCATCGGACACCTCGGCATGCCATTCCACAGGGAGAGTAGAACGCGCCCGGCGGGACCGTCCCACTTCGGCCGCACAGGGATTACCCGCGACCAAGAAAAGCCGCAGCCTCCTCCCGATACGCAGGCAGAATCGCCTGATGATGCTCGTAACCGAATCTCATGAGTCCCATTTCGACATCGTAGACATCCAGGAAATGGGCGTAGTAGTCACCAGCAGCCAACGTGTCGCCCAGAGCCGCCGATGCCTCCCCTCCAACAGCCAGCAGAAGGAGGTAGTCCGGCACCTCGGCAAGGCCTTCCCGTGCCTTGGCGAGGGCACCGCTGAAATCCTCGCCGACCATCAGAAGGAGAGCGTAGTGGTAGAGCCCATCCGGGTCGGTCGGATCAAGCTGCTCGTGGATGATCAGGGCCTTGGGAAGGAAGAATGCCACGTCAGCTGAATCACCCGCGCTGTTGGAAGTCATCACCCGGTTGAAGAGGATTGTCGCCTGCTCATCCAGCGGCATGGTGGTGAGGTCCACAGGCCCGCCTCCGGCTTCCCCTCCCCCCATACCCGGTATCCCCTGACTTCCACCACCAGGAATGCCAGTGGCTGAGCTCCGGCTCAAGACCGGGTACCCCAGGGCCACGATGACCAGAATGAGTAACGCCCCCGCGGCCCACCATGCGGGATTCCTTCCTCCGGGAAGGGAAGCCTGTCGTGCCCCGGGATCCCTTGCCCCGAGCTCCTGCGGTTCGTCCCGGCCCCGCCGGCCTGGTCCAGAACCTCCCTTCCCCTGCCCGCCCGCCGCCCGCGCTCTCGCGCCGGTCCCACCGATGGCGCTGCCACAACTCGTGCAGAACTTGCCTCCCGGAGGGGCCGGTGCCCCGCAGGAGGAACACGTCTCCGTTGAGAGAGGGCCCCCGCAAGAGGAGCAGAACTTCCCGGAAGCCTCCGCGCCACAGGATGGACACTTCATCCGTCAAATCTCTCCATTCTCTTCTCAAGTCCGCGGCATGATGTGTTCCGCCGCTCTCCGGCCGTCACTTCCCGACGGCCAGTGCATTGAACAACAGAGGCCAGGTTGTGACCGTCTGGCCTCGATAGTCCGGCTGGAATCCAAACAGCACCACCGATCCCTCCCCAACCCGGGCCTCCACCAGGGCGGGCTTTCCCGCCAGCTGCTCCGGACCCAGGAGCCATCCCGACAGCAACGGGTTCCCAGAGGAATAGCGAGCCACGACCTCGACTTGCGGATCGTCGACGTCGAAGGCGCGGCTACTTTGCCAGAACCAGACCGGGGAGGCCACCCCCTTCCCACGGTTGACAGGATGATCGTCGCGGAGGTCCACCCGCAGGATTGAGCCCGGGATGAAGAAGCTCTCCGGCGGAAGCCGCTCGACTGAGTTGGAGATTCCCAGCTCGAACGTCTCAATGACGAAGTCCGAGGCCTCCTCTACCGCCACGATACGCCCACCGTTCCGCACGAACGTGCGGAGGGCGCGGACCCCCGCCTCCCCGATCCCACCGGCATATTCCGGCGGTAGAACGCCCTCCCGGAACCCTTCTCGTATCGACGAGGGATCCTGGGACTGGAAGAGGATTACGTCGTACGCAGCCCCGAGATTCCCCTGACGGATGCGGTCATCCCTGATCGTGTCGTAGACCAGACCGTGCTGATCGAACGTCCAGCGAGTCCACCCCGCCTCGATAGGTTCCTGCCATGACTTGTAGATCCCGATCCTCGGCATCTCCTGACCCCGGAGACTCTCCGGAACGCGGAAATCCCAACTCGGGATCCCAATCGGGTCCGACAGGGGCACGGAGATCGGTTCCGTCACGGGAAAGTAATCTACGTCCATGAGAAGACCCAGCGTATGCGCCGTTACGTCGTACGGACGGATGGGGGGACCGCCCGGGTATTCCCGGAGGTCGGGGTACCGCTGAATCTCCAGCATCGTCTGAGCAAAGGAGGCGAAGGGCTGACGCATTGGGATGACGTAGCTCCCGGCAGGAATGCTCCGGCCCCCTGCGCGGAACGGCTGCTCCGCACGATGGACCTCCACGTCGCCGGTGGTGAGGATCCTGAGGACATAGGCCAGGCCTGCAGGATTCGCCTGGTTCGCCGGAATCACCCACGCTTCAGGCCACCGCTCCCATCCCTCCACGGCCCTCCGATTCACATGATAGAAGTTCTCCAGCCAATACCTGCGGTTCCGGGCGGCGTTGCTGAGAAGGGCGAAGGCGCCGGCCTCCATGTAATCCACGATGTCCGGGAGACCCCATTCCCCCCCTTCCCATGGCCAGGGGAAGTTCCAGGCCGGCACGGTGAGGTCGAGGCCACGACCTGCCCTGAGATCGTCCTCGGACACCGTCAGAGGGGTCGCTATCCGAGCAGAGGCCGTCTCGCTCAAGATCCTCACGCCCCCATGGTAGTGTTGATAGGCTCTGGCGGGCGTGAAGGCGTCATAGCGGTCATGGACCACCACTCCCTTCTTGCCCTGGGCCGCCAGCTCCGCCGCCATGTAGGCACCCAGCTGGTTGACGCCTGAGATCAATCCCGGATCGATGTTCTGCTCGTAGGGATCGATGAAGGGGGGGAAGAAGATCCGAGCTGAGTTCGAGCCCATCTGATGGATATCGTGAACGATCTGGGGGTGCCAAACGTTGTGGGCTTTCATGACTGTGAGCTGAGTCTCCACCTGAGTGAAGGCATACCAGTCCCGGTTATTGTCATGCCCAGTGTAGAAGTGGTATAGCCAGGGGAGGGGCGCCCCTTCGTACTCGGTGCCCACCCACCTCGTGTACCAATCCGCCACCCATTGGAGTCCATCCGGATTCAGGCTGGGAACGTCCAGGAAGATTACGTTGTCCAGGATCTCCTGCACTCTTGGCTCACTGGAGGCGGCGAGGCGATGGACCAACCGGGCGGCCATCTGGGATCCTCCGACTTCCGTGGCATGGATTCCATGCGTGATCAGGACCACCGTCTTTCCCTGATCAAGAAGCTGCTCCAGCTCTGTTTCGCCCGCGATCGTCCTCGGATCGGACAGCTTCGCCTGGATCGCGCTCAGTTCGTTGAGTCGATTGTGGTTCTCAGGGCTGGTGATGGTCAGCATTATCATTGGGCGTCCCTTGGTGGAGGAGCCCAGGGTATCCAGCCGAACGCGAGCGCTGGAGTTGGCGACCTTTTCGAAGTAGGAAGTGAGCTGATCCCAGTCAGCGAGCTTGCGGTCCTCACCGATCTCGAAGCCGAAGTGGGATCTGGGTGTTGGCACGCTCTGGGCCAACAGGCTGCCGGACGCGAGCAATGAAAGCGTAATGGCTAGAAACTGCGGGCGAAACATGAATGGCTCCTTGTTCGGTGCTCAAAGGCCCGTCGGAAAGTGCAGAAACTCCCAGGTCAAAGGGAACTCCTGGGTCAGGAGCTCAGCTGCGGCCTTCACCCCGAAGGTCTCCGTGGCATAGTGCCCCCCCAGCAGGAGATTGAGCCCAAGTTCCATGGCTTGATGGTATGCATGATGGGGAACCTCCCCCGTGACGACGGTGTCCAGACCCATCTCGGCAGCCTCCTGGAGTGCCGATCCTCCGCTCCCGGTCAGGACTCCTACCCGCGCCACTTCTTCCGGACCGCCTGGGATGAGACGGGTTTCCCCGTCTACGGCTGCACACAAACGCTCCCGAAGCTGTTCCCGATCGATCTCGAGCGAGGCCCAGCAGCCCACTCGGATGTCTTTGAACGATCCGAAGCCAGCCTCCGGAACCATACCCAGGCTCCGGGCAAGAATGGCGGAGTTGCCCAGATCAGGGTGAGCGTCCAGTGGAAGATGTGCGCTGTACAGGGCCACGCCCCCTCGAATCAGGGCCGCGACCTTTCGGTATCGCGGCCCGGTGATGGGACCGAGACCGTCCCAGAACAATCCGTGATGCACTAGAAGGAAATCGACACCCCGTTCCACGGCCTCGCGGATCGTGCGCTCGCTTGCGTCTACCGCTGCCCCCACGTGCCTTATTTCGGCGGGGCCCGCCACCTGGAGGCCGTTCAGGGCATGGGGGTAATCCGGGATATCGGAAACTCGCAGTGTCCGATCCAGAAAATAGAGGAGCGATTCTAGATCTCTCACGGTCCATTGCTCCAGGCTGGTCGAGTCAACGGCTGTGGTTCGGACAAGGGGAAGCCTGAGGCCAACCTGGGCAGGGGATGTGGACAACTCCCTCGGGATGGGGAAAACTCCCTACCAGCCCCAAGAGAGCGGAGGGTATGGTTGCATTCCGCCTTGAAGAGGAAGGCGACCGAATGTGGGAAACCTCCCCCCCGACGGTATCCGCCTCCAGCATGGTCAGGCCGGGAACCCATCAGGTGGGAGGAGCATGGGGCGAAGAACCGGAGGGTGTCATGCCGGCCTGTCCCATCTGGACAGTCCCGTTCAGGAGTGCACCCTCCTCCAGTTGGATCCGCGCGGCTATGATCTCGCCCTCGATCCGACTGGTGGCTTGAATTTCGAGCCTCGAGTCCGCCCGAAGAGTCCCGTGGACCCTTCCAGCAATGACAGCATCCTGCGTCGAAATATCTCCCTCCACAACGCCGTCCTTTCCCACCACAACCGCCTTACCCGCCCGCACATTCCCCTGGACCGAGCCCTCAATCCTGATGGCACCCTCCACTTCGCAATCCCCCACCACCCTCATGCCCGGTCCGATGATGGAGATTACATGCTCTGGGGGGCTGAGTTTTGCACCTCGGTCTCTCGACATTGGCTAGTACCCTCTTGATGGCAAAACAATGGGCCGGATCGCAGAGCGCATCCGGGCCGCATTGGTCCGAGTCAGGTAGGTTGCTGGACCATGGACACCGGGTCGACCGGGATGCCGTCCAGCAGGATCTCGAAGTGGAGATGGGGAGCCGTGGACCGCCCGCTGGAGCCCGTCAGGGCGATTACTTCGTTTCGACGGACGGACTGGCCACGCTCCACCAGAATCAGGGAGGTGTGGGCGTACACCGTCTGATATCCCTCCCCATGTTCCAGGACCACGAACAGGCCGTAGACCGGATCATCCCCGATTCTGAGCACTCTCCCGGCGCCCGACGCTCGCACATACGAGTGTGTGGGAACGGCGATGTCCAGGCCGGGGTGATCGCCGGCCTCACCCTCGATGAGAGGCTGGGTGACGAACCCAGCTTCCGTCAGAGGCCAGCTTCGGGGCAGGTAATCGTCGGCGGCAGGCCGCCTCCCCGTGCTCCCACTACCCGGAACACCGGACGGCGGAAGCCAGAGGTCCGAAGACATGGGGCTGGAGGAGGAACCGAACAAAACCCGAAGACGCTCGTACTCGATTTCGACCCGAGCCAGCTCATCCGCCAAGGCCGAGATTTGAATCTGCTCCTGCTGGAGAGAATCGACGGTCGCCTGCAACTGCTGGCTCTTCCTGGCCTGGAAAGCCATATACCACCAGCTTCCAGCCATGGCGGCGCCGGACAGGAGGAGGAGCATGCTCAAGACAAGAGCAACCCGGTAGGCTGTGGAAGTCACGCGGAAGCTCCTGGTTTCCCTACCTCCCTCGGGCACGATGAAGACGGTCAGTCCACCAGAGTGCCGTTTCGTCCAGGTCACTCAACCACCTCCGAGGCTTCCTTCCCGGCCAGCATGGCGAAGATGCGCTCAAAGTCCTGTACGTCCAGGAAGGGAATCTCGATTACCCCCCTGCCTCTCTTCGCTCGGCGCAGGATTACGCGCGTGCCCAGCACCTTCCGAAGCTCCTCCTCGAGGGCCTTCAGGACTGGGTCGATGCGAATCGCACGGGCTGACGTGTCGCCACGTCCAGCATCCCTCCTCGACCGCACCATCTCCTCCACCCGGCGCACTGACCACCCCTCTCGGGCTGCCTTCCGAGCGATTTCCGCCGCGCGCATGGGATCGTCCAGGGCGAGCAGGGGGCGTGCGTGGCCGGCGGAGAGCTCACCCCCCGCAACGAGCTTCCGCACCGAGGGCGGCAGCTGGAGCAGGCGAAGGGTATTCGCCACTGTGGAGCGCTCCTTGCCTACCGCATGGGCAATCTCAGCCTGGGTGAGGCCGAAGGTCTCGGATAGGGCCCGATACCCTTCGGCCTCCTCCAGCGGACCCAGAGCCTCTCTCTGGAGGTTCTCCACCAACGCCAGTACCAGGAGCGTCTGATCGTCGACCTCTCGCACCCAGACCGGAACCTCCGACCAGCCCAGGATGGAGACCGCCCGCAGCCGACGCTCTCCCGCGACGAGTTCCCAGTCCCCCGCGCCTCCCGGCCCGGGTCGAACGAGAAGTGGTTGAAGGAGTCCGTTGTCTCGAATCGAGCGAGCCAACTCCTCCAACTCCTCCTTGGGAAAATCCTTCCTGGGCTGAAAAGGGTTCGGACGTATCTTTTGAAGAGGGAGGTTCCTCACGTCCGACGGATCAGGGCTGGCGTGGTCGTCCAGGAAATCGCCGAGAAGTGCCCCCAATCCTCGTCCAAGGCGCTCCTTCTTGCCGCGGTTCATAGCCCACCCTCCTCCCCTCCGTCCGCTCCGCTCACGCCCAGATTCGACTCGGAGCTTCTACTCCCCAGGATCTCCCGAGCCAACGCCAGGTAGCTTTGGGCGCCGCTGGACAACACGTCATACAGCACGATCGGCTCACCGAAGCTCGGGGCCTCGGCCAGACGGACGTTCCGAGGGATCGCGGTTCGGAAGACTTTCGATCCAAAGAACTCCCTAGCGTCGGCTGCTACCTGGTTCGATAGGTTCAGACGACGGTCGAACATGGTGAGGAGCACGCCTTCGATGCTCAAGGCAGGGTTCAAAGCCCGTTGCACGAGGCGTATGGTATTGAGAAGCTGGCTGAGGCCCTCCAAGGCGTAGAACTCACACTGAATCGGAATCAGCACTGAATCTGCGGCAGTCAACGTATTCAGGGTCAGAAGACCGAGAGAGGGAGGGCAATCCACCAGGACGAAGTCATAGTCGTCGCGGACTGTTTCCAGCGCCCGCCGAAGCACCGTCTCACGGGAGATCATGGTGACCATCTCGATCTCCGCACCGACCAGATCCCTAGTGGACGGAACCAGGTCCAGGAAGGGGAAGTGCACCCCTCGTTGGATCGAGTTCTCCAGCATCCTCGCACCCACTAGCACGTCATAGATGTTCGGGTAGCCTTCGCGCCGGTTCAATCCCAACCCGCTTGAAGCGTTTGCCTGCGGATCAATGTCTATGACCAATGTTCGGCGTTCCGCCACCGCCAAGGAGGCGCCGAGGTTGATGGCAGTGGTCGTCTTTCCGACCCCACCTTTCTGGTTTGCGATGGCGATTACGCGGGACATGCGGGACAGGTGGTTCAAAGTGAGCCCAGAAACCGGGGATTGAGACTGCAATATACCCTTGGGCCGGAGGGGGGGAAACCCGAAGCTCACTTGACGCTCCTCCCTCTTCGGGCAGAGATTGGTGGTCAGGCGCCGCATTTTCCCCAGCCAGCAACAGCCCGAAACGGGCACCGAGGGTCAGCATGTCTCGGCTCAGAACATCACTCTTCTCCGGTCTGTCAGCTCTCCTGTTCCTCGCCTCAGTGGGATCCTGCTCTGATGCGGGAACGGACGGGAGCAAGGAACTTGCCCCCTTGGTGGGGACCTGGAGAGCCCGAGCCCTTGTTCTCACCAACAAGGCCAATCCATCTCAGTCAGTGGATCTAGTGCAGCAGGGTGCAATCTTCACGCTCTCCATCCTGTCGAGCGGGCAGTATGCAGCCACGATGGAGGCCTTCGGTCAGACGGCTCCCGAGGTGGGGACCTTTACCGTGTCGGGAAGCCGCTTCACCATTAGTCCCACTTCCCACAGTGGTCCTCCCACGACTGGCACGTGGAAGTTCGAAGGACAGGTTCTGGTTCTCGACGGCGACACAGAGTTTGATTTCAACCAGGACGGGAGTCGAGAGCCCACGAGTGCTCACTTCGAGCTGGTGCGTCATAACCCTTGACTCGACCGGAACCACAGGTGTTTCACGTGAAACATCCTCTGCCTTCCTCAGAATCCGGTATTCACGTGATACAACTCACCGGATCCGGCACTCCCTCACCCCCAAAAAGGCAGGGGGGCGTTTAGCCTCCCTACCTCACATCCCCCCGACAATTGCCTGGGGTCTCCCGTCAAGATCATCAAACCTCGGACTTCAGGGACCTCAGACGCTTCCGGAACTGGTCCAGGGTGACCAGTACCTCCACTCCCTGAGTCTCTAGCTTCTCCTTCTGCATCACGGCCACCGGCCCACCCAGGACAAGGAGCACACCGCGAGGTAACTGGCTTCGCAGGCCCGCCACCTCCCCGGGCAGAGCCAGAGCTCTCCGCGGATCCACGGCCGAAAGGCCCACCACCTCAGCCTCCAACCTCACAGCAGCAGAAGCGATTTCCTCCCCGGGTAGATCAGGGCCCAGGAAGAACGCTCTCCACCCTTCCCCCGCCCCTGACACAGCCGACAGTAGGGCACCGAGCTCGTGGCGCTCGCCCGCGAGAGTGGATGTGACCATCACGGGAGCTTCGTCCGTCTGGCTGATGGTGCCCAGCAGCCACTCCAGGAACCGACGGATCTGGACGGTCGCCAGGTGTTCGTGGCCGGGTCCGTACACTCCCTCACTCCAGGATCTCCCCACAGACACCAGCAAAGGGCCCACAACCGCATCCAGAACCGTGATCAGGGGCAAAGCCATGGCGCTTCGCATCAGGATTCGCTCCAGGCGGCCCGGATCGAGGCCGATCACCGCCCTCTCCGCCATGGCCAGGATCTCGGCGGCCGTGGAGCTATGGAGGGGGCCTGCTAGGGCTGGCCCCATCCGCTCAGCCTCGTCCTCCCGGACGAGAACCTGCAATTCCTCCGTAGAAAGGCCGGCTACCTGGCTGATGGCTCGTCCCTCCTCAACGGCCTCGCGAAGCAGGCTCAGCCTCCTCACGTCATCGTCCGAGTATGCCCTCTGACCGCCCTCTCCCCTTGCCGGCACGACGACCCCGTAGCGCTTCTCCCACGCCCTCAGAACCGCCGGGGTCAGGCCGGTCCTGCGTGATACTACCCGGATTGGGTGCCGTGGAAGGTCGGGGCGGTCGTTCTTCATGAACCTATAGTCTCTCTTCGTCGATTGTCTGTCAAGGTCTTGTCTAGGACCCCCCTTGACACTTCTCGACATGCGCTATTAGCTTCATCGACATTAGTTAGACAGGGCTTGACACTGACTTCAGCAGCTTGTGGCCCCCGGAGACCCGGATCAGTCGAGCCATCACGCTCAAACCAAGGAGACCGACGCATGTTCGCTCACGTACTCACGGTGGCTCTCGCAGCCAGCAGCATCCTTCCCAACCCGTCCAGAGTGGAGGACTCCCCAAGCCCCGATTCCCAATCCACCATAGTGGACGTCGCCATCAACGCTGGTTCCTTCAACACTCTTGTTGCCGCCGTTCAGGCGGCCGGCTTGGTGGAGACTCTCTCCGGGCCCGGGCCGTTCACGGTCTTCGCCCCCACCGACGAGGCGTTCGCCCAGATTCCGGCTGATCAACTGAACGCTCTTCTGGCCGACAAGGATGCGCTCACGGCAGTCCTCACCTACCACGTGGTGGCGGGGAAGGTCCTCGCCAAGGACGTGGTGGACCTATCCTCTGCCGAGACGGTGAACGGCCAGAGCATCCGGATCTCCGTCAAGGACGGGAAGGTGATGGTCGATGAGGCCACCGTGGTCTCAACGGATATCGAGGCATCCAACGGCGTGATTCACGTCATCGACAAGGTGATTCTTCCGAAGAGGTAGCGGAGGATTGCACGGCGGCTTTGGAGGGTGGGCGGACTCAGGTCCGCCCACCCTCTCTGTTCCACTTCCGCGTTTCCATGAGGAGATTCTGCAGATCCGCAGGGGACACTCCCGGAATCCGGCCGGCCTGCGCCAGGCTGTGGGGACGAATCCGGTCCAACTTCTCCCGGGCCTCCATTGACAGGGTAGTGAACTCCATGTAAGGGAGGCCTAGATCCAGCGAGAAGGCAGCTTGCTCCCTGAGCTTCCGCGCCCGCTCAACTTCCCGTCCCACATACCCCTCGTACTTCAACTCCACTTCCACCGCGGTTAGCGCATCGTTCATCTCACTGGTCTCCGGGCCCGCTCCTCCTGCTCGAGCAAGCGCCTCAGCCCCCACACCGGGCCGTTTCAGGAGCTCACTGGCCCTCGTTGACGCGGCAATACCCTCCCCACCTGCCGCTTCCAACACGGGGTTCGCGAGCTCCGGCGAGAGCGGCGTATCCCTGAACCAGATCCGCACAGCTTCTTCGGCAGCCAATCTCTCTTCAAGCGCCCTCACCTGCTCGTCCGTGAGCAGCCCCAACTCGCGAGCCCGGGGCCCGAGGCGGCTGATCGCGTTGTCCTGCCTTAACAAGAGGCGGAACTCGGCACGGGAGGTGAACAGGCGATAGGGCTCGTCCACACCTTTCGTGACAAGGTCATCGATGAGGACTCCCACATACGCCTGGTCCCTCTCCAGCACAAACGGGCCCCGGCCCTGGACCCTCAGCGCCGCATTCGCCCCAGCCATGAGGCCCTGCCCCGCCGCCTCTTCATAGCCCGTCGTCCCATTGACCTGCCCCGCCAGAAACAGCCCCGGTATGCCCTTCACCTCCAGGGTCATCGAGAGTTGGTGCGGCGGGAAGTAGTCGTACTCGATGGCATATCCCACCTTCGTCATCCGCACCTCCTCCAGGCCCGCCAAGGTCTTCAAGAACGCCTGCTGCACTTCGGCGGGAAGGGACGTGGAGAGGCCATTCACGTACAGCTCATTGGTCTCAAGCCCCTCCGGCTCCAGAAAGACCTGATGACGGGCTGCAGCCGGGAACCGGACGACCTTATCCTCGATCGATGGGCAATACCGCGGCCCCCTCCCGGAGATCCTCCCCCCGTAAAGTGCGCTCCGCTCCAGATTCTCAAGCACGACCCTCTTCAGCGCCTCGCCCGTCCACGTAACCCAGCAGGGCTTCTCCCGAAGCAACGGTCGGCGCATACAAGGGCTGAATCGAAAATCCGCACCCTCGGACGGCTGCATCTTCAGCCGCGAGAAATCCACGGTGCGTCCATCAACCCTCGGTGGTGTTCCGGTCTTGAACCGCGCCGTCTCCAATCCAAGGCCCTCGAGGGCCTCCGCCAGCTCCACTGACGGAGATTCTCCAGCCCGCCCTCCCGCAATCCCAGCCCCGAGCCCCACATGGATCTTCCCACGCAGGAACGTCCCTGCCGTCACCACCACCGCGCCCCCCCGGAATCGCACGCCACCGCGGGTCTCCACTGTGAACCTCCCATCCCCCCCGACCGCCACGTCGGTCACCATCTCCTGGTAAAGGTCCAGGCCCGTGAGCTCTTCCAAAGCCTGCCGGACCATGCGGGGGTACAGGCCCCGATCACATTGGGCTCGGGGACCCCAGACAGCAGGCCCCTTGGATTGGTTCAACATCCGGAAGTGAATCCGGGCTGCGTCCGTGGCGCGCCCCATCACACCGCCCAGAGCGTCGATCTCCCGAACGACGGTTCCCTTTGCCACCCCTCCGATTGCTGGATTGCAGCTCAATTGCCCGAGCCGCGATATATCCGGCGTGAGGAGGAGTGTTTCACACCCCAGTCGCGCCGCGGCGGCCGCCGCCTCCACTCCGGCGTGCCCTCCCCCAACGACGATGACATCGTACCGCTGGGTCATGAGCCAGAGGGGAGAATGCGAAAGGGGAGGGGAGGGATGGGATCCGGCGACTCGAATGCCTCGACCTTCTCCACAAGCGCCGCCGGTGGCCCTTCCCACAGGCGAGCCTCGAGCTTCTCCAGAGCTTCAGGTGGCCCCAGAGCATGAACCTCAACCGAGCCGTCCAGACGATTCCTGACCGTACCTCGAAGCCCGAGCTCTTCCCCCAAGGACTGAGTCCACGCCCTGAAGAACACGCCCTGCACGCGCCCACGGACGCAGAAGCCCCTTTGCAGGCACTCCCTCTCCGACACCTTGCCCCTCCTACTTTCCGATGCAGAACTCCCGAAAGACGCGATCCAGGATCTCCTCCCGCGGAATCACGCCGAGCAACTCCTCCAGGGCCGTCTCCGCAGGTCGCAGATGGGTCGCTGCCACCTCCATCGGAAGGCCCCCCGCGAGGGCGCCTGCGAAGGCCCCCAGTTCCTTGAGGGCCATCCGGATTCCATCCGCTTGCCGCTGACGGGTGAGCAACGGCGTTTGCACCCCCGATCGTACCAGGCCCCTGAACGCCAGGCCTGGCAGGACCTCTCGGAGACGGTCGAGACCATCCCCGGTCTCCGCGGACACGGCAACGATCTCCTCGACCCTCTGCCCCTCGGAGTTGCCGATCGCCGCCGCTCCCGCGGGTTCCTCCGGCTCGAACCCGGGAAAGAGGTCCATCTTTGTCCTCACCAGCACGACAGGGGCCCCAACCACCTCTTCGAGGAAGCCGGCTTCCGCAGCGGACAGAGCTCGCAGGCCCTCCACGCAGAACAGGATCACGTCGGCCCGTAGTAGATAGCGCCTGGCTACCTCGATTCCAATCCGCTCAACCTTCTCATCCGTCTCCCGGAGACCCGCCGTGTCCACCAGGCGGAACGGAAAGCCTCCCAGGGACACGACGACCTCCAGCGCATCTCGCGTGGTCCCCGGTACCTCTGTGACGATGGCCCTCTCCTCACCCAAAAGGGCGTTGAAGACGCTGGACTTGCCCGAGTTCGGCAGCCCCGCCAGAACGGTGATCGCCCCCTCCCGGAGCAGCTCGCCCTCCGGCGCAAGCCGCAGCAGGTCTTCCATCATCGCCATCGTTTCCATGGCTCTGGACAAGATCTCCGCCGTGGGCACCGGCGGGTCGTCTTCTTCCGGAAAATCCAGATGGTGTACAAGCATGGCCTCAAGGTCCACGAGACTTCCCCTGAGCTCGGCGATTCGCCTGGACAGGCCTCGGTCGAGTTGGTGGACCGCAGCTCCGTGAAGGGCACGGCTCCGTCCCTCGATGAGGTCCAGCACGGCCTCCGCCTGCAGGAGGTCCATCTTCCCGTTCAGGAAAGCTCTGCGGGTGAACTCTCCAGCATCGGCCCTCCTGGCCCCTCCTCGGAGGCAGGCCTCGAGAATCAGCGCCGGCGACAGCCATCCGCCGTGGCATGACACTTCGGCCATGAGCTCCCCGGTATAGCTTCCCGGAGCCTCGAACACGGTCACTAGCACGTGGTCCAGGAGCTCTCCAGTGTCCGGGTCGAGGGCTCGCACAAGCTGGGCTCTTCGAGGCTCCGGCCGTTTCGG
>Ga0068714_10004810_pt1 | contig 14804 bp, 19 predicted proteins | sample MTBNYHSulfiMetaG_FD_62988 | JGI IMG/M metagenome (GOLD analysis project Ga0068714, IMG submission 62988) | Enrichment culture microbial communities from rom New York Harbor, USA that are MTBE-degrading - MTBE-NYH (New York Harbor Sulfidogenic)... | ecosystem: Environmental > Aquatic > Marine >... | reverse complement strand
CCCTGCCAGCCTACAATGCATTCCGCACTGAAAACTCCGTTATCGATACTGTCAATAGCAAGCGTAATATCATCGCCAGCCTCAAGTAAATGCCTGATATCTTCGTCCATTATTTGATCCGGACTTTCACCTTCAAGTACCTTTCCCAGTATAAACGCAGAATCTTTGTTTACGTAAACTGGTAAATACCGGTGACCGTCTTTTTCTCTTAGCATTATCACCCACTCACCCCTGTATTTGGCCAGCCTGATAGAATCGATGATCATTTCTATGTAAGCCATAATGAATTACCGAATCGCACTCCTTTTTCCCGAGTTAGTAGCTGCCTTATATTCTCAATGATATTGATATTGATTATACACCCATATGTCAATAGGCATATTTATGGGGTGGCGAACTTGAAGACATAATATTGACTGCAGGGCTAAAAAAATTCATCTGTACTCAATTTAGGAAACTAAACCGGGTTCTATAAGAGCCTATTTGATTAACAGAGGGTTCACTTTCTAGATACGATAAATCCGGCCACAAGAATTAGAGAACCGCCCAGTATCATAAGTGGGGTTGGAGTTTGTGACAGGAATACCAGACCAAAGATCACCGCACTTGCCGGTTCAAGGTATGTTAAGACCACCGCTTTCTGGGCCTTAATTAAATTTAAACCTTTGAGGTATAGGGTTACTGCAAAACCGGTATTAAAGATACCCAGGATCAGCAGAAGCACCAGTGAACCCGTATCGGGAGGGAAATCTATGCCAATTACAAATGGTAAAAGAAACAACGACGCTATTGCATAGGAATAAAAGGCCACTACCTCGTTTGAGAAATTGGATAAAGCCTTCTTCGACAGGATAACGAAGCCAGCATATGCAAGGCCTGCGAGTAATCCCAAAACTATCCCCAGTTTGTTCTGGTCGCCAACGACGTACAGACCCTGCTGCATTGAGATAAGCAATATTCCGGTAACCGAGACGGCCAGGGCAATAAGCGTAGATTTTTCGAGCCTTTCTTTAAGGAATATGGGTACGAGTAAGGTTGCGAATATTGGGGCTGTATAATTGAGAAAAACAGCATTGGCAATTGCGATAAGTTTCATGGATTGGAAGAGTAATGTCCAGCCCAGGGTAAGCATTAACCCCAGGCTCAGCATGACTTTTAACGATTTCCATGACCTTGCAACAGCTATCATTTCTTTCTTGCGAGTATAAAGTACTATGGGCAAGAGGGTAAGGCTCGCAAATATGACCCGGAAAAAGGTAATCGACTGCGCGTCATAGGCGACTTGATTTACGATAACCCCGTTAGAGCCCCAGATGATAGCTGCTATTGCTACATATATATATCCGGAGAATCTTGACTTAAATCTTTCCAGCATAACTATTCTGTCTGTTATTCTACACTATAAGCAGTAGCGGCCATAGCTTCAGGATTATTGAAAGAAGGGATATCGATCATCCGAATGCCAGGTTATGAATATGGATATACGTTAATGGGCTGCAGAGATCGGTTTTGCCTTTTCCAGTTCTTTGATGAAATCGGACCCTAAATAGATCATGAGTTCATTACGAAGGGATTCGAAGATTGAGGTGCCCGTATCTTTACAGGGAAGTTCATCGAGAAATTCGCTAACATATAGATAAGGGCCGTCCCAGGTAAGAGGAAATAAAAAGCATACCATAGGTTTTATCCGGTGGGGGTCAAAACCTTTTTCAAGGGAGAGACGATGCAAATGGCAACCCCCCGGATATGTTGTCGTGGAAAACACACTTACCATTATTTATTCTGGTTATTTTCACCATACCGGAAGGGAATTCAGGCCGTTTTTGAGTATCTTCCATGAACCATTCCGCGGCGGGAATTTCCAGCCTCGATTCCAGTTCGTGTTTATAGGCCATAATTCTTATTACCTCGGATATATCAACGGGGCATCCGTAGCTGCAGCAATTATCATCGCATAAATCACATTCAATACAGCGGGCAAAGTAGCATCTGCTCATCATCTTTTCGTCAACGCCGGTGATATTGATGGTCGCTGTAGAAACATTTATTGGAATCATATTATTATTCTCGAAAATTTACTGCCTGTTATTTAACGACAATAAACAGGGTAAAAGTCCAGGCATCATTCTCGCCACCTTCCCAGGGTCGGCTATAACCAAAATTTATATTACTGGTACCCTGTTTCAGTGTCTTGAAGGTCCATACGTCCTTTCCCGGAGCTCCAACACTATCTTCATCCTTTGGTGGAACAAAGTTATGTTCATATTGGTAAATCACTGCCTCATCACTGATCCGAGCAGGTTCTGTCCATTGATATCCTGTGGTCGGGTTAGAACAAAGAATCACAATCTGTGAACTTGGATGAAAAATCTCAATCTCTTGCGTAATATTTTTTTCAGCCTCGAATTCATCACAGCTAATCTCAATTATCTCCGGGGCTGGAGGTCGTTCCAGTGGCGGCATTTCAGTTTCTTGCTGTTTTGTGCAAGCAAGAATACTCAGCGGCAGAATAGTTACAATAGCAATAGTAATGTTTAAAAAAGGTCTAAATTTCATGTTTTCAACCCCTTCACAACAGTATTAAATATTATTAGACCGCATAATCTTTTGTTATACACTATCTTTTTTACCAGTTTTAACCTAGCTGGTTGTCTAGTATTCGGCACACGCTGGCCTTGTACAACTTATAGGCACCCACAAGTTACTGTCATCGGTATCGAGATTGTTAAGTAACTTAAGAGCAACCCCGAATACGCATTAGTTTAATCCTTACGATTTCGAGGGCGTTGAAGAAGTGTTTACCATGCATATACTATAGGATATAGAGAAAAGGCAGGCGGTATGATCGATCTGCAGATTGTATTATTTTCAATTTGCGGGCGAAGTTAGAAACATCGAGATCAATTAGAAGCTATAACCATAAATAGTGCCCATGGTAAAATCTCGGCTTCTTCAAGTGTTATTTGGTAATTAAAGCCACCCAAGTGTCCATATTTTTCACCATATTCGAATGTGCCCGTTATTCGGACTCTCCCGTAACGTTCTTCAGGCCCCATCATGTTCTGACGGTTGAGCTGATCGTAGATTTCCCCCCGCACCCCCCCGTTTATCCAGATAGGCTCGCCATCAGGTATCAGGTGTTCCTCGGCATATCCGGAATATGTCATATCCTTGGCTATTACGTTGGTCTCAAAACCGGAAAAGTAATAGCCCTCCAAAACAATTAATTTGCCTTCATAGTGCTCCGGGTTGACAAGAAGCTCGTTGAAGGTCACATCCACAGGTGAATCAGATTCATCTGCCTGGCAACCGGTTAATAGCACCACTACGGTTAACAATATTATATAAGCTAATATTAGGTGTCTTCTCATTTGCTGATCTCGTGTTTAATTATTTAACCGATTGAAACTCGACTTTGCTTGTCGACGTGAAATTCGTGTAAATTATTTATAATCCAGAATCGGGAATATTGACCGTAGTACTTTTAGGCTTTTCCTCTATTTTTTTCATGACTTTTCCGCAACATGTTAAAGTCCCGCCACCAACCCTAATAACCTCGACTTCATTACGGCAAACTCTGCACTGGTAAATCTCACCTAAATTCTTAGTAGCCATTATATGTCTCCTGATTTAGCTTTTGGCGCTAATATAAGACCGGTGGTGGCATTTGTCAATTGCAAAATGCCGTTTTGTAACTTACTAAAGATTAAAGTAGTTGGCCTGGCGGGATATTATGTTTATTATTGATTAAAACATAAAAGCGACTATAATAAATCCAGTCGCTTTTATATTTATGCCCTTCGTCTAAATTACTGAGAGGGCATATCCATTATCTGCACACCATCAGGTATCTCAAATTTGCTGTCAGGAATATCGATGAATTCTATATTTTTATACTCAACTGTAGTTGTTCCGGCATTTGTATTGGTGATTACCTTAAGAGGGAATCCCTTTTCCTGCCATAACCACATCTTGACGCTCATGCCTGACACCGAGTATTCCACAATACTGCATAGCTTGCCATCTATCGTTTCGGTACCGGTGACTATGGGATTGTATTGATTGATAGATTGAACGTCGTTTAAAGGAGATGTCTGGCTTGGATCATAGGTTGTCTTGAAGGCCATATTCTGTTCCGGGATATATATGTACATCGTATTGGTTGCATGATTTATGATATTGATAACAGTTTGTCCTTCTGATTCGGTTTCACTCCTCATATTGTGGCCTTTTAGCCATATCCTGGTTGCCATCGATGCTTCGGGGCTGGTTACTATCATATCGAATTTTACCGATTCGATGGCTACTGCCTGATTGATGATGTCATCCAGAGAGCTTCCGGATGATTGAGATTCCTCCTCTTCTGTCGTCTGTGGGACGGAAGGTGATGTTGGTTCTGGCTGTTCATTTTGGGGCGAGCTTGGGGTATAAGAGCTTGAGTTTTGTTCTCCGGAGGCACATCCCGCCATTAAAGCAATCACGCACGCCATAGTCCCAATGACGAAGATAAAGGGTAGTTTCTTCACACAAAATTCTCCTTTCTTAATAATAAATGCTCAGGAAACACTGTTATTATAACATTACTTTACAAATTCACGCTTGTTCTTAACTCACTTGAGTAAAACCAAGCAGCGATAAAACTACCTAAATGTCCAGTATAAGACTGACCGGAAGCATGGCCATATCGACAGATATTAGATATACAATCGAAAACGAAAGCATGTAGTGGAGAAAAACATGAACAAAAAACTATTAATAGGTGGTCTGGTTGCCCTCTTGGTACCGGTGATTATTTTAACGGGTTGCAGTAGTTCAGTACCGTCTGTTAAAGCAATGGCTGATGGAGATCACCATTAACCTATGCGATAGTTAACTAAAAGGTGTAAGATTTTTTAGACTGGACGATATAAAGATTTGTGGAGAATAATGGCTAAATAGCGCACTAAGGAGGAGAAATGAAGCAAAATACTTGGAAACCCGCTGCAGCTGGTATTATCAACATCGTTGTGGGAGCAGTTGGTATTGTAACAGGTGCAATTCTAATTGTTCTTGTTGCCACAATAGCCAGGCTAGGTTTTTTAAGTGAAGGCATACTGAATGTAACGTACATGTTTTTCAATATGCTACCGTTATCGATGTTACACTCGTTCATACAGGGACTCGGGGCTATTCCCATTACACTGGGAATAATCTCGCTTGTTGGAGGTATATTGGCGATAAAGAGAAAAAGGTGGGGCCTGGCATTAGCGGGTTCTATTCTATCTATACTAGTATTCACGCCTCTGGGTATATTATCCACGATACTAATGTCGTTAAGTAAGAACGAATTCGAATAACATTTACCTATTAGGCCTGTGGCGTGTATTATATTAGAGTTATTGTTGGAACAGAATAGGCCGGATTATATACCAATAATAAATTAGAGGTTTTATATCCATGATATGCCCTACCTGCGACAGCGACATGATTGTAGTTGAGCATGAAGGACTCGAACTCGATTACTGCGTCAATTGTCATGGCATCTGGTTCGATAAGGGAGAGCTCGACTGGCTTCTGGAGTCCCTGGGGTTGGAAAAGACTGGTTCCTATATTGAGGGTTTTATTGAGGCAGAGGAGGCTATTACCAATGAGAAAAAACGGCGATGTCCTCTCTGCCGTTTTAAGATGAAAAAGGTCAACCTGGAGACAAAGGTATTGGTCGATATTTGTCCTCGTGGGGAGGGCGTTTGGTTTGACGGTGATGAGGTGAGAACGCTGGTAGAACACCTTGCCCTTAAGGTCCCTAAAAATAATGAAGTGCAACATAACGTCCTAAAATTCATTGGTAAGGTTTTAAAACATAATGATGTTTTGGATTAAGAAAATAAGTGACGGAGGTGCCCTATGCATGTAGGTGCGATTGTCGGTATAGTCGTGGGGGTTGTGCTGGCGATCATCTTCGGGGGTGGTTATAACCGGCTGGTCCAAATGCGAAATCAGACCAGGAACGCGTGGTCTCAGATTGACGTCCAACTGAAGCGACGGTATGACCTGATTCCTAACCTGGTGCAAACGGTAAAAGGTTATACCAAGCATGAACGTGAAACTCTGGAGTCGGTTACAAAAGCTCGCAATTTCGCGCAGCAGATGTCTTCTTCCGGTGCTGTGGAAAGGGCTAAAGCGGAGAGTGAATTGAGCTCCGCGTTAGCCAGATTAATGGCCGTGGCGGAAAATTACCCCGACCTCAAGGCAAACCAGAACTACCTGGCACTTCAGGAGGAGCTAACTTCGACCGAGAACCGGATCAGCTTTGCCCGGCAATACTATAACGATTCTGTACTAAAGTATAACAACACCACCCAGATGTTCCCGTCTAATGTAGTTGCCCGAGCGTTCGGTTTCAAATCAAGCGAATTCTTTGAACTAACTGTGGCCGAGGAAAGGCAGGCTCCGAAGGTCAGCTTTACTTAATAAGGAACCAAAATGTGGGAGCAGATAACCTCAAATCGGAGGCGTTCGGTGGCACTGACTATAGGTATCGGTGCTATACTGCTAGTGGTTGGTTACCTGATCGGGCTGTATTTCTTTGCTAACGGTTATGCCGGCCTGATAGTTGCACTCATCATCTGGGGAATAATGAACCTGGTTGCCATCTTTCAGGGGGATAGCATACTGCTTTCGGTTTCCAAAGCAAAGAAGATCAAGAAGGAAGACCATCCCCGTCTGTATAACATAGTTGAGGAAATGCGTATAGCCTCCGGACTGGAGAAGGTGCCGGACATATATATTATCGACGATCGGGCACTTAATGCTTTTGCCACCGGACGCGATGCAAATCATGCCAGCGTGGCAATAACCTCGGGGCTTCTTCAGAAGCTCAACCGTGACGAGCTTCAGGGGGTTATCGGTCACGAGATAGCCCACATAAAGAACCGTGATGTCTTGCTCATGGTCATGTGTGGTATCCTTCTCGGAAGCATTGTCATGCTGTCCTGGTTCGCTTCGAGGGCACTTATTTTTGGCGGTGCCCCTCGCAGTCGTACGAGCTCATCGTCGAGTGGTGGCGGTGGCATACTAATAATTGTGGCTATAGTGCTTATGATTATCGCTCCCGTTGCTGCCCAGCTAATCTATTTTGCTATTTCCCGAAGGCGAGAGTACCTCGCCGATGCTTCCTCAGCCCTTTATACCCGTTACCCGGAAGGATTGGCTTCTGCACTGGAAAAGATAGCTGCCTCCACGGATGAGCTTCGCTCTGCTAATAAAGCAACCGCCCCGATGTTTATAATTAACCCTTTTCGCAAGAGGGGCATGGCAGCCAATAACTTTACCAGTACCCATCCTCCCATAGCTGAGCGCATCCGAATCCTGCGCTCGATGACTGGCTCCTCCTTCGCCAACTATGAAAAGGCTTATGAAGATTTCTATAGGGGTACTAAAAAAATTATACCCCGGTCAGCCCTTGCCGAAACCCAGACATTAGATATCCGGGCTCCCAGATCAGAGGAAGTTGGAACATTAAAAGCCACTATCGAACGTAGAAAGGATACTTCAGATGCCCTCTGGCAGATTAACCAGTACCGTACTATTGACTGCGAATGTGGTGTCCGTCTAAGGATCCCTCCTAAATTACAGGACTCAACTGTAAAATGTCCTCATTGTGGCGCAATTAACCGTACTTAGATATGAGCGGTTGTATCCACCAATGGCTTCTTTAAACTACACTTCAATTTTGTCTTGAACGGCTTTTTACTAATTTTTCTTAAACAATAGCTTTGCGTGGGTAAAATTTGAAGGGAAAAATTGTAAAAAATTTGGAAAAATGGTAATAATATATGCGGTTTGTAGCAAGCTATGTGCCAGCATAGCTGATTCTGTTGCATTTACTACCTTTCCTTAAACAAAGAGGAGTTTTATGATGGCATTCAACGCTTTTTTAACGAAACATGTCCGCGCCCTTACAACGGTGATACTCTGCATGGCAATAATGGTGCCGAACGTAATTACGGCGCCCTCTCCCGTGATGGCAGAAGGTGGCACGTTTCCGGGCGAACCTTTCAATGGAATGCAAATCACCTACAGTATCTCGGGAGCTACGGTTACTGATACTCAGGATGAAGAGGGTTTCACAACCACACGTAATTTGAGCGGTACTTTAGGAACAGGGCAATTAACTGTGTCCGGCAGTGCCAAAATGGGCTCCGGATGGGATGCTGATGTTTCCGCAACCGTTTCGTGCGGTGACCAGACCGATCAATTTACCACCAACATCGAGAGCGGATTTCCTGATTTCAATAAGGAATCGTTCAGCATTTCCGTGCCCATTTCCCAGGGAGCTACCAGTGGTAGTTTCTCTATTTGTATGACTGGGCACTATAATGCCGGCAGCCGGGGACTTGTTGTTAACGGGACATTTAGCGCTGATCCGGAGGCAGTTGCTCCTCCTGCCCCGAATTCACCACAGATTACGGAGGACCCGCCACCTGGAGCACTGGTTGATATCAGCACTTTGCCCGCTGTTGATTTTACTAAAAGTGGTGTAGTGTTTATTGCCAGGGTTGAAGGTAAGCCGATATATATTTCAGCGGACCCGCCATCGTTACCGCCGTCTCAGAGAACGTGGGTAAAGATAGTACCGGGTGATTATTCCGACATGGCTAATAATAGCCTGTTCATCGGTGAGAATTGGACAGTAAGGACACCTTCAGGGGCCGAGACGGTCATGAGGGCAAAAACTGGTGCGCTTTACCGACAAAGGGAAAGAAGCTGGTTTGAATGTCAGCCTACGGTTATTGAGCATACCCCAACCAGTGTAGTCTTGGGCAGATTGTGGGACGGAGTAGCGAATTTTTACTTTCCAAAGGGGGAAACTGGGGCACAAAAATATGAGGTTTCTCTCAATAGGGCGGTTGTAGGTATTGAGGGTACCAATTTTGTTGTTGAGGTTAACGAGGAGCAGGATACCGTCAAGGTCATCGAAGGTGTGGTAGAATTCAGTTCCTATGACACAGATGAGACATTAACCCTGCGGCAGGGCCAGATGTCAACAGCAACACAGGATGGTATCGGTGGAATCTCGAGTTTCGATATCGATGAAGAGAAAGCCAATTGGGGTGATTACTACGAAGAACTGGATGGAGGTGCCACTACGGAATTGATACCCAGTTCGACAGAGAGCATGTTTCAGAAGTTCAAAGATTTTATTGATTCCTTTATCAACTGGATACAATCAATGTTCGATTAAGGTTATTAAAACGAGGAGAAAATCTATGGAAGAAAAAATGGTAGGTCTAATCCCGGTGCTTAAAAAACCAAAATCATTTGGCAGGTGGGATACATATGCAGTGATAATAACAGAGAAGCGTGCTATCTTTGCTCAGTTAACATCTGATATGTTAAAGGAAGCCGCTATGGAGGCACAAAGGAAAGGCAAGGAGGAAGGCAAGGGGTTCTTCTCTCGCTGGGCCGACCAACTGAAGGCAATAATGTCTTACTCTGAACGGTACTGGAACATTCCGCCCGACGAAGCTCTTAATGAAAACTCGGGAAACTTTGCCATTTCTAACCAGGACATCAAATCCATTCAGATAAAGCAGAAGTCCCAATCTGGATGGGGAGATGATGCAGACCGGAGCATCACCGAGGTAAAAATAGAGTCTGCCGGGAAAAAAGATAATTATAATATCGATACCTACTCCAAAGATATGGTTAATATGCTTAAAAGCATCTATGGGGATAGAGTGAAGGGTTAGATAGCCACAAAGTTAACCATTCTATTTTGTCTTTCACAGAAATATTAGCCAGTTAGCGGGTTGTATTTTGTGTCATTTAACATAATATGTTAGAGCTAATACTCGTAAACTAAAATGCAGCTTTATCATCTTACAATAGGCGCTATCACCGCTCGACGTTTTCGAATTCTAGGCTGACCGGACGAGGTACCGCTAGCCCGGCCTCTACTTCGATCGCCTTGATAATAGCCATCGGTACTGGACAAGCAGCATGCAGGCGACAATGAAGAGCACATTTATAGAAGGGTGAGTCTATAGGTGGCTTAAATACCTCCCACTGATCTACTTCATCTAAGGATTGCCCCATATCGTTCACCATGTCACAGTCGCTGATAATATTTAACTTTACACCCCGTTTACCAGACTTTTCGACCTCAATGGTAACCTTCTTTCCGCATACACCGGGGTTAACTATAACTCGTGTCATACATTCTCCTTTCAGTAAGCAGATACTTTTCAAGAATATAGCCAGTGTCTATATCACCGGCCTTGATACCTTGGATAATAGCATTCACTTCCAATTTTAATTATGCAGGGATCTTTTCGTCATAGTCATGACAGGAAGCAAGACCAACACCGTCGTTTTCAAGTGTGCCCGGATAGACGCTGCCACCGGGGAAATCGCCACTTTACTCCCATAAATAATTAACTATTACGCATTATCTAATAAACAACCTTATCTGACAAGCATTAAAGTGACAGCCTTTTAACAACCGGATTTTTGAAAAGGGTTTAACATTTACGGGTAGCGTTATAATGGTCAGATCGATAGCTTTAGGCTAGTATTATAAGGCTGGCCTGCACGATCATTGAAATGACGAAGCTAACATTGATAATGTCCTGCCCCTTAAAACGAATGCAATATCGTAAAATTAATTGCTAAAGGACTTTCAGGATAAGGCTGCCACTTCCCTCTTGTGTCAGTTGAGAATTATTCTCAAAATTTGCTAGAGCGGAGTAAAGTCACCTTAAAAAAAGAAATATCAAACCCACGGATATTGCAGTAATGGCAACTCCCAACAGAGCATATAAAGTACGTTTGCTGATTTGACTCACGATAAAAACTGCCTAAATTTATTATTAATTATATCATATTAATTAAGATAATGCGCTACTGTCAATAATTTAATTTAATAACTGTTATGTGACATTTCTACTTTTGTTTCGTTATATAAATAAAGGGATAAAAATAAACTCCTGAGAAATGGGCATGAATACATAGATTATTGGTAGCCTAAGAAGTTTGGAAAAAGTTTAGAGAAGGGATCTAAGGAATATGAAAGAGAAGTTGTTGGAAAAGAAATTACAGCGGCAGCGACTGTCAGTGTGTCCTGATTCTGGATGCGATGGGGATATATACATACGTAAAGAGAACGGCTGGCAGTTTTTCGATTGTGAAAAAACATCGGATGGTAAGAAGATAGACAGGGGAATTATGCTTAAAGATTATGGTGCCGATAACGGGGAAAGGGATAAGAAATTGAAGAACATAATAAAACGCATTCTCTGCCCGGCATATAGACGTTCTTATAAAATATCAAGGTACATTGAAAAGGGTTATAGTCATAGAGAGGCATTAGCCAAGGTAAATGTGATACAAATTATTTAGCTCTTTTCACCTTGTATAATTTGTCCTGTCATAAGCATAACCTGAGTACTACACTCGGGTTATGCTTTTTTATATCGCTAACATTATCATAACCATGAATCTATCATTCCCATTGCTGGTTATTCGGCCATAATTATAGAGCTTTTTGTATTTATATATCCGCTATTTGTTGTTTGCCTAACTCGAATTCGGCTAGAATAGAAAAAACAGTCGGATTATAAAAGATACGTATTTTACAAATGAAGCCAGTAATATCGCGTATTCGTATTTTCCTGATCATACTTATATCGGTACTTATTGCCGGTACCATTGGTTTTGTGATATTGGAAGGGATATCTCCATCAGATGCCCTTTATTTTACTGTCGTTACTATTGCTACTGTAGGTTATGGTGATATTACCCCCGTTACCACCGCGGGTAAAATTCTTGCTGCCGTATTAATTATCACCGGCGTCGCCAGTTTCTCCGGTTTTATCGTAAACGGAACACAAGTGATTATGGAACGTCATCAGGAGCGCATGAGAAATGAGCGTCTGAACATGCTTATCAGCCTTTTCTTCAGTGAGATAGGTACTGAATTACTGAGTATCCTGGCTTTACTCGACCCCGATTTGGAAAAAATTCGCTCGGAATTTATAAACAATGATAGTTGGACGGAACAAAAATTCGTTGAACTCGAAGCTTGTCTCAGGGATCACAAGTGCCAGATTGAGCCCCAATGTATAGTATTCGAATCGTTGCGCGCCTATCTTTTACAAAATGGAGGGCTATTAGTGCTTCTGTTAGAAAACCCTTCGCTTGTTGAAAGAGGAGCCTTTACTGAATCTCTGAGAGCTACCTTACATTTGAGAGACGAGCTAATACTGAGAAAGAAAATTTGTGGTTCGCCGGATTCGGACCTAAATCATCTTGCCAATGATGCAAAGCGGGTATATATATCGCTAACATTAGAATGGATTGATTATATGAGGTACCTCAATAAGAAATATCCATACCTTTTTTCTTTAGCGCTCAGGACCAACCCTTTCTCCGCCAGTCGCTCACCGATAATAGACGAGTAAAGGCATTCCGGCACCATTACCGGGTAATTTCACGTTAGCGGTTTAAAGTCATTATCCTTGAAGCGGCGAGCATTTTCTGAAAGTTTTTTCAGACCTTGCTGAAGGCGATCTTTCTCTTCAGGAGAAAGGTTAGTTGAGATTGCGGAATTCCATTCCATAATGAAGCCTCTGATTTTTGGAAGGAGAGCCTTCCCTTCTGAGGTCAGATAAAGACGGTACATCCTCTGGTCTCCGGAATCGTGCTCGCGTAATACGTAACCCAGTTCTACCAGGCTTTTTACGGCGCGGGCCGTAGTTGTCTTATCCATGCCAAGGAGATTACTCAGTTCGTCCTGACTCAAGCCGACGGTTTGACATAACTGGAATATGAAAGGAATTTGACCGCTGCTGATGTTGTCTTCAGCCAGCTTCCGGTCGAAGAAAGTGCGGGCATGACGGTGTATTATAGAGATGTATTTACCAAAGATGACGGCTGATTGTTTAGATTTCATATGCCGTGTATTGCCCGTTCATTAAAGCATTTTTCTCTTTCAGCCGACGCATTTGGACAAGAAATAGTGCTAGAGTCAGTCCAAAGGCAAGCGCATCAGATATAGGGAATGCCCGCCAAATACCATCTATTCCTGCATAACGGGGTAGAATAAGCAGTAATGGCAATAGAAAGATAAGCTGGCGCGATATCGCTGTAATAAAAGCCGGCTTAGCTTTTCCAATGGATTGAAAGAAGGTTGAGCCTATTGTTTGAAAGCCTACCAGGTACCAGGCAAGGAATATGCTCTTCATTACCCTAGAGCCGATATCAATCAGGGCCAGGTCAGTTGAGAAAAAGCTTATTATCTGTTGCGATAAGAAGAAGGCGGCAACGAACCCAATCAAGGAAACCACTGTGGCCATCTTAATTGAGTTGTTTATCGCCATTATCGAGCGATCATAACTCTTTGCTCCATAGCTGAAACCCAGTACGGGCTGCATTCCCTGCGCAATGGCAATAAGTGGCATGATGGCAAATGACGATACACGGCCGACGATGCCAGCTGCAGCCAAATACAGGTCTCCGCCCATAGCGGCTACTGACCGGTTCAGAATCACCATCACAAAACTCGTAGAAACCATCCTAACGAAAGATGCCACGCCGATAGCGATAATCTCCCGTAATACATCCGTCTTCAGCTTGAAGTTTTTGAGATATATTTTAAGGGTGCTCTTGCCAGACATATAGTATCTTATGAGGAATATACAGGAACTTGCCTGTGCGATTACCGTAGCCACGGCAGCACCTCTGATTCCCCTTCCAAGTTTCATGATAAAAAGGGCATCGAGTCCTATGTTGACTACCGCACCGATGATCATAGAAACCATGGCTATCTTAGCGTTACCTTCGGCCCTTACAGCATTATTGATGCTCATGGCGAAGGTCTGGAATAAAGAACCCCAGAGGATAATAACTAAGTATTCTCGGGCATAGCCTATTGTTCCTTCGGTAGCGCCCAGTGCATTTAGCCAGAACTCGGTGTTGGATAGGACAACTGTGGAAACTACCATTCCGGATATCAGAGCTGCGGTCACTACGTTACCCAGGGTTATTTCTGCCCTATCTCTATTACGCGCACCGAGCGCGCGAGATATGATTGAAGCACCGCCGATGCCGGACATTCCACCCAGTGACATGATAAACATCTGGACTGGAAAAACAATAGATAGGGCAGCAATTCCAAGGGGCCCAACCGACTGGCCGATAAACATGGTATCCACCACGTTGTAAAGCGCCATGACGAACATCCCGATGCCGGCGGGCAGGGAAAATTGCCAGAGAAGCTTACCGATGTTCTTTGTTGCTAAATTATGCCCTCTCTCATCCTGCATATGATAATATTATAGGGCATAGATAGTTGTATATGCAACTAAATGAAAGCCTTTTGGCAAAGAGAAGCTGGGAAAAAACAAGATCAGGGCGTACTGCAAGAATCTATCTGTTCCAGAATTATGCAGTTGGTTATTTAAGATTCAATTCTTCAAGGTAACTATATTCTAAAAACCAATCGAGGATATCCTCTCCCAGAATTGGACAGTCTGCAATCGATAAGTCACGATGTATGCAAGTTTCAACCGGACTAAAATACTCGGGTTCTGAAACGAATTCTTCCATCTTCGATTCTACATGACCATATTTTCCAATACTTTCTGGACGGTTATTCGCTATATAGGGTAAGGGATCTTTATCATAAATAATTTTCATGCAGTTTATACATTGCCATCCGTCTTCGTGTGGCACAAATGAAGTTCCTTTACAGTTCGGCTTGGGGCAAACTGGAGGAGGCTCCGAAAAATACGACTTTTTATTTATTTTGTTGCCGAGCCTATTTG
>Ga0068714_10004808_pt1 | contig 14807 bp, 12 predicted proteins | sample MTBNYHSulfiMetaG_FD_62988 | JGI IMG/M metagenome (GOLD analysis project Ga0068714, IMG submission 62988) | Enrichment culture microbial communities from rom New York Harbor, USA that are MTBE-degrading - MTBE-NYH (New York Harbor Sulfidogenic)... | ecosystem: Environmental > Aquatic > Marine >... | reverse complement strand
TGTCCGCCGAGGTGGTGGACCTGCGCACCCTGAACCCGTTGGACCGCGAAACCCTGCTCGCCTCGGTGCGCAAGACCGGCCGCGCGGTGGTGGTGCACGAGGCGCCGCTGACCAATGGCTTCGGCGGCGAGATCGCGGCCCTCATCGGCGAGCACTGCCTCCTCGACCTGCTCGCACCCGTTCAGCGGGTGGCGGGGTACGATACCGTCATGCCGCTGCCGCGGCTCGAGAACGTCTACCTGCCCTCGCGGGAGAGGGTCGTCCGCGCGGTGCGCGCAGCGCTGGAGTTTTGAGACCATGGCCTTCGTGTTCCAGTTTCCCGACGTCGGTGAGGGTATCCATGAGGGCCGCCTGGTGGAGTGGCTGGTGGCCGCGGGCGCCGTCGTGGTCGAGGACCAGGCCCTGTGCAAGGTCGAGACCGACAAGGCGGTGGTGGAGCTGCCCTCCCCGAGGGCCGGCGCGGTGCTGACGCTCCACGTCGCCGCCGGCGACACCATTCACGTCGGCGACCCGCTGGTGACCATCGGCGCCGACGGCGAGGCCGCGCCGGCCGCGGGCGCCCCGGTGGTGGCGATGCCCCAGCCGCCCCGGGAGGCGGCGCCGGCAGCGCCGCGGCCCGCCGGCAACGGCCAGCGGCCGCCGGCCACCCCCCGCACCCGCGCCCTGGCGCGGCGGCTGGGGGTCGACCTGGCCGCGGTCACGGGCAGCGGCCGTGGCGGTCGCATCACCGACGAGGACGTCGAGCGGGCCGCGGCCGGTGCTGCGGCCGCTCCCCCCGCGGTCGCGGCGCCTTCCCCGGCGCCGGCGGCCCCGCCGGCGGCGGCGCGCGAGGCGACGGTCGACGGCCCGGTGGAGAAGGTGCCGCTGACCCACCTGCGCAAGGTCATCGCCACCGCCATGCGCGAGTCCAAGCACACCTCCGCCCACGTCACCCACGTCGACGAGGCGGATGTCACCGAGCTGCTGGCGGCCCACCGGCGGGTCAAGGCGCGCATCGAGGCGGAGAGCGGCGTCCGCTTCACCCTGCTGCCGTTCTTCGTCAAGGCGCTGGTGGAGGTGCTCAAGCGCTACCCTGCCTTCAACGCCTCGGTGGACGAGGGGCGCGGGGAGCTGGTGCTCAAGCGCTACTACAACATCGGCATCGCGGTGGACACCCCGGAGGGGTTGATCGTGCCGGTGTTGAAAGCGGCCGACCAGAAGGACATGGTCACCATCGCCCGCGAGGTGTCCGACCTGGCGGAGCGGGCGCGGCAGCGGCGCCTCGGCCTGGACGAGCTCAAGGGCGGGACCTGCACCCTCACCAACATCGGGCCGCTGGGTGGGGTGTTCGCCACCCCCATCATCCGCCAGCCCGAGCTCGCTATCGTCGGCCTGCACGCCATCAAGGAGCGGCCGGCGGTGGTGGATGGCGAGATCAAGATCCGCAGCCAGATGTACCTGAGCGTGTCCTTCGACCACCGCTACATCGACGGCGCCGACGCCGCCCGCTTCATGTCGGAGCTGGTGCGGCTGGTGTCGGAGCCGAGTCTCCTGATGGTGAGGTTGTGATGGTTGTCGGTTCGGTGTCCCGCGGCTGCCAGGTGGTGGTGATCGGGGGCGGCCCGGGCGGTTACGTGGCCGCCATCCGGCTGGCCCAGCTCGGCAAGGACGTGATTCTGGTGGAGAGGGAGGCGACCCTGGGCGGGGTCTGCCTCAACGAGGGGTGCATCCCGTCGAAGGCGCTGATCCACGCCTCCGACCTCGCCCACGAGGCGCAGAGCGCCCAGGCGATGGGGATCACCGTCGAGGGCGTGCGGGTCGACATGGCGAAGATGGTGCAGTGGAAGAACGGCATCGTCCGGCGCTTGACCTCGGGCGTGAAGACCCTCTGCGGCGCCAACAACGTGGAGGTGGTGCGGGGCTCGGCGGAGCTCGTCGGCGACCGCTCCCTGCTCGTCGCCTCCGACGACGGCCAGGTCGGGATCCAGTTCGAGCAGGCGGTGATCGCCACCGGCTCGGTGCCCATGACCATCCCCGGCTTCGAGGTGGACGGGGAGACGGTGATCGGCTCCCGCGAGGCGCTGGAGCTGACCGCCGTGCCGGAGCGGTTGGTGGTGATCGGCGGCGGCTACATCGGCCTCGAGCTGGGGTCGGTCCACGCCAAGCTGGGGGCCAAGGTCACCGTGGTCGAGATGCTCCCGTCCCTGCTGCCGAGCCTCGACCCGGAGGTGGCGGAGGTGCTCCAGCGCCGGCTCAAGCATCTCAAGGTGGACGTGCTCCTGTCACACCGCGCCCTGCGCCGCGAAGAGGGGGTCGTGGTCGTGGCCGACCCGGATGGCGCCGAGCGGCGCCTGGAGGCGGACAAAATCCTGGTCACGGTCGGCCGGGTGCCGAACACCGCCGGCCTCGGGCTCGACGCGGTGGGGGTTGCGAGGAACGAGAGGGGCTTCATCACCGTCGACGCGCAGCAGCGGACCAGCGTGCCCGGGATCTACGCCATCGGCGACGTGGTCGGCGGCGCCCTGCTCGCCCACAAGGCCTACCAGGAGGCCAAGGTCGCGGCGGAGGTCATCGCCGGCGAGCCGGCGGAGATGGACAGCGTGGTCCCGGCGGTGGTCTACACCGACCCGGAGGTGGCCTGGAGCGGCCTGTCCGAGAGGGAGGCGAGGGAGCGGGGCCACAACGTGGTCACCGGCAGCTTCCCGTTCCGGGCGTCGGGCCGGGCGCTGTCCCTGGGCTCGACCGACGGCTTCGTGAAAGCCATCGCCGACGCCGACAGCCAGCGCCTGCTGGGCATCGTCGCGGTCGGCCGCGGCGTCTCCGAGCTGATGGGGGAGGCCACCCTGGCCCTGGAGATGGGCGCGTTCCTCGAGGACGTGGGGCTCACCATCCACCCTCACCCGACCATGTCCGAGGCCCTCCAGGAGGCGGTGGAGGCCGCCCTCGGCAAGGGTGTCCACTCCCTCAAGAGCTAGCCCTCAGGGGGGCGAGGTTCCTCCCAAGCGAGTCGAACCTCGAGGGACGATCGCGCCTCCTCGACCTGGACTTGGACTTGGACTTGGACCTCGACTTGGACCAATCTCTACCCACGCCCTTGAAAGCCAGGACCACGTTCAGGACGAAGTCCAGGTCTAGGACCAGGTCCAGGTGGGGGCAGTGGTCGCTGCCGTGACCCGCACGCCTCGACCGGCGGGGGAGTGCTCCGGCCCACGAAGACTCCGGCGAGCCGACGAGACGCCAGGGGTTGCGATGCCGAGCGCTGCAGGCAGGTGGGCAGTCGAGCGTTGACACTCGGCGAGTTTGGTCTTACATTGGCCTTACTGGAGGGTGAGATGAAGAGCACGACCCTTTCCTCCAAAGGGCAGGTTGTCATTCCGAGGGAGATCCGGGAGCTTCGCGGATGGAAGCCGGGCACCGTGCTGGTCATCGACGAGCAGGGCGATGGCATTCTCCTTCGAGCCATGCCGAGCTTCCCCCCGACGACGGTAGACGACCTTCTCGGGTGCGTGCCCTACGCCGGGAGGGCAAGGTCGCTTCAGGAGATGGAGGCCGGAGTCGCCGAGGGGGCCAGGCGGAGCCGATGATCGCGCTGGACACCAACGTGCTCGTCCGGGTCATCACGCGGGACGACCCCGCCGAGGCCGAGGCTGCGGCGGAGGTCATGCGGTCCGGGGAGCTGTGGCTCCCGAAAACGGTCGTCCTGGAGCTGGTCTGGGTGTTGAGCTACACCTACGGCCTCGACCGGACGGGCATCGTGGTAGCCCTGTCGAAGCTCATGGGCTTGGGGCACCTGCGCGTCGAGGACGCCACCGCCGTCGCCCTCGCCGTCCGCTGCTACGAGCAGGGGATGGACTTTGCCGACGCCCTGCACCTGGCTTCGTCCGACGGGGCTGACGAGCTGGTCACGTTCGACCGCAAGCTCGCGTCGAGGTCGCGCGCGATCCCCGGCTTGGCCCCCGTGCGCCTGCTGGAAGCGCGCTGAGCCGACGAGCGCGAGCGTCCCGCCCGCGGGCGGGGCTGGGGCACCCGCGACGGGTTGTAGGTGCTCGGATGCAGCCATCACGATCGGACCCAGGTGCTCGCCGCGGTAGCCTCATTGATCCCGGTGCTCGACCAGCAGACGCTGGAGGGCTTCCTGTGGATCGTGGAGCATGACCGCCTACGAGTGTGGCGACCAGACGACTGAGGCTCTGCCGCTCGGTCTCGTGGTCATCGGAATCGACTGCGCTCTGCACGCGCAGCCAGCCTGCCGCCAATGCCTGGCGAAGAGCCGCGGACCCTGGTAGCTCTTCATCCACCCGAAGCTCGGCGAGGACCGCGCGGGGAATCACCAGCTGACCGAGCTGTTCCTTGACGAGGTCCAGTCGACCCACGATCGCCAGGTTGAGGAGCGGGGACGTGTCAGCGACGACGAGCATAGGCGAGGTCGTCGAGGAGCTCTTCGTCGCCGTAATGGCGAGACACCCCTCGCTCACCCAGCAGTCTGGCAAAGCCCCGTGGATCCAGTCCCGCGAGCTCTCTGGCTTTCCCCGACGACAGCAGGCCATGCTGGTACAGGGCAACCGCGAGCTCTGCCAGAAGCTCGTGATGGAGACGGTGCTCCGGAAGGCGAATGGCCTGGGCCACCGAGTCGGGGATCTCGAGCTGCAGTCCCATCTCCAACTCCCTCAGAAAGATGATACCACGGTGAATCCTGGAGGGGGCTGCGCTCGGTGCTCGGGCGCGGGCGTCCCGCCCGCGTCGGCCCGGTCCCCGGGTGCTCACTCCCCGTGGAGCACCTCCCACAGGCTCCGCGCCGTCGTGTCCCCGACCCCCGTCACCCGGGCGATCTCGTCGAGCGTGCCCGCGCACACCCCCGCCGGCGTGCCGAAGCTCGCGAGCAACGCCTTCGCCCGCACCTTCCCCACGCCGGGAACCGCCTGCAGGAGGTGCAGGCGGACCCTCTCGGTGCTCTTGGGCTTGGAGCCGTACCGGAGAGGGAGCCCGAGGGCGCGGGCCTCGAGCTGGCGGCCGGCTGTCAGCAGGAGGCTGGCGGTCTCCTCCGGTCCCGTCGACCGCAGGACCGGCATCCCGTGCACCAGGGTCACGGTGATCAGCGCCCCCTGCAGCGCCTCCCGCGACATGCCAGTGGAGAGGATGTCCCGCCCGATCCCTTCGAGGATCAGGCAGGTCTGCCGCCCGGCCGACCGCACCATCCGGTAGGCCTGGGAGAACAGCCTCCCCTCCAGGATCGAGACCGCGAAGTCCCGCACCGTCTTGCGCTCCACCAGCAACCGCCCGTCCACCATGTAGTCGCCCAGGGCCAGCCGCCGGACCGTGACCGACACGTCCCCTCGTTCGCGGAGCGCGCGGATGACGCCCGCCCCCCGCTCCCGGTCGTCGGCCTCGACCCGAGTCCGCGCTCCTGACGCCTGCGCGCCAGCGTCTGCGCTGCGCTCGTCACTCGTGCTGTCATGCATCGACTGCCTCCAGAGGCAGCGTGGCGGGAGGTCACCAGTGTACACCCGGAGCCTCCGCGGTTGACGCGAGGGACAGGCGCGCGCCGTGGACCTCCGGCCTCCTTCTCCGGGGGCGCGACCTGGTGAGTCGCCTGCGCGGGCGCGGCGGTCGTCACTTCCCGACTTCTACATCGGCGCCCACGCCGCGGTGAGCAGGCTGACCCTGCTCACCCGGGATCCCTGCCGGTACCGGACCTTCTTCCCGAGCCTGGAGGTCATTGCGCCGCAGCCCTGGCGGCGGATCCCGCCGGGCCGATGCCGTTGAGTGGGCTCCACGCGCCGGGGGAGCGCGGGCGTCCCGCCCGCGGGGGGCGGGTCGCGTTGCGGTTACAGGTGCGAGTTGCAACGAGCCGCGGTCCACCCGAGTCGAGCCGGCCCCCGGCACGCAGGCCACGTGAGGCATCTGCCACGGGCTCCGCGCCGTCAGCGGCGCAGAGGGTTGGTCAGGCCGCGTCTCGTGGCGCAGGCGAGGTCCTGCCGCCTCGTCCTGTGGGCTCCACGCGCCGGCTGTGGAGCCGTGAGGGGCCGCGTTCGAAGCCGGGTCCCGCGCTCGGGACGCGGGAGGCGCAGTTCGCGCGCTCGAGTTCGCGGCGCCGAACGGCGCCCACCTCTCCACGGGCCGCGACCGGGCATGCGGCTTGCCCTCGGACCTCGGAAACGACCGCGCCACCGCGCGGTTCGACGACCGATAGAAGGAGGGTGTCATGGCTCGTGCTCGCGTTGGTCTCGTGGTTTTGGTGCTCATGCTGGCCGGGTTCCTCTCGCCGGGGTACGCCGGAATCTGTGGTGAGAGGGTGGAGTTCACGGGGGGCTCCCTCCCCGAGGGGTGGACCGTCGTCGGCGGCCGCTGGCAGCTCGCGTCCGACTACCTGACCAGCGTCGGCGCGGACGACGGCAGCTCCGGCAGCGGGATGATCGTGCGCCAGGACCCCCAGGGTGTCCCGCAGCGGATCGCGGCCCTTATGCTCAACACTCCCGGCCGGCCCGCCGGGGGGGCGAGCCTGGTCTTCAACTGGCAGGATCCCGACAACTACTACGAGCTGAGGATCCAGACCTACGCCTACTCGGTGTCCATCAACCGGATGGTGGACGGGGTGATGCAGTGGCAGCTCGCCCCTCTCGGTGGGCCACTGGAGCGCGACACGTGGTACCAGGTGTCGGTCGAGACCGACGGCGGGAGCGTGGTGGGCCGGGTGCGCGACGCGACCGGCGAGACGTTGATCTACGAGACGGTGCTCCCAGGCGTGACCATCGACTCTCCGGTCTACGGCTTCGGGTCGCAGATCTGGGGAGGTGAGACGCGTGTGGGGTGGGTCGACACCTCGAGCCTGGAGGTGTTCGGCTGGGACGGCGGCGGTTACCCCGACTGGACGGTTGTGTCCGGGCTGTGGGCGCTGGGGGAGGGATACCTGACGAGCGTCGGCGCCGACAGCGGGAACCCGGGCAGCGGCGTCATCGTGCACGAGAGCCCGGAGGGGGCGCCGGACCGGATCACCGCCTTGATGCTCAACACGGCTGGGCGACCGGCTGGATCCGCGAGCCTCATCTTCAACTGGGTGGACGCCGACAACTACTACGAGCTCCGGCTCCAGACCTACGACTACTGGGTGTCGATCAACCGGATGGTGGACGGGGTGATGCAGTGGCGGCTCGCGCCGGCGCCCGGGTGCCTCCAGCGGAACACCTGGTATCAGATTTCGGTCGAGACCGAAGGCGACAGCGTCGTGGGTCGGGTGCACGACGCGACCGGTGAGACGCTCATCTACGAGATGGTGCTGCCCGGCGTGACCATCGACACCCCGGTCTTCGGCTTCGGGTCGCAGATCTGGGGGGGCGAGACCAGGGTCGTGTGGGTCGAGACCGGTGACAACGTCGCACCGGTGGTCGAAGCCGGCCAGGACCAGGTGCTGCCGGCGGACGACCAGTGTCGAGGTGAGGCGGTTCTCGACGGCGGCTGGTCCTTCGACCCCGACTTGCAGGAGCTGACCTACCGCTGGACGGTGCCTACGGTGGGTCAGCTCGACGGCAGGGTGGTGACCGTGGAGCTCCCCATCGGGTCTCAGTTGGTGTCCCTGACCGTGGAGGACTCGTGCGGCGCCACGGCCACCGACGACCTCGAGATCACGGTCGAGGACCGCGGCGCGCCCGTGATCGCTGGCCTGCCGCAGCAGGTGACCGCGGAGTGCGGCGGTCCTGCCGGCACCGCGGTCGCCCTGCCAGCGCCTACGGCGACGGACGCCTGCGAGGGGCCCGTGCCGGTGACGAGCGACGCCCCGCCCCTGTTCCCGCTCGGCTCGACCCGGGTCACCTGGGAGGCCACCGACAGCGTCGGCAACAGCGCCACGGCGCCGCTCGAGGTGGTCGTCCAGGACGGCACCGCGCCCGCGGTGACCGAGCTTTCGGCATCGCCGGCCATCCTGTGGCCCCCCAACCACAAGATGCGACGGGTACAGGTCACGGCCGATGCCCACGATATCTGCGACGGCGCCGCCGCGGCCTGCCGCATCAGCGCCGTGAGCTCGAGCGAGCCGGTCTCCGGACCTGGCTCCGGCAACACCAGTCCCGACTGGGAGATCACCGGCGACCTCACCGTCAACCTCCGCGCCGAGCGCTCGGGCGACGGCCCCGGCCGGACCTACACCCTGGAGGTGACCTGCACCGACTCCCAGGGCAACCCCTGGGTCGGCGCCACCACCGTCACGGTTCCCCACGACATGGGCTGACCGTCCGCCGATGCCATCCGCCCCGGGCCGCAAGGGGCCCGGGGCACGCGGGCCTCGCACGTTCACATCGTGCTACCTTTGCACGGGCAGGGCAGGATGGGCGCTGAGGAGCACTGTTCCGACCGCGGGGTCGAGCGCGAGAATCGAACCGCGACCGCGGTTTCGCCGGGCGGGAGCGGGGAGGCGCCGCTCGCGAACGGGCTGGTGGTCGCCGGGCGCTACCACGTCGAGGGGCTGCTGGGGTCGGGTGGGATGGGGACGGTGTACCGCGCCTCCGACGCGCTGCTGGAGCGCCCGGTGGCGCTCAAGCTCCTGAAGGATTCGGCGGACGAGACCGTGCTGCAGCGCTTCCGCCGCGAGGCGCTGGCCGGGCAGGACGCGCACCCGAACCTGGTGCGGACCTTCGAGGCCGGGTTGTGGGGCGGGCGGCTGTTCATGGCCATGGAGCTGGCGCCGAGCGGGTCGCTCAAGGACCGGCTGGGCCGCGGGGGATCGCTTCCGGTGGCCGAGGTCGAGCGGCTGGCGGGGGAGCTGCTGGCCGGTCTCGCCCACCTCCACGCTCGAGGGATCGTGCACCGGGACGTCAAGGCCGGCAACGTGCTCCTGGCGGCGGACGGGACCGCCAAGCTGGCGGACTTCGGCCTGGCCCGAGCGGCCGGGGACGAGACCGTGACCGTGACCCGTTCCGCTCTCGGAACCCCGGCGTACATGGCGCCGGAGGTGCTGGACGGGGAGCGGGCCGGTCCGCCCTCAGACCTGTACGCCCTCGGGGTGGTGCTGTACGAGGCGGCGACCGGAGGTCGGCCGTTCTCGGGGGAGTCCCACGCCGAGCTGTGCCGGCAGCACGCCCGACGCCCGCCCGACCCGCGCCCCCTCGCGAAGGTGTCCCGTCGGCTGCGGGCGCTGACCCTGCGCCTCCTGGAGAAGGACCCGCGCCGCCGCTACCTCGACGCCGGCGCCTGCCTCGCGGCGTGGGAGGCGGGTCGGGTGCGCCGGCCGTTCCACCTGCGACGGGGGACACGGTGGGCGGTCGCGGCCACGCTCCTCGTGGGCGCTGCGGTCCTCGCCTCCGGGCGGGTCGTCGGCGCGGTGCGGGCGGAGTCCACCGGGGAGGCGGTGCGCGGGGTGGGGTGGCTCGGCCTCGAGGCCTGGGAGCGGCCGATGGGGAGAGTGGCCGAAGTCCTGGCGGTGCCCCGGACCCGGACGCTCCCCGCGGGGTTCCTGGTGACGGCGGAGGCGGTGCCGGGGGAGCTCGCCAGCGCCCGCGTCGTCCTGCTCGACCGCCGGGGGAGGACGGTGCGAAGCTTCACCCCGGCCGAGCACTCGGCGTGGCTGGGTCGCATTGGCCTGTCCGGGACGCTGTTGCCTCGGACCCTGCTGGAGCCCACCGACGTGGACGGCGACGGTTGGCCCGACCTGCTCGGGGTGCTCTACGCGGCGCCGTGGTACGTCACGTTCGTGGCCGAGCTGTTCCCCGACGGGCTGGCCACGGACTACCACCCGCTGCTCGCCAACCCGGGGATCATCGAGCGGGTGCGGTTCACCGACGCCGACGGCGACGGCCGCGGCGAGTGGTACGTGGCCGCGCTCGACAACGAGCTGCTGCACACGGCGTGCGTGTACCGGGTGGACGCGTCGGGGTACTCGTGGCCGCCGCCCCGGCTCGGCCTGCCGCCGGACTTCTCGAGCCTCGCGTGGTTCAACCTCATGTCGCGCCGTGGCGGCCTGACCTTCCAGGGCATGGAGGTCCTGCCGGGAGGCGACGTCGAGGTGGAGATGACCGACGGCGTGCGAACCCGGCTCGACCGCTGGGGCAACCTCCCCGACGAGGTCGGCGTGGGTGAGGACCCCGAAAAGGTGAGCACCGGGCGGCTCGAGCGCTATCGGGCGCTCTCCGCGCTCCACCTCAGGCTGCTCGACCGGGACCTGGCCGGCGCGCGGCGGGCCCTGGTCGGCCTGGCAGAGCGGACGGCCGGCGACCTACTGGCCGAGGGGTTCCGCCTTCTGCTGGAGGGGCGGTTGGCGCTGCTCGAAGGGGACTGCGACGCGGCCGACCGGCTGGCGGTGGAGTCCTTCGGCGCAGCGCCGGTGTCGAACGACGCGCCCATGCTCGCGGTGACGGCGCGCGTCATCTCGGGGAGGCTCACGGAGGCGGAGGAGTTGCTCGAGCCGCGGCCCGGCATGACCCTCGGCAGCCCGGCGGACTCGCAGGAGCTGCGCGGTGTGCTCGCCTGGCTGCGCGGCGACGAGGAGCTCGCGTGGTCGCTGTGGGAGGAGCGGGGGGTGCTGCCGCAGGAGCTGGGAGCGCAGCACCGCGGCCGGCTCCTCCTCGGGCAGGACCGTGCCGCCGCCGCGCTGGAGGCGCTCGCGACCACCAGAAAGATGCTCAGCCGTGAGCGGCTGGGCCTGCTGACCGCCATGGCCGAGCTCCGGCTCGGGCGGCTCGAGGAGGCGGAGCGGGCGCTCGCCGTCGAGCGCGAGCGGCACCCATGGCTGTTTGACGAGGTTGACCTGGTGGCGGGGCTGGTGGAGTGCCGCCGTGGGACGGGCTCCCGGACGCGGCTCGAGAAGGCGCTCGAGGTCGCCCGCCAGCGGGCGCGTTGGGACCTGTACGCCCACCTCGACCTGCCGCTCCACCTGGCGCTCGCCGCCGACGCGGCGTTGGGCCTCGGCGAACGGGAGCTGGCGAGGACTCTGCTCGCCGAGGCGGAGGGGGTGCGGCCGGGGCTCGAGATGGTCGCGTCGATTCGAGCCGGTCTCTAGCGGGGCACGCTCCGGGCCGCCGAGGCGTCGAGCAGCAGAGCGATCAGCTTTCGGCACTCACCTCCCCCACGCGGCCATCAGCGACCTGGGCGGGCGGGGGAGGCTGAACGCTGACTGCTGAAAGCTGAAGGGTGACTCCGCGGCGAGGATCTCACCTGTCGAGGCGGCTAGCGCTCGAGCCCCAGCTCCTTGAGCTTGCGGTAGTAGGTGGTCTTGCCGACGCCGAGGAGACGGCGGGCGACGGCGGGGTCACCCCCGGCGGTGCTGAGGGCGACCTGGAATGCCTCCCGCTCGGCGCGGTGGACGGCGTGCTCGAGGCCCAGCGGGGGACCAGGCGGGCTGCCGTCGAGGGCGGCCCGGACGTCCGGTGAGAGGTGCTCGATGGACAGGGGCTCGCCCGGCTCCAGCAGCAGTACCGCGGCGGCGATCTGGTGGCGGAGCTCGCGGATGCTGCCGGGCCAGGGGTAGTCGACCAGGGCCGCCAGCGCGCCGCGGGTGACGCCGGGGCTCGAACGGCCGCTGCGAGCCAGCTGCTCCTGCACGAAGTAGCTCACCAGCAGTGGGATGTCCTCCCTCCGGGCGGACAGCCCGGGCAGCTCGGCCACGAAGGCGGCCAGGCGGTGGTAGAGGTCCTTGCGGAATTTCCCTGCCGCCACCAGCTCGCCGATCGGCCGGTTGGTGGCGGCGAGGAACCGCACGCTCACGCTCTCGAGCTTACGCCCGCCGACCCGGTGGAACCCCTGGTCGTCGAGCACCCGGAGGATCTTCGCCTGGGTCTCGAGCGCCATGTCGGCGATCTCGTCCAGCAGCAGGCTGCCCCCGTCCGCCTGCTCGATCAGGCCCGGCCGCGCCTCGACGCCGGTGGCCACCCCCCGCTCGATGCCGAACAGCTCCGCCTCCAGCAGGTCCCGCGGCAGGGCGGTGCAGTTGATGACCACGAACGGCCCGCCGGCGCGGGGGGAGTGGTCGTGCACCCACCGTGCGAGCACCTCCTTGCCCGAGCCGGAGGGGCCGGTCAACAGCATCGGGACCTCGCCGCCGGCGACCTTGCCGGCCTGCCGGTAGAGCTCGAGGACGGACGGGTTGAGGGTGCCGGGAGGGGGCAGGTCGAGCCGATCGCCGCGGCGGGACGGGCGCCAAGGGGCGGAGGTCTCGGCCCCAGGGCTGGACGCGAGCGCGCGCAGGGCGAGCTCGAGCGCCGGCCGCAGCCGCGGCAGCCAGGTGTCGTCCCCTCCCCAAATGCGGGCGCCGAGAGCGCCCGAGAAGACCGAGAGCGGTGCCTCGGTTCCCGGACCGGGAAGCTCGCCCGCCGCGGCCACGATCGTCCAGGCGCCGTCGTGATGCCGGCACCCGATCTCGACGTGGCGCGCGTGCAGCACCGTCGCCCAGGCCGAGGCCACTGCCAGGGCGCGCCGGTCCCCCTGCCCGGGGCCGGCCGCATCCTGATCGAGGGCGGTCAAGGTCACCGACAGGACCCGTTCCAGCGCCGACGCGCCCTCGGTTGGCGTGTCGTCCGGTCGTGGGAGGCCGACCGGTGGGGGCTCCGTCGAGGGCCTGCCAGGCACGGAGGTCGACATCACGATCGCGGACAGGGGTCCCTGCAGCGGGACCACCTGGGCCTCGACTGGTCCGAACCCCAGCAGGGCGTCGCCGGAAAGGGCGACGCGCTGGATGCGCCGTCCGCCGACGGTGGTCCCGTTGCGGGAGCCGAGGTCTTCCAGGAGCACCCCGCCGTCGGCGAGCACCTCGAGCGAAGCGTGGCGACGCGACACCCCCTCGGTCGGCAGGTACACGTCGCAGTCGGATCGGGAGCCCACAGTGAAGGTCCCGGCGGCGAGTGGGAAGCGACGTCGGGGGAGGTCGGCTCCGCCGAGCAGGTGGAGGAGGATGAGCGGCTGACCTGACTGGGGCATTCGAGTCCGTCGCCTCGCGGCGGTCGCACGATTCTCGCACACTCCGGTCGGGCCGGGACAGCTGTGCCGCGGTCGGGGGACAGGGGGAGGGCTTCTCTGACCCCCTCACGGGGGCATCATGGAGCCACGGTCTTCGGAGTGCAATCCGCGCCGCGGGCCACGTGTCATCCCGAGCGCGACCCTGCCCCACACACCATGTCATCCCGAACGCGACCCCGAGCGAAGCGATGGGGGAGCGGAGGGATCTGCCCCGGCGAAGGCACTACCTCCGCGGGGGCCGATGCCTTCCCTCGCATTCACCCGAGACAGGCCGTCGCATCGCTCCTTCCAATGAAGCACCCTCTTCCCACGTCATCGCGACGAGCGAAGCGACGACGCGATCCCCCGAGCGAAGGAACACCGTGGGCGATTGCTTCGCCCCTCCGGGGCTCGCAATGACGGGTGGTGGCGAGGTGCTTCATGCCCGTCAGAACGGCCGCACCAGCGGCCGTAGGGTGCTCGGAATGACGGAATGGCGGAGGCTCCTCGGGATGCAGTCGCATGAGAGTGAGCGTGTCCGCTGCCGCCTCCCCGCTTCGTGCTCGGTTGCGCGCAGGGCCCGCACTGGGGCAAGCTGAGGGGTGATGCACGAGCCGGAGTCGACGTCCACCTGGCTCGGGCCCCCGTTTCGGGCCCCGGCCCGGCGGCTGGTGTCGCTGGTGCCGAGCCTGACCCACGCGGTGTTCGAGCTCGGTGCCGGAAGCCTGCTGGTGGGCCGGACGCGCTACTGCGTCCGACCGGCCGAAGGGGTCGCGGCGGTCGAGGCGGTGGGGGGCACCAAGGACCCTGACGTGGGGCGGGTGCTCACCCTCGCGCCCGACCTGGTGCTGGCCAATCGGGAGGAGAACACCCGCCGGCGGGTCGAGCGGATCGCCGAGCGGGCGCCGGTGTTGCTCACCGACCCCCGGTCTCCCCGGGACGTCCCCGCGCTGTGGCGGGAGCTGGGCGCGGTCTGCGAGCGTCTCGAGGCCGGCGAGCGGCTGACGGCGGGGGTCGAGGCGGAGCTGGCGCGGGCCTTCGGGGCCGAGGCCCGGCGGGCGCCGCGGTTCGTCTACTGGGTCTGGCGGGACCCGTGGATGGCGGCGGGGCGCGACACCTACATCTCGCAGCTGCTCGAGACCGTCGGCTTCGGCAACGTGGCGCCCGAAGATCGGGGGAGATACCCGAAGGTGGGCCCTGCGGAGATCTCGGCCTTGAAGGCCGAGGTCCTGCTGTTCCCCTCCGAGCCCTACGAGTTCGAGCTCCCCCGCGACCTCGAGCCGTTCCGCGGCCCGGTCGCCCTCGCGGGAGGCAGGTGGCGGCTCGCCGGCGGCATCACGGCCGTCGGCGTGGACGGACAACTCTTCAGCTGGTACCCGTCCCTCACCGCCGAGGGGCTGCGCACCGCGCGGCGCCTGCGCGAGGGTCTGGCTGGGTGAGGCGCGGTTTCGCCGGGAGGATCGCGGGAGGTCGTTGACATGGGCCGAAGTCTGGTCCGAATTGTGGTCTGGAGGTGAGCCGTGGCAACGGTGACGCTGTCGGAAGCCAAGGCGCAGCTCTCGCGACTGCTGGCCGAGGTGGTGGAGCTGGGGGAGCGGGTCCTGATCACCCGGTCAGGACGGCCCGCCGGGGTGCTGCTCTCGGTCGAGGAGTACGAGGGGCTCGTCGAAACGCTCGAGATCCTGGCCGACCCGGAGATGGCGGCCGCGGTCCGGCGTGGGCTCGAGGAGGCGGAGCGGGGGGAGACGGTGACCCACGAGGAGCTGTGGGGTGCGCTGGGAGGTTAGCTACAGCGCCTCGGCGGCGAAGGCGATCCGCCGCCTCGACCCCGGGGTGCGGGCGCGGGTGCGGGCGGCGATCGAGGTCTAGCGGGAAGACCCCCTGCGGGGGATGCCGCTCCAGCTCACCCAGCA
>Ga0068714_10004805_pt1 | contig 14815 bp, 16 predicted proteins | sample MTBNYHSulfiMetaG_FD_62988 | JGI IMG/M metagenome (GOLD analysis project Ga0068714, IMG submission 62988) | Enrichment culture microbial communities from rom New York Harbor, USA that are MTBE-degrading - MTBE-NYH (New York Harbor Sulfidogenic)... | ecosystem: Environmental > Aquatic > Marine >... | reverse complement strand
TCCGTGGATCGGTGCTCCAGGCGGTGCATCAGAGCCTCAAGGATGTAGCATTCCAGGAGCTGTTCAGCGAACAGACTTTCCCGGGCGAGGGCCATTCCGATCCGCTGGGGATCGGTAAGCTCTTCGGCATTTCGCACAACCAGTTCTCGCGAACGCTCCTCGTCTGGCTTCGTGATGTCCTTCGTGAAGCTGTCGATGATCCTGTGAAGGTATTGCTTCGTCATGTGCTGGACCGCTTCGGCAACCTTCATCATCGTCCTCCGTTCAGGGGAGACACCTGGGCCGGAACGAAACTGCCGCCAAGTCCAATCTACGCTCGCCTGTGACAGCCGCTCGAACCTTGGTCCCGGACTTCAGCTTCCTACAGCCCTATTCTCGCTTCGCCTTCCGCGCCGGGCCGCCCCTGCTGCTCCCACCCTTCTTTCTTGGCTGACTATCGGTGAGCTCTGCGTGCGCCTGCTCCAAGAGGCTGCTGGCTTGGAACAACAGTTCCGCCGGCGGCCGCTCGATGCCATGCACCACCTGATTCCGCAGCCGCCTCACGAATTCCAATTCTCCTCTAAGCGACTCAGGGACGCCGGCAAAGCGCACCAGCAGGTGGGCGGGCGTGGCCCGGGCCTGTCCCTCAGGGAGTGCCGAGCTACTCGCTTGCAGGTGCTCCCGCAGTGCGGACTCGAACGTCGTCCATCTGGTGATGAAACGACCCACGGCCTCGTCGTACTCCACCGTTTCTCGTTCATCTTCCGGTGATGCGTAAGGGTTCCGCAATCCGACCTCGCGACGCGCTTGGGCGTACTTGACATAGAGCGCTGGGTCGCCTGCGATGATCCGATCGACGATCTGGTCAACCAGTGGGCGCTGTTCAGTGTCGGAGTCTAGTCCGTCCACATAGGGATCCAAGTCCTTGGGCCGGTCCTTCCCGATCAGTTGCAGGAAGCGCAGTAGGACGTCTGCTCTTCCCATTACCAGGTCTTTAGCCCGTCTCGGCGACTCGCCCATAGATGTAGTTGGCTAGTTCATAGTGATTGGAGAAGGAGGCTTCTGCCCTTTGCAGGCGTAGCTCCCCTGCCCTTTGCAGGCGCTCCAGCGCGATTTCCCCTGTCAAGACGAGACCGTTAAGCTCATCCAAGATAGCGTACTCGTCCTGCGACAGCGTCCCACTCATGGGTTTGTAGACAAGATCGTGCTCAACCTCCGCCCAAGCGTGTATCAGCACGGAGGCAACCTGGATCTCAATCCGGGCGTCCGCATACCGCACTGCGAGATCGCCCAAACCGCTCTGCTGAAGGCGCACGCGATAATGACGAGCCGCGTACCCTGAGAACCGCTTCTCATATGACGGCGGTCCTGCCTCATCCGGGAAACACTTCTTCTGCTCGAGATCGAACGCAGCAGACAACAGGCGTTCTACCTCGTCGATGTTGCCCGGGAAGTAGAGGGCGATACGCACACCGGCCAGATCGACGAGGTCGCCGTAGAGTGCCTCGACGGAATTGTAAGGCCCCTTATTGCTGCGCGCCGTGACTTTGTCTCTCAGGCGGTCGGGTCGTTTAGCCCTATGCGTGACGATAGCTCGGATTCCGCTCTGTTCCAGTTCGATCTCGCATCGCTGCGCACACAGGCGCGACGCCTCTCTGTAGAAATCGTACTCTTTGAGGTACCGACCCATAAACTCGTCTATCACGGGCGATGACAACGGTGCCTCCTGTCCCAAGGTTCAGTTTCGCGGTCTCTGACGCCCGCCATCTGCTCGCGGGTTCCGCACGAATCCCGCTGACCATCCTTCTGCTCCACAGCTCACGTCGTGTCCGCGTCCAGGCGGGTGTCCCGGAGGGCCGCGCCCCGGATGGGGCGCGAGCAGAGACCCAGCGTGTTACGAGAAGCCCGCGTCAGCAAGGCTCCGATCCCCCTCGCACTCTGCGCCGCTCCAATTGCGCCGGTGGCTCAGCCGCCGTGCCCTTGCGCAGCAACTCCTCGAGGTTCTGGATCCAGCCCTCTGTGCGGCGCCCGAGCACGTCGTAGGGCAGAATCTCCACACGGTGCAGCGATAGGTTCAACTGGCGGAGGATCTCGTGCTCGGTCGACGTCATGCTGTGGCTCCGACCCACTAGGATGATCACTCGAGGCTGTCTGGGATCAGGCAGCCCATACTGATCTGCGAGACCGTGGGTCTGTTGGACCGTGGAGCGATAGAGATGCGCCTGGGCAAGGGCCTTGGAGAGGGCATTGCTGAGCGAGTAAGCGCTGGCCGATGGGGGCCGTTCAGATGATGACCGGGACTCGACTGAGATGATCCGCTCGTCCGGCCCCTTGAGCTCGAGGATATCGAAGAAGCCGTCGAATCGTTCCAGGACAAAGTCCACCTCCCCTCGGGGCACCTCTACTCGGGGCTTGGCGCGCACGTAGGCCAAGCCAACAATCCATGGGCAGGTCTCGAGGAACGCCTGGACCTCCGTCTCTGTCACTCCCGGCCGCGCGACGAGCTCCGCGTAGGAAACCAGGTGTGCCCTCACGTCGGCGATACGCTCTTCAAGGCGCCCTGCGAACGCTTCGATCGTTGCGATGCGTCCCTCTGGATGGTCCGTGAGGGTTGTCAGAATCGTCTGCGATGCATTGGCACCGCCGGCCTCGCGAAGCGCAGCCACAGCCGCAGAGAGGGTGTCTGCGTCGATCCTATCAAGGGCTGACAACATCGAGATGATGTCATCTTGGGCGGGTGGAAGGCTGCCGGCCACTTGTTGGAGCGTCGTGAAGTTGTCAGTGGACACTGCCGCCCACCCCCTCAACGCGTCGGCATCAAGATAATCTTCGAGAAAGCGTCCCAGCTCGGCCTGATCAAAGATCGCGTCCGAAAGCTTGGGCAGCTTGGTTAGAGGTGCCCCAGAGAGCCTGGCGTAGTATGTGGACGCTGCGTCGGCACCAGCTTGGCGTAGGTAGTCGTTGATTGGCAAAATGACGATGTAACGATCATCATTCTCGAGAATGCCGGCCTGGACATCGTCACGGATCGTAAGGAGGAGCGTCGCCTGCTTACTCTTAGGACATTCCCGCGCAATCAGGTCCGCAAGCGACTGCCCTTTGGGGAAGGTCGCACGGTCATGGCCGATCACGTCATGCCATTCAAAGTCGTGGTAGATTTCGAGGCCGCCGAGCCGTCGTCGGGCTCCCTTTCGATGTCTGAGCGGTAGCTCCCACGGAATGGGCACTTCACCCTCCTTTTCGACTCCACTCACTTCCGGCTCTCGCGTCTCTCGTAACGTCTCACTCCCGCCCGCCCGTTCTTGGTGTGTGTCTGTCTTTGGTCATTCTCGATCCTCCTGCCCCCATGGCCGGGAGAAGACCCTCTTGGTGAGGGCTGCTCGCAGTCACGCCAACCTCCTCTTCTCAAGGCGCGACCCTCCCATATTCCCATTGATAACAACATGGAGCACCCAGCGCGTCGGGCGCCACGCCGTACAAGTACCGTCTCCCGGGAGAGTGAGAGGGAAGGGGGGTACGCCCCAGGGACTCGCCTCTCACCGGCCGCCTCCCCCCGCCTTACCCCCCACTTTCAGCTTCACCAGCCGGGGCACCTCGAACTCGCCTCTCCGGACGATCCAGAGACATTCGTGGGCGGCATCCTTGATGACCTCCCGCCGGGAAAGAGCGATCTGGACCACCGGATCCCCCCGGAGGGAGTGGCGGGTCCGGGTGACCTCGTCCGAGGTGGCGAACCCTCGAAGCCACACATAGCCTCCGCTGGCTACGACGGGCTGGAGCAGATGCTGGCCTTTCGAGAATCTCGAAACAACCCTCAACCATGTTCCAACGATGCGGGGCCAAAGGGCGTTTCCCACTTCCCGGTGGCCTGACGATCCTCCGCATCCCCATCCTCGCAGCCTGGGCATCTCCCGGGATGGCCTTCTTTCCAAGGGTAATGCCGTTCGGCGTCCGGCGCATCATGCATAATGCACTACATGGGCTGGGTCCCGGGTTCCTTGCTCACGCCGATGATTCGACCCGCTTTGGGGCTCTGCTTTGCATGCGCCTGGGCGGGACGCTGGGGTTCGGCGCCATCCCCGGTCCGCTACCCTTGCGGGTTGCATCCATTGCTTTCAGCCTGACGTTCCCAGAGGATGCGAGGAGCTACGGCATTTCCGGTATCGGGGCGACCGAGGAGGGTCACCTCTATCTGGGAGCCAGTTTCAGCCTCACGTCCTACGATCAAGGGGATCTGGAGCACGAGAAGAGCGCCGGAGGGGTGATCGCTCATGAGGTCTCGTCTGTTGCCCCCGGCCTGAGTCTCTGCCCCATGGTAGGGGCGGTCTACTCGTGGGTGGAGGATGTCAGTTCCTGGTCGATACCCTTCGCTCATCAAAACCTGATCTCCACCCTCGCTGGAATCTCGATCCCGAGTTCGTCAGCGAGAATGCCATAGATCCAGTTGCCGACGAAGCGCCGTGGTGCGAAACCGCGGGGGAGTCTGACCCTGGCCTTCAAGAAGCCGCCCTCGTCCAGGACATCCCAATCCGGACCACCATACCCCTCGGCTGAGCCGACTGCGAGGGCTTCAGGGCCCATCTCTTGGACCGGCCTCGCGCGCCGGACCCACACGTCTCCGTTCTCGGCAACCATGAGGCCAGCCAGCACCGGCGCCTCCGTTGGGTACTCGATCGACGCCAGGCTCTGGGCGAGCACATCCGCTGAGATGTACGGTGCGTCCCGCTGGATCCGATTCCTGACAAGAGCCTCCAGGTGCTTCAGAGTCGTCGCGTTCAACTCCTCCGGAGCCCGAGTCCAGTCCGCCCGCCACACCAAGTCCCCGCTCCCAGCCTTCCTCAACTCGACAGCGGTCCAGTCCGTCCGGGTGATCACCACATTCCCTTCTTCCGTCAGGTCCCAAAGGGTCATCGGCGAAAGGAGCAGGTTCCCAGAAGCGTTGGAGATCTGAAGTGAGAAGAGAGTGTCGACGACCTCCCCATCCATGCGGATGATCTGATCGCCAAACTGCTCGAAGGCCCGAAAGGCCAGTCCTCCACCGGGGTGCCTTCGCCAGTCCACCGCGTAGACCGGGGCGAGAGGAAGCGTCCGCATCGCCAGGACACTGCCATCGAAATGGAATTCCGTGAGACGCTGCAGGAACAGGTCCGGGACCAGCACCGAAGAGTCCGTTGCGATAACCTGACTCAGGCCCTGGGGATTGAACTCGCCGGGCCCCTCCCCCTCACGCCCGATCGTGGCCAGGGTCTCGCCCGAGTTGGAGACGAGCGTGATCGTCTCGGCCAACTCGTCGAGCAGGAGGATCCCGCGGTCGGCTACCAAATCAAGGTCAAGGAGGTCACCGGTCTCGATTCCAGCGACGGGCCTCCAGGAGGTGTCCACCGATAACTGGATTCTTCTATCCGTAGAAGACTCGCCGGGCAGCGCAATGATCCGAACTCCTGCGCTATCCCGCGCAACTCCCCCATCGGATTCCGGCAATGGGGCCCCGCAACTGCAGAGGAGGAGAAGCCCGAACACTACGCCGTACTTCGGGTGGACCTCCATTCTGCCATCCTCCATGTTGGAGTCAGTTGGTTCCAGGGCCTCCGAACCGGCCCGTCCTTTCGTTGCCAGGTTCGGCTCCGCACCAACCGCTTCAATGCCGTCGCAGCGGGTGGATATGTACCGACTCGAACCCGAGGATGGGGTCGCTACGGACTCCGACTACCGCATCCCGAGTAATCTGTGCGAGTCTGAGGCCCTCAGGGACCTCGATGTACCCGGCCTCCACTCCATCGGGGGACAGAATTCTCCACAACCCGCCCCGCAGAGAACCCCCCGTGAGGTACCCCCCTCCTCCAAGATCCCCCAACACGAACCCGTGTCTGCTTGCATCATAAGGACTGAGCCAGACGAAACCCAATTCGTCCACCATGAAGTCCCAGATAGCGGGCACGGGTGCGCGGACCTCGTCAGTCTGGAGCAGCTGCTCGCTGAACGGTGCCGGGGCGCCACGATCCCGCCTTGCGTTCGCCGAATCGCGGACCATTAGAAGAGCGGCCTGCGAGTCCAATGGATCATCAGGCAACCAGGTGATCTCTCGCTCCACGCCGCCGGGTCCATCGAGCACCATGATCCGCGGTTTCATCGTCTCGGAGAAGTAGAGCCTCCCCAAGCCGATCCGCACCACTGCCCTCGGCGAAAGGGGATGAGGGCCGGTGAAGCCGGGCACGCTGATGCGGAGCATCCCCTCCACACGCCCGACCTCGCCGGAATGCAGCCCCTCGCGCGAGAACAAGTGAAGGCCGAAGACGTCGCGGCCGGGAGGCCCGGCGCCCGCAAACGCCGCTGCCACCCAGCCGTCGGCAAGCGCACCCGGGGCAGCCGTCTCCAATCCAACCGGAGTTTGCAGTCGGACAACCTCAACTGAGCCGTCCGGCAGGAAACGCGTAAGCCGTGCCAGGCGATTGTCGAAGGCCTCGATGGTGTCGGCCCGTGGCCAGGACTCAGTGAGTGCGACGAACTCGCCCGGTCCTTCACCCTTTGTTCCGAGCCGCTGGAGCAGATCTCCATCCGGGCTGAAGACTCGAAGCTCGTTGTCACCCCCAAGGGGGACGACCAATCGACCATCGGACAGCAGGAACGGAGTGCCGACCCGGAAGAACTCCTGGATCGTGTCTCCTTCCGCGAGGCCAAGGCTGAGTCGTGGCGACGAATCGATTCCGATGGGGGTTCCTGGCACGGGAGTGAAGGTCCGCCCTACCTCTTCGTCAGCACAGCACACCAACACCGTGCTGGCCACCAACAGGCTGAGACCGCGAAGCCGTGCACTCATCGTGTCCTCTTCGGTGCGTTACGCCTCGTGTTGAGGTAGCAGGAGTCGGTGCCCACCAGGTGAGTCGCGGTCACTCGCCACCATCACTCATCGGATCGTGCCTTCGTTTGAAGTCACCCCATCCCGCCGGTTCTATGAGCCCGTCGGAGATTTCGGCGATTGCCTCAGCGTGGCGCCATTCAGCCATGATCCCTTCGATCTCTCCCGAGAGTGCCCGGTCCTCTTGATCCATGTGGGTTGCTGCTTCGAGGCCCAAACGAATCGCCACGGGGAACTTGTAGATTGCACCCACCCGGTATCTGGGGCTCGACGGCTTTCCGAGGACGGACCGTCTGTGAAGTGCCCCATCTGCGGCGACGGACGCCAGATACCCTTCGGTCCCGCCCGCGTCCGTTATGGACTCCGCAGCGGAGAGCGCCGAGTCCGTGCTCCCGCCTGTCTCATTGATGAGTGGCAGGGCTCGAGCAAGAAGGACCATCGCATCGCCATCTCTGACCTCCTGGAATCCGGCATTCTGGGTCCGAACACGGAGGACGGTCCCGTCGGATTGTCCGGTGGCGTAGCAGAGAGCTCGGGCCGCGCTGGCGGTGATCTGTAGGGGCGTCCCGGCTCCAGTGGCCAAGTCGATGACCGGCTTCCTGGTTTCCTGATGCACGTGCCGAAAGACGAGTGAAGAATAGAGCGCAGAGGCCACACCTCCGCCCACCGCTGCCCCCCAAACGGCCACGAGAGGAACGACGGTCGCCGTAGCCATCCCGATGAGGAAGTTCCTCCTGCGACGAAGGAGGTTGCGCGCAAACCTCCAACTCACCAACTCCCCGAGAGATGGACCGCCTACTCTGATCAAGGAAAGCCCTGATCGGTGCCGCAGGAGGGAGATCTCCCCAGTCGACTCCTGGATCAAGGCTGTCATCGAAAGGCGGGCGCAGTCCTCAAGCACCTCCCACCTCTCTTCAAACGGGCAGAGGTTCCACTTCCCGCAGGCCGGACACACTGCCCAGAGCCGTCCCCGCTGGAGGTCGAAGGCGACCCTCCGGCCTTGAGGCATGAACTCCAACACGTGGTTCCTGCCAAGTGACGAGTTGCAAAAGAGGCATCTTGCGTACATGCTCAGGCAATACAGTCGATGGTCGGCATCGTCACCCCATCGCCATTCCGCTGCAGCAAGATCGAGCTGCCCCATCGGGATGGCCGCCCCCCATATCTCATGGGGTAGATTCGCCCTGATGAACGCTATCCGGCCCCGCATCACCATGCTCGCCACCGGTGGGGCGGCGATGGCCGCCGCCAGGCCCATCGGGCTGCAAGACGTTCTCTCCGCTTGTTTCGGGCTCGAAAACGCTGGTGATCGCAGGGCGTGGCGTTCTGTGCACCCGCAACTCGAACACATCCGGCCGAGAGTAATGGCCGGCAATGTCCAACTGCCAACGGGGCCCCACCAACTGGCTGGGGCTTACTTCCGCGTACAGAATTCCCTCCGCTTCGAGCAACGGGCCCGCGACAACCTTGCCGTCGGGATCTGCAATGAGAGAATGACCTGAGTTGACCCAGCCGTCGATTCCGCTGAGATATTCGCTCTTGAAGGACCACTCATCGGGAATGTCATCCTTGTGGAATGCCTGACAGCAGCTCACGACGAAACAGCGGCCTTCTTTTGCTATGTGCCGCATCGATGACGTCCATGGCTCACCCCGATCCCAAGTGGGGGCCACGTGGATCTGTTCCCCCCACGCCGACAGAGCATACCGCGCGAGTGGCATGTAATTCTCCCAGCAGATCAATCCACCGACGCGAGCGAATGAAAGGTCATAGACCTCGAGGTCGCTGCCATCGCCCCGGGCCCACACGAGGCGCTCACCAGCCGTAGGCACGAGCTTTCGATGACGGCCGCGCAACTGCCCTTCGGCGTCAATCCAGACGAGGCTGTTGAACAGTGACCCATCGCTACTCTCCGAGTTGCGCTCGGTGACGCCTATGGCCACACAAGCGTGTGCACGAGCAGCCGCGTGGGCGATCCGAGAGATGGCCGCGCCAGGGACCGTTACAGCCTGGCCGTGAAGGGCCGTGTACAACTCGCGCAGCGGATGTGTATGACCCGGAGGTATGAACCACACCCACAGCGGGTACGCGGGCAGGAATCCCTCCGGGAAGACCACAAGCGAAGCACCGTTGTCTGCGGCCTCCTGGATCAGGCGGCACGCCTTGTCGACGCTACGATCAAGATCAAGGAACACCGATGCTGCCTGGACAGCAGCAAGCCTCGTGGAGATGGTAGCACTCATGGTGATATCATGGCTTGAGCCTGGCTAACGTGATTCCAACGGACGCTCGTAAAGCAACTCCCAGAAGAACCGGCGCCCATCGCGTAGACTTCTCTTACGGGAGCACATCTCGCACCAACTCCTGCCCCGTTGGTAAGATCGCGCGCTCCTCATGTTCGACTTGCTGTAGCGTCTAACGTTTCGCCCGCTGCCGTACCCGCCGATCAGGCGCTTACCCTGAGCCGCCCTCATGTTCGATGCTTCTTCCATCCAGAACGTCACCGGCGAAGGGCCATGAGCGGAGCGAATGAGCGGCATGCCCTGCTGTTATCCGGCATTCAACCACCCCGCGGTTTCTCGATCCGGTGCAGAACCACGAAAGGGACATCGAGCTCGTCCCTCCGTACTCCAAGAACGTAGTCAGCGCCGATTTCGTGCACATGGAGTTCCTGGGGCATCGCCACCTCACCCAGCCACCTTCCCTCAGGGCCAAACACAGTCCATCTGGGGACCCTTCGGGTCCGGCTCCAGTCCCAATCCGGGCTGAGGAGCTCCTCAGCGGACGGATACCCCTGGACCCAGAGATGCCCGTCACGCGCCACGATCAAACCCCCAAAGAGGGGCATGGAATCCGCGAACGCCATCTCGTCCAACCGGGCCTTGAATACCTCTTCCATTCTTGCCTTCATTTCGGGCGGCGCGTTGGACGGCACATTCTGATCCATGGTGCCAGCGCTGAATTCTCGAACCAAGTCCTTCAATCTTCTCGGGGTAGGCTCCTGGGAAACAGGGATGCGAATGATTCTATCCACCCCCTCAACGCCGACGTGCTCAAGTGAGTACACGTTTGAGAAACCGTACCAAAGGCCGGTTGGATCGATGTCAACGTGCCCAGTGGCTCCAAAGGTGACGGAGCCCCGCCCCTCACCTTCGTTGTTGGCCTCATGGTGGTTAAGACGTGCAAACTCCCCGAGGTGATCTCCGCCCGGATCGAAGAGATGATACTGCTGCTCCACAACGCTTCGGCCGGGAGGCAGGTCGGAGCTTTGGGGGGAGTGGGAAATGAGGAAGGAACCGTCTTGAAGAGAACCAGCTACGAAAACCCCTAGAAGATCATTCCAGACCATGGGCGGGGTCCGCACGGTGCGTCCCAGATCACCGTCAGGTCCGAACACGACCAGCTTCGAAGCTTCGTAGTCGGCCGCAACGATGGAGTCACCTTGGATCACCCCAATGATGCTCAAACTCCTGAACTCGCCGGGACCCTGCCCCCTTCCTCCCGCGGCGAACAGAAACCTCCCCTCTGAATCAAACACACGGATCTCTCTGGATATGCCCTCCGCGACCACGATTCGCCCGTCGTCGAACCGCATTGCACTTTGGATCCTCCCGAGGTCAGTGCCAGGCTCAAGAGCATCTCGACTTCCGATGATCAGGACAGGATCAGAAGCGATCGTCCACGACGTTTCGCGATTCCACGCAGGTGCGGAACTCTCCGCAATCAAGGTCCCAGCGCTGTCCCGGACCGAAAACTGCCCCTGGACCTGCTCACGCGGAACGTCGACCGTGCACCCGACGATGAAAGCAGCGTAGGGGATCCATCCAAAACGGTGAAGATTCCAAGTCATCCTGTCTCCTGGAACGATGTGTTGAATGCCGGTTGACCGTCTCGGGGTTGCCGAACTTCCCGGCCTGGCGCGGCTCGTGCCCCGCACGAGGCGTGACAGGCTGTGAAGTTACCGCGGAGGGGCGCCGCCAGGCGACCCGCAGCCGGCAACCCTCTCTGTTCGGCGATCGAGGCGCGGGAAGGGCGGAGGGACCCAGCCTCCCGGAAGGGTAGCATGCACGGAATGTCAGCGACAGGGCCTTGCGGCAGCCTTCTACGATATGCATAGTAGCCGAGATGCCGGTCCACTCCGCGCTCCGAGAGGATCACGATGAACCGCACTCAGGCCTCCCTCTTCGTTCTTTCCATCTTGCTCTTGGGCTGTGGCCGCGCTCCCGTCGGCGAGGGCGGTGCCGTGGTGATGCGCCTGGGCGACACCATCCACGTCCACAACCTGACGCCCCTGTACTCCGATGCCGCGATGCTGGAGCCCGAACTCCGGATCGGCATGATGGAGGGCCCTGACGAGTACCTCTTCGTCAGTGTCAACGCCCTCGCTGTGGGTCCCGGAGGTGAGATCTACACCGGGGGCGTGAGGGAAGAGGGTGGGATACGTCAGTTCAGTCGAAGCGGGGATTTCGAGAGGTGGGTGGCGCGATCGGGTCCGGGGCCGATGGAAGTGGGGCACGTGTCCGCGCTTGCGGTGGATCAGGATGGTGTCCTCGCCGCCCGGGACCGGTCCACTCGACTCGTGAAGGTCCTCTCTCCTGGAGGGGGAGTGCGGACGGTCCGGGCTCCTCCAGATCCCGAGCGATACCACGAGGATGCTCTTCATTTCCGGGAGGATGGGTCCCTTTGGGTGGGGATCAATCCACCCTACTTCACCTTGGAGCCAGTCCCCTACCCCCGCCCCATCTATGCCAGGATCTCCGAGGCGGGGGAGCTCGTGGACACCATCTTCGCTCCGGCACGACTAGGGGAACGATGCCTCCCGGGGGATAACCGCTATGCGTCGGGCGTATGGCAGGACAAGAGGGACCCTTGGTTTCCCCTGGGCAAGTGGGCTCTGGGGCCCGATGGCACCCTGGCCCTGGGGTGTCCTGCGGACTACACGTTCGACGTGATCCAGGAGGGTCAACGGGTACTTCGGATCAGCCGGGAGTGGACGCCGGTGCGAACGTTCCCAGGGGAGTACGAATACTGGGGCAGTGCGCCCCAAATGTACTCCTGGGCTTTGCAGCTCCCCCCCTTTCCGGAGCGTCGACCCGCGTACGCCCGGATCATCCTGCCGGGAGACGGCCGGGTGTGGGTGTGGCCGGTACACCCAAGCAAGAAGCACGAGGAACCGGCTCACCGGGTCGCCACCTCGGGCCGTACCCACTACTGGTGGCCAGCCACCCAGGGCGCCTTCGACGTGTTCAGGGAGGACGGGCGGTGGCTGGGGAGCGTGCAGCTACCGGAGGGGCTTCATTACAGCGGCTACCTCCCACCGCACGTCGTCATCCGAGGTGACACCGTCTGGGCCAGGGTCCAGGACTCGTTGGATGTGCAGTACGTGGTGCGGTACCGGGTGGTCTGGCCGGAGGGGGGCGGGAAGCCCTGAGGCGACGGATCATCCTGGTCTTCGGTAAGGGAGCTTGGGATGCGCCCGACTCTCCGTGACCCCCTAAGCAGCTCCCAAGCGGCACCCGGTTAGCATGGGGAAGTCGTGATCGCGGGAGGGTGGGCGGCTGCCCCAAGTTGGGTGTTATCCGCAGGTGCTTGCAGGGAGTCAATCTGACCCCTTCAAGTCATCTCTTCCGGCGATCTCCACTTTCAGTTCAGGAGGGGGCCGGCCGCTCAGTGTCCGCTCGGCAGGTTAAGCCTCAGCTTGACCACGTAGGGCACGTCCAGGCTGTCCCGCGTCACGCCGTAGAGGACTCCTCCCCGAACGAGGAGCGGGTCTGCCTGGACCGCCACCGGAAGGAGAATCCGTGCCAGGAAGACCCCGGTGCTGTCGAAGGCGTCCACCGCGGTTCCGGAGTTCGGGACGTCCGTTGTCCCCGGGAGCACGTAGACCGATCCGGTCTCGTCCGTGAGGATGCGGTTCACGAGGCGGAACCCATCCGCCCACGGTGCATCCGTGGGCTCCTCGGCGGGAAAGGAGAAGGTGAGAAGGGTGTCCCCCTCCAGGGTTCTGCGCCAGACCTGATAGTGGTCGTTCAAGGCGAACCAGACCGAACCCTGTGCATCGATGGAGAAACGCATGCTCGGGATTATAGCCCGTCGATCTGTATAGACATTTTCGGGAAGGTCGTACCGCAGGGGCGGAAGGGTGTCCAGCAAGCTGCCGTCCTCACGGAACCTGAGTGGCCATAAGGTCACTTCGAACCGGCTCCTGGCCCGCTCGTCGAAGCTCACACTCCCGTCGGGGTGGATGATGAACGGCCGGAAGATGTCCCACTCCACCAAGTTGCCCGAGCGGTCGAATCCCGCACTCCAGGGTCCCGCCACCGTGTAGTGGCGAAAGGGTCTCACTTCGAGGAAGGTGCCGTCCTTCTCGAAGAGGGAGAAGCGCGCGTTCCGGCCCTCCCGCACCCACAGCCTGCCCTGCGGGTCGAAGAGGATTCCGTAGGGTGCGTTAAGCTCGCCGGGGCCCTCGCCCTTCCTCCCGAACGCATGGGAAAACGTTCCATCAGGATGGAACACCCGCATGTCATGGGCGAAGAAGTCGCTGACGTAGATCTTGCCCTCTCCGTCCACCTCCAGACCCGTCACCACCCCGAACTCCTCGGGCCCGCCGGAAACGGCTGTGCCGATGCGCAGTTCCTCGCTGGCGTGGATCAGCCCCCGCGTGGAACCATCGAGCCAGGGAGGCACGTTCGTCACTACACGCAGGCCGCTGGGCAGTGTGTCGATGATGGCCCCGGAGGACCCCCGAGCAGGCGGGTCGCAGCAGATCAGCGCCAGCAATGCCATAATCCCCATTATCCGGTTCAATGACATGCTCTGTCCCATCCAGTCCTTGTGGCTAGATATCTTGCCCTCGGCTGAGGGATCTCCTCTCCCCAAAGACCAGGACTCTTCAGTCGGTTTCCTGCGTCGTCCCCTCCTCTCAGGGGAACGTGCACTTGCGGATAACGTTCAGGCGTTGCCGGCGCGGCGCTCCTGCGCCGTGCTCCCTGAAGCGAGCTCCGCGAGCGAAAGCGGCAACGCTTTTGTTATAGGAAGTGGCGGTTTTGGGGTCCCTCCGTCACACATTTAGATGAGGTCAAACCTCGACCGGTTCTCTCTCCTCCCCCAGGTCCTCAAAGAGTTGGATCAGCACCTTTCCCTCTGGGAACTTCGCGCTGATCTCTAACTCTCCCCCCATGGCTTCCACGAACCGCCGCAGCGAACTCAGGTACATGTCCGTCCGACGTTCGAGCTTCGAGATCGTGGCTTGGTTCAGCCCCAACACCTCAGCCAACTCTTGCTGCGAAAGTGCCCTTGCCTGGCGAAGCTCCTGCAATGGCAGCTCGGCAAGCATTTCTTCCGTTCGCTTCCGGATCCGTTCCTGCCTCTCTGGATCCATCTTTTCTCGGAGTTTCCGAAAGCTCGTGGCCATCAGATCAACCCCTCCTCTTCAATGATCTTTAGGTGCTCGTCATAGAGGTCATCGGCCCGAGGAACAAAGACTTCGTACCATCGATTGTCTCCGCTCTTGTCACCAGCGATCAGCAAGATCGCCACCCGTCTCGGGTCAAAGGCATAGAGCGACCGAAAGGGGCTTCCGTGCACCTGTGTCCGGAGCTCCCTCATGTGAGAATGCCGAGATGAGGTCACCCCGGAGCTATACGGGAATGGAAGATGCGGTCCCAACTTCTCCAAGAGACCAATGGTCGCTGCAACCTCCTCTTGCTCCTCGGCTGTCAGCTCGTCAAACCACTTCCGCCATTCATCGGTGACTTCGACCTCGCATGCCATCTAATGAATATGCCTCATGATGCATAACCCCGCAACGCTGACCCTGTTCCCGTCTCCCTACCCTCGTTGTCCCCACCGCCATTTCCTATAACTTCTCACTCCCGCCCGCCCGTCCTTGGTGTATCTTTGTCCCTGGTCATTCCCGAACCTCCCGCCCCCATTCCCATCAAGAGACCCTCTTGGTGAGGGCTGCTCGCAGCCGTATCA
>Ga0068714_10004804_pt1 | contig 14816 bp, 14 predicted proteins | sample MTBNYHSulfiMetaG_FD_62988 | JGI IMG/M metagenome (GOLD analysis project Ga0068714, IMG submission 62988) | Enrichment culture microbial communities from rom New York Harbor, USA that are MTBE-degrading - MTBE-NYH (New York Harbor Sulfidogenic)... | ecosystem: Environmental > Aquatic > Marine >... | reverse complement strand
TGCTTTCCAGGCGGCACACTATCCGATCAAACAGCGGTATGACCGGCGCCAGAATAACCAACCCCAATCCTAAAAACAGCCAACCTTGGAGGATCGGCAGGATAAGACCCGCCACTCCGAGCAAGATACACACCGTCCCTATGCTTATTCGCACCAGACTGACCATAGCGCTAGTATAAGGCGGCAGCGGTTTGGATGCAAGTTCACGCCGATTCGGCCAAAGTGCCCCCACGCAAGGGCGTGGGACCCAGAGATGGCGTCGTGGTATCTCCCGACAATTTGACGGAGTAGGGAGGAGCGTCCTGATTTCCGAATTCAGGAACCATCTCTTCCACCCTCCGCCCTCTCACTCCACATTCCACTTTCCGTTTTCAGTGGGAATTGGCAAAGTACCGGTTGAAGGCATTCAAGTATGCACGAGCACTCGCTTCAATGACGTCCGGGCTGGTGCCGATGCCGGAATAAATCGTGCCCTCGATCTCCACCCGTACCATGGCTTCTCCCAGAGCATCGCGGCCCATGGTGACGGCCTTAAGATCATAATCGCGGAGCTTTCCCTGCTGCTCCACAATGCGCTCGATGCAGTTGAAAACGGCATCTACGGGACCGTTCCCTGCTGCCGCATCGGTTTTATCTTCTCCATCTTTGATCAGGGTTACCGATGCCAGCGGCACCATAGTGTTTCCGCTCATGATCTGAAGGTTACGGAAAGTGAAGGTCTCAGGAACCTTGGTCAGCTCAATTTCGACTATGGTGGTTAGATCTTCGCTGGTGATCTCTTTTTTGCGGTCTGCGACATTGATAAAACGATTGTAGACCTTTTCGAATTTATCCTTGTCCAGATCATAGCCCATTTCATTGAGCTTGTGCCGCAGAGCGGCTCGGCCCGAGCGAGCGGTCAGCACGATCTCATGTTTGCGGATCCCGAGGTCTTCCGGCTTCATGATCTCATAAGTGCTTCTATCCTTGAGGATGCCGTCCTGGTGAACGCCGGATGAATGGGCGAATGCGTTGGAGCCGACAATCGCCTTGTTCGGCTGTACGGGGATGTTCATGAGCCGGCTCACCATGCGACTGGTGCGGTAGATTTCCTGAGTTCGCACGTCGGTGTGTGCGTTGTAAGACGCATGCCGCGTTTTCAGCACCATCACGATCTCTTCAAGTGATGCATTGCCGGCCCGCTCGCCCACGCCGTTAATGGTGCACTCCACCTGATCGGCGCCGTTGCGGATCGCCGCCAGGCTGTTGGAAACCGCCAGGCCTAAATCGTTGTGACAATGGACGCTGAGAATAACTTTATCCAAAGCCGGGACTTTCTCCCGCAGCTTGCGGATCGTTTCGCCATATTCCTCGGGAATAGCGTAGCCCACTGTATCCGGTACGTTGATCACCGTGGCGCCTGCTTTGACAGCCGCTTCAATGACCCGGCAAAGGTACTCGAAGTCGGTACGTGAAGCGTCTTCCGTGGAATACTCTACATCCTGGCAATACTTCTTGGCGTAGCGGACGGCATCCACACACATCTGCAGACCTGCATCCCGATCGCGGCGTAGCTTCTTTTGGAGGTGAATGTCGGAAGAGCCCAGAAAAACATGAATTCGAGGTCGCTCGGCCGTCTGCAAGGCTTGCCAGGCGATATCGATGTCTTGCTCGACCGCTCTGGCAAGTCCGGCAATCACTGGACCTTTGGTCTGTTCCGAAACCGCTTTGACCGCCTGCATATCCTCTGGCGAGGAGCAGGGGAAGCCTGCCTCAATAACATCGACGCCAAGGGCGGCCAACTGTTGAGCAATTTCGATCTTCTGCTTTTTGTTCAACTTGGCTCCGGGTACCTGCTCTCCGTCCCTCAGCGTGGTATCGAATACGTGGATTTTTCGACTCATTATCTTTTCCTCACTTGCTTGGTTATCTTTTTGAAATGCTTCCGAATGCCTTATTGTCAATAAATCCGGCTCACTTTCGCTGTTAGACAAATCCACTGGGCCAAGCCCCATGCTCATCACCTCCTTTCGATCCCAAACATCCCGGCGTAAAAAACAAAAAGGCCATGGGCGGGAACCCATGGCCTCTGCATTTAACTCGCGGTAGCTGCCCTATGGTGCTCGCGTGGTAAAGGCATGGGTTCCCCTCACCTGAAGAAGGAGTAAGCTAAGGAGCAACAATAGAAGGAGAGAAAGAGTCATGCTTTACCTGAAGTTATGTCTGTCGGTACTGATTGGACCTTCTTATCAAACAAAGCTTTTTTGCTGATCGAAACCTATAGAAGCTTAAGAGCAACCCAGAAGCACAGAATAATCTCTAACGTGAATATCCCGGCATACAGCACATATTTTTGCATTGGAAAATCTTCGATAATACGATTCGCTTCTTCCATTACCGGAGTCGCTTCACTATGTTCCATCTCAATCCCCTCTGGCCTGAATAGGAAGTCTCACATCTACATTCGACGAAAATTTTAAAATGAATTATATAGACGAGCGTGAAAAGATCAAGCCAAAAGTAGGCGAATAGTCTTTTTTCGCTTTCTCTTAAGATGGCAGAAGTGCAACCAGATGAGAAATACAAATAGCTGCACGTTGCGTATTCCACCCGATGTAGAATACTTGCTGGAAAAAATCCATGAAGCAGGCTTTGACGTCTGGCTGGTCGGCGGAGCAATTCGAGATTTTTTGTATGGCTGGCCTCCCAAGGATTGGGACCTCGCTACGGAGGCTTCGCCGCAGGAAATCATCCGGCTTTTTCCGCGGGTTATTCCGGTTGGTATTCGTCATGACACGGTGCAGGTTTACACCGGTGAAAGGGCGATTGAGGTCACTTCTTACAGGAGTCGAGGCGCGGAAGGAATCTTGAGCGATCTCGGCCGCCGCGACTTTACCGTCAATGCGCTGGCCATGGCTTATCCGAATCGAACCGTTATTGATCTTTTTGCCGGCCGGCACGATTTGCAGGCGGGGATACTGCGGGCAGTCGGCGACGCCCGGGCGCGCTTTAGCGAAGATCCTTTGCGTGCGCTTCGAGCGGGCCGCTTCGTGAGTGTTTACGGCCTATCGATTGAGGAGAATACGTTTGCAGCCTTGACTGATGAAGCGGAAAAGTTGGGATCTGTAGCCGTTGAGCGAATCCGCACGGAGATGTTTAAGCTCCTATTGGGTGATAACGTTTTTTCGGCTTTTGAATGGATGCGGCGCGGTAAAGTTCTTGGCCAGATTTTTCCGGAAGTTCTGGAAGGGCATGATGAGTCGGGTCGGTGCAAAGAAGATGTCTACCGGCACCTGCTATTCTCGGTTCAACAATGTCCCCGGAAGCTTACAGTGCGGCTTGCCGCTCTATTCCACGATATTGGAAAGCCGCGGGTGCAAGCTCTGTTTGAGGGCGGAGCTCACCATCCCGGTCACCACCAGGTGAGCGCATTGACGGCTTTTGATGTCTTGAGCCGGTGGCGTGCCTCTAGAAAGACTATCCGGGAGGTGACGAAGTTGGTGGAAAAGCATATTCCAACGGACCAGCACCACTGGAGCGATGCGCAGATCAGGCACATGATCGCAGATTTGGGTCCGGACCTTCTGGACAATTTGCTGGAGATCGCCTACGCCGATCGACTTGCAGCAGGGGGAGCATCGAATGATTTGCATGAGATCGAGTCTCTGTGCAGGCGTGCCCGATTGCAGCTTGAAGCTCGGCCGCCTCTGCGGATCCGAGACCTGGCGCTTGACGGTAATGATCTGATGCGGGCTTTCTACCTTGAGCCGGGACCGTCTATAGGAAAGATCCTGCAGGACCTGCATCGAATGGTGTTGGATGACCCGGCTAAGAACGAGCGCCGGATTTTGCTCGATCATGTGCGGAAAAGGATCCTTAACGGGAGTGCTTAGTGCCATATGGCACATGGCTCGGGTTGATTTCTAAGCTGGCAATCGCTTAGCGCTTATTCGCCTATTGTTGATCTTTTTGAGAGCGGAGCTTTACCTGTTGTGGTCCAAGGCAAACCGATATACTATTCGAGCTCGAAGCTCTGGGGCGAGCGGTCACAAGAATCAATCGATCTTGTTAAACCTCACGGCGGAGAATATGTGCCATATGGCAAGGGAGGCAACAAGGATCGATTTTTGCTCATGCGGTCTTAACTTGGTAAATACGGGAGCTTACCGGGATAGGCAATACCTTTGATTGCCAGATCAGAGATGAAATCAGATTTATGGCAAGATCTTAACAGGGAGGAGTGGAGATGTTGGTAAAGAACTGGATGAGTAAGAACGTCATCTCAATTGATCAGGAAGATTCAATGTCTCATGCTGCAAGCGTCATTAAGGAGCACAAGGTTCGCATGCTACCGGTTACCAAGAAAGGCAAGCTGGTAGGAGTGGTCTCCGACAGCGACTTGAAAAGAGCTTCGGCTTCCGATGCCACCACCCTCGATGTGCACGAACTGCTCTATCTGGTTTCAAAGATCAAGATAAGAGATATCATGACCAAGAACCCGATCACGGTTCCGCCCGACCATACAGTAGAAGAGACTGCGGAAATACTGATGAAAAACAAAATATCGGGTGTTCCGGTGGTGGCCGAGACAGGAGAAATCGTGGGAATCATCACCCGGGATGATCTGTTCAAGGTCCTGATCGCCCTGAGTGGGTTGGGCAAAAAGGGCATACAGTTTGCCTTCAAAGTTGAAGACAGGGCGGGATCCATTAAAGAGCTTACCGATGTCATTCGCGGCTACGGCGGACGCATTGCCAGCATTCTCAGCAGCTACGAGCGTGTGTCTGCAGGCTTCAGACTTGTTTATATCAGAGCCTACAACCTCCCACGGGAGAATCTGCAGACGCTGATCGAGGAGCTTAACGCCATAGCGCCGATGTTTTACATGGTGGATCATCGCGAAAATAAACGACAGATCCTTCGCTATTTGGAGGAGTAGCAAAGGAGCTGTGTGGCGGCGGAGGAAGGCGGCGCTGTCCGCCGTATGCTATCCGCCTGAATTGAGAGGTGTCAGGGAGTGCTCTGCACGCCCTGACCTGCATTCCCGTTCATTCATATCCCTAGAAACGCTTGTTTGACTTCTTCGTTTTCAAGCAGCTCGTGCCCCTTGCCTTCCAGGAATATTTTGCCGTTTTCGAGCACGTAAGCCCGGTCGCAAATAGCCAGGGTCTGTTTCACATTCTGCTCCACCATGAGAATGGTCACTCCTTCTTGGTGGATTTTGCGAACCAGGCGAAAGATCTCCTGTGTCAGGAGCGGCGACAATCCCAACGAAGGCTCATCGAACAGCATCAGCTTCGGCCGCAGCATGAGGCCGCGAGCGATGGCGCACATCTGCTGCTCGCCGCCCGAAAGAGTTCCGGCCATTTGTTTGCGCCGCTCACGAAGTCTCGGGAACAGCTCCAGCACCCACTCCAAGGTCTCCTGACGGTGTGCTTTGGCTGCAGCCGGCAGAGAGCCCATCTCAAGATTCTCGCGAACGGTCATTTCGGGGAAAAGCTGCCTGCCCTCGGGCACATGGGCAATGCCTAAATCGCTGATGCGATAGGGGGCCACCTTATCCAAACGTGTCTCTTCAAACCAGATCTCACCTCGTGAGGGTTGAAGAAGGCTGGAGATGGATTTCATGATGGTGCTTTTGCCGGCTCCGTTGGCGCCGACCAGGACCACAAATTCCTGCTTGTCCACATGAATTGAAACATCCCAGAGCACCTGAACGTCTCCGTAACCCGCGTCTACATGTTCCAACCGCAGCATGCTCTATTCCTTTCCAAGGTATGCTTCAATCACATCGTGATTGTTGGCGACTTCCGCCGGAAGTCCGCTCGCTATTTCCTGTCCGTAGTTGATGCAAAGAATCCGGTCGCAGATGCTCATGATGACATGCATGATGTGCTCGACAATGATAATCGTCACGCCGGCATTGCGGATCTTACGAATCAGCTCCACACCCTCGGCCTGTTCCTGAGGGGTGAGCCCCGCCATGGTTTCGTCCAGGAGCAGGAGGGTCGGGTCGGTAGCCAGTGCTCGGGCAATTTCCAGGCGTTTTCGATCGCCGATGGTGAGGTCTTTAGCCTGAGAGTCCTTTTTCTTGATGAGCTCACAAAACTCTAATACTTCCAGCGCCTTATCTCGTGCCTCGTGGAGCGATCCGGTATGATTGAAAGCGGAAGCAACAACGTTGTCCAGGACCGTCATGCGGCGCAGCGGCTTGACCACCTGGAATGTTCTGCCCACTCCCAGCTTGCAGATCTTCCAGGTAGGCAGGCCGTTCAAACTGTGATCCTTGAATTGAATAGTACCGGAGCTGATCGGATGGTACCCGGTAATCAGGTTAAATACGGTTGTTTTGCCCGAACCGTTCGGACCGATCAGGCCGAAAATCTCCCCTTGTTCGACCTTGAAGTTAAGGTCGTTGACAGCTATAAGACCGCCGAAGCTCTTGGTAAGATGTTGTGTTTCAAAAAAATTCATTGCCCGTTCCCGCTGCTTGAGTACGAAAGTTGTTTCTTTCCAAACCAGGGTCCGACAATTTTCGACCAGTCTCCCACAATCCCATTGGCCAGGTAGCGAATCACAAAAATGACCAGCAAGCCGAACACCAGTACGTGAGCCTCGCTCACCCATTGAGGCAATAGTCCAAAAAAGGCGCTGCGGAAAATTTCCTGCAGCCAAACCATGATAAATGCTCCCACGGCCGGCCCCCATAGGGTCCCCACGCCGCCGATGATCGCCACCAGGATGGCCATAATCGAAATATCGTGCAGAGAAAAGACCACATGCGGATCAATGAACGCCATATAGTTCATGTAAAACGCCCCGGCCATGCCGGTGAAATACGAACTGATCATGAGAGAGAGGCTCTTGTAGCGAAATGAGCTTATGCCGATTGTTTCGGCCACATCCTGGTCTTCCCGTATAGCCACGAAGTAGTATCCCCATTTGGAATTGAGCACCAGATAAACCGCGAACATGCAGGCTGCCGCCAAGACCAGGGCCAAATAATAGTATGGCAGCTTGCTGCGGAAAGACTGAATGAGGAGGATGCCTTCCATGCCCTCGGTCAGACTTCGCCAATCGATGGCAACCAGCCGGAAAATTTCGCCGATGGCGATGGTGGCAAGAGCAAAGTATGGGCCCCGAAGGCGAAAGCAAATCCAGCCGATGACAAGGCCCACCAGCAAAGCCACTGGTCCTCCCAGCAGCATGCCCCACCAGGCGGAAATACCGAGCTTGGTCACGCAGAGACCGGCTGTGTATGCGCCGGTCCCGAAAAAGATGGCATGGCCGAAAGAGACCTGCCCGGTGTATCCTGCCAAAAGATTCCAGGATGAGCCGATAATAACCCACATGAGCGAGATGATGAAAATGTGCCGATAGTAGTCGGATCCAATCATCACTGGAAACAGCAGAAGCGCTATGATGAGGATCGTTTGCCAGCCAATACGTTTCATAACGATACCCTTGCTATATTTTGGTCAACGTCTTCAAACCGCCCGGCAAAAAGATGAGAACCAGCAGGAAAATGACCATGGCCACTGCGTCTTTCAGAATCATAGAGATGTAAGTGGCACCAAGCGATTCGGCCACACCCAGAACAATACCTCCGAGAATGGCCCCAACCGTGCTTCCCATGCCGCCCAGCATGGTGATGACGAAAGCCTTGAGCGTAAATGGCCCGCCGATATCAGGAAAGAGGTAATAGATGGGCAGCAGCAAAGTGCCGGCGGCAGCTGCCAAAGCCGAGCCCAGTCCGTAAGTGAGGATGGTGATCCATTCGGCATTGATGCCCATCAACAGCGCCGCTTCCTTGTTTTGAGCGGTAGCACGAACGGATTTGCCGATATCCGTCTTCAACAGAAAGAAAAAAAGGCCTATGGTCAGCAGCACCGCAATCCCAAAAGCGATGATCAACGCGATGTTGAAGGAAATAGCCCCAACGTAAAAGTTCGCTGTACTATAGCCGGTTCTGACCGATTTATAATCTGAGTGAAAAATAAAGCGGATGATTTCGGTCAGCACCATTGCGATGCCCACGGTCATCAGCACCTGATTTTCGGGTAAGATCGAATCGACCTTCAGCAGCGGGTTCAAGAGATACTTCTGCAGCAGCGCGCCAAGGACGAACAGACTCGGCATCGCCACCAGCAGTGCAAAGTAGGGGTCGAGATGAAGGTGCTCAAACAGAACATAAGTGATGTACATGGCGACCATCATCAGCTGGCCGTGGGCAAGATTGATGATCTTCATCACGCCCATGATGAGCGTCATGCCGATACCTATAAGAGCATAGATGCCGCCGATGAGTATTCCGGCTACAAACGTCTGGATAAAGACATCCATGGATCAATTTCCTGTACGAATGGTTGGTTGGATAAAGCTCTGTTTCAGTATCCGCCTCAGAACCGCACTTGCTCGTCCGGAGCCCGTGCCCGAGACGGATACTGATCGATGGATCCTGTTATTTCCAAACCTTTTCCCAGTCAATTGGGTACACGTAAGGTTTGCTGGCTACGTTGGCGGGCCAGACAAGCTCCAGCTTGCCTTCGATCCATTGGACCAGGTAGGTGGGCAGCTTGTTCTGATTGATTTTTTTATCGTAGGAAACGAACTTCACCGGACCGAACACTGTTTCCATATCGGTTTCGGAAAGTGCTGTCTTCACATCCTCGGGGGATAAGGACTTGGCCCGTTTGAGTGTATCGACAATGACCTGGCAAGCCGCATACGCTTCGGCGCCATGGTACTCGGTTTCCTTACCGTATCTTTTTAGGTACTCGTCAAAGTATTCGGCTGCGCCAGGGTAAGGAAGAGTCTGGTACCAGAGAGTCGCCGAATAGACCATGTCGGCCGCCTTGCCCGCGTTCTTGACAAATTCAGGCAGGGTGAAACCGGCCGCGCCGCCCACAAACAACTTCGGCGTTAGCCGCAATTCCATCGACTGGGACATCAGCAAAGAGGCATCCATTACGTAGGAGATCATGTAAATAAGATCGGGGTTAGCCTGTTTGACCTTAACCAGAAGCGGCTTGAAATCCACGCCTCCTTTGGCGTAGCCTTCCATCAGCACAACCTTCATGCCGAGCCGCTCGGCGGTCTCGGCAAAGTTTTTGGAGCCGCTCGTGCCAAAAAGGCTGTCTTCATAAAGGATGGCGCAGGACTGGGGCTTGACCACCTCGGAGAGGAAGCTTTCCAGACCTTCGGGATACGCGCTGACCGCAGGGTTCAAGCGGAATACATGGTCCCAGCCCTGCTCGGTGATCTTGTCGGCAGAGCCGGTGTTTACTAGAAAGGGTACGCCGTTCTGCTGGGCCACCCCGGCTATGGCGAAAGTCTCTGAGCTCCCATAGCCGCCGCCGAGCATGACGACTTTATCTTTGCTGATAAGCTTCTCGGCCGCCGAACGGGCCACCTCGGGCTTGCCGGTGTCGTCCTCGAACAACAGTTCCAGCTTCTTTCCGTTTATCCCTCCGGCTTCATTGACTTTTTCCACAGCCATTTGGAAGGAATTTTTCTCGATTTCCCCGAAAGCCGCCTGGCCTCCGGTCAGGGGAAGAATAATACCCACCTTAATGGTTTCTTGAGACCATGCCGGCAGTGCCGAAAAAATAACGGCGAATGCTAAAACCAGGGTTAATAGAACTGTAAGCTTCCTCATGTTTGCTCCTCCCGTTGGTAAGTTGCGTTGCTAAGCCTCTTTTTCACCCTTTTTGTTCAAGTCCGCGCCCTTGCGGCGCGATTCCAAAAACGGCTGTAAAGTCCGGCCAAAATCAAAGCAGCGCGAGGCAATGAAGGCGATGGCACCTGAGAGTGAGCTTGGGCAACTGGGAGAACAGCATCATCAGTCACAATCCTTAAGAATACAGACCTTCTCACCTGAAATCCCCACAAAGCTCGCACCGAAGTAGGATTCCTCAATGCGGGCACACCTCTGTTTTGAATAGGAGCGCTGATTTGTGCTTCGAGGCCAGATGAAAAGATGCCACGCGGCGGCCGTAACCGTTCCAATCGTCGCATTACACTATTATACGGTGCGCGCAAAGTCAAGCAGGGCGAGAAAAAGAAGATGATGCCAACAGTGCGCCTTAAGCGTTTTGCGGCATTATGCGGAAAGGATCTGCATGATTGAAATGATGGCGCCTTTACACGTTCTTGTTCTACATCATGAAAGACCACAGAACACCAGCGCCGATGGCGGATCCGATTACGCCTGCAATGTTGGGAGCCATGGCGTGCATCAGCAGATAGTTCCCGGCGTCTTCCTTGTTTCCGACCAGTTGCACGACTCGCGCCGAGTCCGGCACGGCCGATACGCCTGCCGCTCCCAATAGAGGATTGATTTTATTCCGGGTGAAGAGGTTCATGAGCTTGGCAAACAAAATTCCACCTGCAGTGGCAACCATGAAGGATGCCGCCCCCAGCATGAAGATGCCGACCGATTTGCCGGTTAGGAAAACGTCTGCCTGGGTTGAAGCGCCTACAGTGATGCCCAGAAGAATCGTGACAATATCAATCAAAGCGGTGCGGGCTGTTTGCGCTAACCGATCCGCAACGAGACATTCTTTGAGGAGATTGCCGAAGAAGAGCATACCCAGCAACGGCAAAGCAGCCGGGGCAAGAAAGCAGCACAGCAGGAATCCGATGATGGGAAAGATGATTTTTTCACGCTTGCTGACCGGTCTTGGATCGGGCATGCGAATGAGGCGCTCTCTTCTGGTGGTAAAGAGATACATGATAGGGGGTTGAATGACGGGGACCAGAGCCATATAGGAATAGGCCGCTATGGCAATTGGGCCGACCAGGTGGGGGGCCAGTTTGGCGGATAGGAAAATTGCCGTGGGACCATCCGCACCACCGATGATTCCAATGGAGGCCGATTCGGCAGGGGAAAACCCCAAAGCCAGAGCAGCCAGGAAGGTTAGGAATATCCCTAACTGAGCAGCAGCGCCAAGTATCATCAATCTGGGCTGCGCCAGCATGTAAGAAAAGTCGGTCATCGCCCCGATCCCCAAGAAGATAAGCGGCGGGTAAATCCCCTGGCGCACACCAAAATACAGGTAATTCAGTACGCTTCCCTGTTCATAAATACCCAGCCCGAATCCTTTGAATACCGGAATATTTCCCATGAGCACACCGAAACCTATCGGCACCAGCAACAGAGGTTCGTAATGTTTGGCTATCCCAAGATAAATGAAGATGCATCCGATCAAGATCATGATCAAATGACGATAGTCCGCCATGGCAAAACCGGTGTTCCCAAAAAAATCGAGCAATTGTTCCATTGATCTGCTTACTCCGTTAAGGCGCTTGATACGTGGCGGCATTTTGCAGTGAAAGAACGAGAAGATGAAATCATGCTTCACCTTCCGCGCTGACAATTTGCACATCATTTCGCCATTTGTACAAGCCCACCTGGTCCCCTTCAGCTTCCACTATCAGGTGAAGCTTTAAGAAAGTGTCAAGATGATGGTGAGGGTGGGAAATACCGTGCAAGGAGGCTTTTTCCAGCAGTTGGAAAAGAGAAAAGGGCTCTCCCAGTCGATTGATGATCAGCTGGAATGCGTTTGCCGTTTCCACCTGTTGGCTTGTCAGAGCCATGCCGGTAGGTTTTGCCGCAGCGGGCTCGCCGGGTTCCTTGGGAACCGGCGGCTGTTGAACCGGCTGGGCCTCGGGCTTCGCTTTCAAAAATTGGAGCAGATCACCCTTTCGATCCCATAAATTCAGGACCTTTTGTAGGTTTGCCATTGCTGCCGCCAGGACTAAGAGTCCTGTAAACACGATAGAGATTCCCGCAATCGTGACAGCCCATCCGTTGGCTGCGTTGATCGCCTGCAGACCATACATTGCGACTCCCTGCTGTTGAGGATTATTCCTGTCTGACGGATTTGCCCTGCCGATACAGTCTGCGCTGCTCCATGACCCTGGCAATCTTATGCATCAGTCTTTGTCCAAAAGCCGCATCCATTTGAATCAGACGATACAGCTCCCGGCCGCTGAATCGATAAAGGCGCACATCGGAGAGGCACAGGGCGGTGGCGGTATAACGGAACGGGCTCACCAGTGAAGACCATCCCAAAGCATGGCCTTCTTCCCTCAGGGGCAAAGACCGGCCGTTGGGAAAGCAAAGCAGAATAGTTCCGGATTTCAACGTGTAGAGATAAGTTGCAGGCGTACCGGCATGAAATATCGCCTCCCCTTCGTTCCAACGGGTCAGGGAAGCTATGGACGCCAGGGCAGCCAGCTCTGATTCCTGAAAATCCTTAAAAAAATCCAGCTCTCTCAACTCTCTGGTCGATACCATTCATTCCCTCACTCACCTGTTTGTATTCTGATCGATGCAAGCTCTTGAAACAAGCTGGATTACTTTCGGCCTGCTTCGGCCGATCGCTTGCCATGGGCTGCTTGTCACTGGCTCGTTCGCCCTTTGACAGTCCCTAAGGAAGACCAATCGCTTAGCGATCTATTAGTTCAACAATTTGCGAAGAATATCAAGTTTAAACGTGGCTGGTGCGATCCGGAATCTATTGGATTTCGACTCACACGTGCTCTGCAAAGTTGAAGACGACGCCAATCCCAGCCAGACTTCAGATGAATCCCCAGTGGGCAGACTGGCATGCCTTTGGGCAGCCAGTCTGCATTTTGCCGGCTTAGCGTATCGGGCACTCGCCCACGCAGTCCGCCATGCGGGGAATAAAGCCGTAGGTGACGGCCAGCATTACGCCAACCAAACCTCCCAGCATATACCCTGTAAAGCCCCAGGCAAGAAGCCCGAAGAGCGATCCAACCACACCTGCGGACAGGATAATGTAGGAGTGCTCGCCGAAGAGCCGGCTTAAACTGGCGCGCATGCAATTGTTGGTACAAACAGCATTCTTCATATCGACCTCCTTTGGTCGAACCCTTTCGGATCGGCAGATAGTTGAAAATGCCAAAAGATCATCCTGCTTTCATGCACCTTCTGGCGGATTTCATTCCGTCTAAGCATCTTAAAGGTATGAATCTCCAATTGTCATCGCAATATGAAGATGGGGGGCATTCGGCCAAAGGATTTCCGCGGGCGTGTTTTGTCTAAAACAAAAGAGTCGGCTTTCGAGGGGCGGGGCTCTTTGACCGGTTCTGCGAAAGCCATCAGGAGGACAGGCGAGGAAGTGACCAGAGGTTAATGTCCCAGCCTGATTACCAGGCCCTGCATATTTTCTTTGCGGTTGAATTCGGCTGCAAATTTAAGGGCTTCTTCACGGCTGTCGAAGGAGCCCACCAGTACTCTTGTCCATCGTCCGCTCTCCGGCATATCGACAGTTTCCAAACGGGGCGCGTATCCTTTTGTTTTTAGCTTCTTTGCATAACTTTCCGCATTGCTCGCGTCTCTGACAGATGCAGCCAACAATGTAAAACGCTCAGTGACGATTTCAGCGGCCGATTCTTCCGGAGATTCGCTAGACTGTGATTTTGCAGGTATCGGTTTTTCGGAAGTGGCCTGCTTTGCCGATTTTGCCTGAGTGGGTGGAGGCTTCGGTCTGATCGGGTCTTGTTTTGGCTCGGGGGCAGAGCCGTCGATTTTGTCTGAGGAAGCGCCGGAGATTGGGTCGGCTCCATTTGTAAACGATTCGTAGTAATTGAGCGATTCCAGTATCTTTTGTGGGCTATCCCAGGTTTCGGCAGCGTTTTGAGCAGGTGGCGATGACTCTCGGGCAAGCCCCATAAAGCGCAGGACTTCGGCCCGCAAAGAAATGTCCCCGGTTTCTGCCAGAGGCAGTCCTCGTCCCACCAGGATGCCAAAGACAAACATCCAGGAAGCCACTAGAAAAAATCCAAGGAAAAAAATGAGAAGCTGGATGATGCCGAATTCGATGCGAAACCGCTTGCCCGTTCTTGCCTGACTGCTCGAGCCACTGCTACCTTTTGGAGATGCCATCAGTGATTCCCTCGCCGGCGCGGAAGCATTGTGGTTCTTTGTTGTGAGCAGTCGGGCATGCAGCACCTACATTTTTTGTGGAGCACTCACGCCCAAGAGCTTGAGTGCGTTGCCGATCACCAAACGGGTTGCAGCGGCCAAATAGAGCCGTGCCTGGGTTAAATCCGGGTCATCCCCAAGGATTCGATTCTGATTGTAATAGCTGTGAAAAAGAGAAACCAGTTCATTCAGGTAATAGGGGATTCGGTGCGGTTCCAGGCACCTGACAGAGCTGGCCAAAATCTCCGGATACTCGCCGAGCATCTTAATGAGAGCCAGCTCCTGGGGCAGAACCAGCATTTTCAGCCTGGGTGCAGATCCACCAGCCAGCCATTCGCAGGCGATTCTGCGCTCCACGGCTACCTCAAATATGCTGCACAGACGAGCGTGGGCATATTGAACATAATAGACCGGATTGTCATTGCTCTGGGTTTTGGCCACTTCCAGATCGAAATCGAGTGGACTGTCTGAGCGGCGGGTGAGGAAAATAAAGCGCGCGGCATCTCTGCCGACCTCATCTATTACTTCCCGCAAGGTCACAAATTCCCCTGCGCGCGTGGACATGGCAACGGGTTTGCCGGCCCGCAACAGGTTCACCAGCTGAACCAGGATTATCTGCAGGTCGCTTCGTTTTCGTCCCAACGCTTCAACTCCGGCCAGCATGCGCTCCACATAGCCGTGATGGTCGGCGCCCCAAATATCCACGACAATGTCGAAGCCGCGCTCGAATTTATTTTTATGGTATGCCAGATCCGAAGCGAAATAAGTACTCAACCCATTTGCACGAATAACGACCCGGTCCTTTTCATCGCCGAAGGCAGTGCTGCGGAACCACCTGGCTCCCTCTTCCTGATAGATGTAGCCGCGGGCTTCCAATGAATCG